>Ga0302277_1003918_pt1 | contig 10025 bp, 14 predicted proteins | sample III_Bog_N3_1_FD_198759 | JGI IMG/M metagenome (GOLD analysis project Ga0302277, IMG submission 198759) | Peat permafrost microbial communities from Stordalen Mire near Abisko, Sweden - III_Bog_N3_1 | ecosystem: Environmental > Terrestrial > Soil > Wetlands > Peat | place: Sweden: Abisko... | reverse complement strand
GAGCCGAAGCCCGAAACCAAAGACGAACCCAAACCCGAAGCCAAGACCGAGTCGAAGCCAGAAACCAAAGACGAACCGAAGCCTGACGCCAAGGCGGAGCCAAAGCCCGAAGGCAAAGACGAACCTAAACCTGAAGCCAAGACCGAGCCGAAGCCCGATGGCAAAGACGAACCTAAACCTGAAGCTAAAGACGGGCCGAAGCCCGAAGCAAAAGGCGAACCTATGCCGGAAGCTAAAGACGGGCCGAAGCCCGAAGCCAAGGCCGAACCTAAGCCTGAACCTAAGCCTGAACCCGAGGCACCATCCGAAGTGACACCACAGCTCGTCAAGCGAGTCCATGAACTTTACGAAGAATTAGGACGGGAGGACGTTCGCGCAGTTCAGGACTGGGAGAAGAAAGAGCGGGAGACTCGCAAAGATGAATCCGATAAGGCCCGTAAATAAGCAGGCGCGAACCACGCGACCAGCCCAAGCAAAAGAATGCTTATGAAAATTGATTCAAAAGATTTTCGCGTGCAATCCGGAGAAAACGTCGATCTCAGCAAGAGACCGACGATGGTGAAACCCTTCTGCAAGTCGAAGAAGAATTATCAGAAGCACCTGAGGGAACACGTTGAGGAACTGAGTTCGCTGCAACAGCTTCACTATGCGTCCAACCGTTATGCCTTGATGCTGGTTTTTCAGGGGATGGACGCTGCCGGCAAGGACGGTGCCATCCGGCATGTCATGTCGGGGGTCAATCCACAAGGCTGCGAGGTGTTTAGTTTCAAACAGCCGAGTGCCGAGGAACTGGAACATGATTTCCTTTGGCGAACAACCTGCCATCTGCCGGAACGCGGGCGGATCGGAATATTCAATCGCTCTTACTACGAAGAAGTGCTGGTCGTTCGCGTCCATCCGGAGATTCTCCGCAGCCAAGGACTTCCAGAAGAGTTGCGCGACGAAAAAAGCATTTGGCAGGAGCGGTATCACTCCATCGTAAACCTGGAGAGCCACCTTTTTCACAACGGAACGCGGACCGTCAAAGTGTTCCTCCATCTCTCGAAGGATGAACAGCGAAAGCGATTCCTCGAGCGTATTGATGAGCCGGACAAGAACTGGAAATTCAGTCTCTCGGACATTCACGAGAGGAAATACTGGAAGCATTACATGAAGGCTTATGAGGCTTGCCTGAGCGCGACCAGCACCCATCACGCGCCCTGGTACGTCGTTCCCGCCGATGATAAGGAGAATGCCCGGTTGATTGTTTCCCAAATCGTCCTGGATACATTCAATGAACTGAAGATGGCCTATCCCAAGACCACCGCAAAGCGTCGGCGGGAGTTGAAATCTATTCGCAAGCTGCTCGCCGGCTCCGGCCCCGAGGGCAGGTCGAAGTAAATATGAATATATTGGTGCTCAATGCTGGAAGCGGAAGTCACAAATGTTCGCTGTTCCGTGTTGAGAATGCTCTGCCGGTCGAACCACTGGAGCCAATTTGGGAAGCGGTTAACGTCGCCTTCGTCCTTACTTTTGGACAGGCTTCATATCCTTGGTGTCCTTCGCCATGGGGGCGGGTTGCCGCAAGCCAATTTCACCGGGTAACACCTTCCCGACCTGATCCCGCTGGCTGCATCTCCGATGCAATCTCTCGCCAGCGGGCCCAAGTGAAAAAAACCTCTAAACTTGCTGAGCACAGCTAGGATCACTATACTAATTCCCTGCACGTCCATGCCAACCCCACGCAAAAAAACCAACAGGAAGCGCACCCACGCGCTTAACGGCCGCCGACACGACCCTGTTACTCCCGGCCAGCCAGAAACCATGGATGGGCGCGAAAGACATCTCACGGCAATCAAACTGCTGCTCAACCCGGACGACATAGCTAACCGATGGCATCAAAAACGATGGGCAGATCTCGAGGCTCTCATCGAGTTCGCCCAAAAAGATGCCCCACTCGACCTAGCGCAAACCGACCCGGCATTATTCAGATCCTTACGGGCTGCCATCACGGAATATTACATCCGGGGCTATGGCCAATTCAATCTTAGCCAAATTAAAAAAATCGCCCGACAGGCAACATAACCATGGAAGGTCTAACAAAACAACAGTGGGAAGCTAAACTTGCAGACCTCGGCAACGAGCTCGAGCGGATGGGCATCACCGCGGATATCGTCATCCTTGGAAGCGTACCCAATATCCTCCAAGGACAACCGTCGCGCACAACGATAGACATGGATATTTGGAACCCCACATCCCAGTTTGACCGCCCAAAACTCGCCCAAGCCGCCATTAATACCGGTCTAACATTCGATCCAAAAAGCACAATCGAGCCGACACGGCCGTACCTCCAAGTGGTAAATCCCGGCCTCGTACAACTCGGGACATTCGAAGCCAAAAAGATCGCTGCCTATGGTGGACTTCACCTCAGCCAACCTCCGGCAGAAAACTTGATTGCCAGCAAACTATGCAGGGCTGAGCAGCAAGACATTGCCGATATCGCATGGCTCGTCAGTCAATATCTGCCAGACCGAAAAATCATTGAAAAAATCATTAAGACCTTTCCCCGCCAACAACGGGAAACCGCCGCCGAAAACCTGATCTATCTCGATAGCCTCACCGCTACACAGCCGCTGGCAAGGCCCAAAGCCCGACGGGCCGAAGTGAAGGCCACACACAAAATGTTTGCATCCGCAACCCCACTAAAGCCCAAAAAGAAACGCTAAGCTATCCCCGCGTAAATCACGCCTGCACCCCGACGCGTAATTCGATCCGAAGATAACCCCGATGGCAAACCACTCACCCGCAACCGCGCAAAAGGCGCTGCAAACCACCTTGCGAAAACTGGAGAAAGCCACTCCTGGTTTCCGTACAAAGTGGATGCTGTGGGGAACCTCTGCTATCGCAGCCGATGTAATCCGCCCACAAGCCAATATCCCCCTGGTCAGCATTGATCTCGACTTCCGCTCCCAAGCCGTCAACGCTCCCATCCGAGAAGAAATCTCCGGCATTAAAAAGGCATTCCCGAAACAAACCATCCACGAGGCAGACCTCGAATTTGGCCTTCTCCGCACGGCAACCAAGGACGAAGAAACTGGACTCCTCATTTCCATCGACCTCATGAGCTCAGACGAGGAAACTTCCCTCGAAAAAACCGAGCCATCACAAAGCTTCGATAACTTTCCACGACAATCCTTGGAAAGTTACATACGCAACAAACTCGCCTGCCTCACCGAAAGACTCGGGGAGAAAGACATACTCCACCTCTTCTTCCTAAGCCAAACTGACCCCCAACGAAAAAAGATCATCGAAGCTGGTCTCCGCAAGCTCCCCTCGCCAACCCTCGCTGCCCACCAAAAGGCCCTGAACCAAAACTGGGAAAGCATCATCAATAAATGCATCTGGGGAAAACTTCCGGAAACAGCGGATATCACACAATTCAACTCCTGGCTGAGAACCATCCTCCTCAAAAGCTCCGGCAACACGCTCCGGCCCCAAACCCATGCTCAGAACCGACCTAAGACAAGAAGCTAGACGACCCGAAGAGATCGCTGAGAAGATCGAACTCATGGGCTGGCACAAGCTCGGCGCCAGAGAAAAGACTCTCTGCCAAAGGCATGTTCGTACGGTCCTCCGGTACCTCAGCGCCGACAAAGGAAAACTGGTAGCCGCCATTCATAGAGTCGGCCCCACCACACGCCCCCGCCAACATATTGGCAAGAGCTTCCTTATCGAAGAGCATAGAAAGAAGCTCACACACCGCCGTCAGAAACTCGGAAGACAACTGACCAAAATGACGGTAGCAGAAGTGAATCGCTGGCTAGAGACCAGAAAAGCATAATCCACCAAGCCGCATGGGGCGACTGGACATATCCTTTCTGCGGTTGTGAGACCTATACGTGGGCTCGGGTGTGGGTAAGCTGGCGCGACGGAGACGACGATGTCGGGTGGGCACCGCTGCCTCCTGACTCGGATTCGAGGCTCGGTTTCCCGCAGCACGCTGGCCCACGCCAACGAGCATCGGCCCTGGCAGATGTATGCCGATCTGGTCGGCATGCTTCCCAGCCGACATGCGGCGCAGTGGGCGCCTTGTCAGCCGGGGGCGCTGCCGGCGGGCAGGCAGCACTCTGGCCGATTCCGGAGTGCACGCAGTGGCGCGGCCCCGAATCGTGAAGGCGGCAAGCTGGCGAGCGGGTCTCGACAGATTCCCTCAGGTCTTCGGGGAGAAGTTTCGGAAAGGCCTCAGCCATCTGGCCGCGTCCGGCAGGTTTTGTAACCGCCGGAGTCTGCGACTTCTTCGCGCTGGCGATCTCAGCGAAAAGGTCTCATCCATCCTGTCTTGGAATTGTGGCCGGACGGGAGTAGAAGGCAGGGTGTGGCGAAAAAGTCTCGTCGCCTGTCGCCAGATTCGCCCTCATGGACGAAAGCGGCAAACCGTGGCTTGCCCGTACTGCTATTTCGCCGCGTTGAGGGCGGTGAGGTTGTTCGGGCAGGAGTTCGGCGGGGCTGGGCTAGAGTTTATGCGTCTTGGAGTACTCTGCCACGAGTTGGCGGCATTTTTCCATATTCCAGCATCCGGGGACAAGAGGCCGGGTTTCGATGCTGATAGACGCGTAGTCGGCTTCCCGGGTCTTGGCCTCGCGTATCCGGTTTTCCTCAATGAGAGGATGGACGGTGTTGGTGATGCCTCGGGCTGCGTTAATTCGTTCGATTAAGTTCGGCATGGTGCTATTCCTTTTTGAAGGATTGCCAGATGGTTTTGCAGTGCTTCGCCGTATGCGTCCATGAAAATCTGTTGAGCTTTGGTTTCGTCGTGGAATTGCACGACAACTGTAGCCCATTCTTCTTCTCGGGAACTGAGCTCGTGGACGTTTGGGGCGTCGAAGGGAAGCTTTCTGATTTCCTCGTAAAGGCCAGAGGAGACATGGAAACTTGGAAAAGGTGTTTCTGGAATCGTGACGTGGGGCGTGATAGAGCTAGTAATTTGCGGCTTGGTTATCTCCATGACGCGGGTGAGCGTTCCATTGTTGGCGAGTTGCTGGAATGTGCGCAGGATCGCTTCTCGTTCTTCCTCGGTGACTTGAGTTAAATGTGTTTCGAGGATATAGTTGAGAAGGATGAGATGCCGTAAGTCATTTCTGCCTTTTTGGGGAACATTGAGGAGGTTCCAACATTTAGTGGCGTAGAGTGCATCAGGCGGGACAATAGGCCAGCCGTTGAGACGGCGTATGCGGTCGATCCATTGACCATCTGGAACACCTGGCAAGAACTTGAGTAATTCTCCCAAATGGCCGGTATGATTGCTGACTACGCCGCTGACAGCGGAGTTGTTTATCCAGCTAGTGACTTTGAGTTCGGGACATTTTTCTGTATTTCTGAGGGATATAATAAGGGGATCAATGTCTTTGCTGGTGAAGGGGCTAAGACCTGCGATGAGAGGGTGAGCGTTGATGTAGTGCAGCGCCCATAGATTGACGGCTTGTCCGCCGGCGGTACACCAAAGGATTTTAGCGGCATCTATCCGGTCGCGGAGGTGCTCGTAGTCGTTTGGGGTTGTTGGTTTGCAGCCCGTTTCCATTGATTTAATTATAGCTTGGGGATGGATGTTCGGCAATGTGGTTCGCTTGTCAGCAAGGGAAAGTCCACTGCTCTATGGGGGCACTGTCCGAGTGATCGGGTCGAAACCGGCTACCTCGATTGTTTTTGTGTCTCGGGTTGAACATCGACGATCTTGGGGGCGATGCGGGTGAGCCATGCGCGTGCCGCCTGGGCCGTTTCTGGGGCGGTGGTGGCTGGATCGGCAGTCAAGAGTCCATCGTTCACGGCTTTTTTGATTTTGAGATAGTGCTGCCCCAATTCTGGGGTGATGGGGATGTGGTCCAGTTCGCCGTTGCGGGCGGCGAGCCCTACCCGTCCGGCGCTATTTGGACGCGCAGAGGGTGGTGACTTCATCAAAGCGGGATTTGGCAGGGTCTTGGTCTGACGGCTGCGGGTATTCCAGTTCCTCGAAAACGACCTCCGCGTCCTGTTCCCAGGCGACCGCGTCCTCGATCTCTTCGGAGGCCGAGGGACTACCGGCGTCGTTTCCGCCATGTTCAGGCACCCCTGAACCCTGGTCGAAATCGAACTCCAGTTCACCGAAACCGTCATCCCGACCGTCCTGTCCTTCGCCAAAAGCAAAATTCGAGACTATTGGAAAGCCGACGTTGACGTGGTTCTGGGCGACGCCCGCCAAACCGGGCTTGCCTCTGCGAGCTTCGCCGTGATGATCACCAGCCCGCCTTACGCCGACAAAATCCACCGAAAGTCCACCACCGCCACGCTCCGTGCGCTCGGCAAACGCGGACACGAGCCCTCCGTCTCCGCCATCATCGACGGCTACAAATTCAGCTCGTCGAAAAACATCGGTCTCCTCGGCGTGCATAAAAAGCGCAAGGCCAATCAGACCTATGCCCAAGCGATGGAGGACGTCTACCGCGAAACCTTCCGCCTGCTCAAACCCGGCGGCATCGCCGCCGTCATCACCAAAGACCTGGGCCGAGATGGCAAGCGCATCCGGATCGGTGTCATCAACAAAAAAGCCGCTCTCACCGCCGGACTCGAGCTCGTCTGCGTGCGCTTTGGCAAAGTCGCAAGACCCGTCTACGGAGACGCCAACCTCTTCGGTGAAATCGAAGATCCAAAGCTCATCGGCCGTAATAATTTCTTCCAACGCTTCCACCTCAAACGTGATCCCCTCAGTAATATCCGCTTCGAACATATCTTTTTCTTTCGCCGTCCCGTCCACACAACTCCTCAGCCTCATGACCCCACAAACTTGCCGGATACAATTCAACCGACTACACTAATAGCAAGCGACACCCCACAAATGACACCAGATACAACCACCGATCAGATCACGCTGACACAAGGCCATGTCTCCCACAGCGACGAAAGCCTATGGGAAAGCATGCCAGGACTCGTCTGGTCCAATCCTAAGGCCAGCGACGCAGCCCACATCGCTGCCGCGTTGCTCAATCCCAGGTTCCTCCAGTTGCTCGCTATCGCGGAACATTTCGGCACCGCTCGGCTCCAAAAAGCTTGGGCGACCCTTCTCGAAGAATCGCCTGAGGAAGCCAAGCGCGCCGCCCCACAAACCGAGCGCATTCTCGCCAATATCCTGGAAGGAGAACATCTTGCTCACGCTGGAAACTAAGAAAGTCTGGGACGCAATTCGACAAATCGACAATCTCCTCAAGGGGTTTGTTTTGATCGGCGGAACCGCCCTCGCGCTACATATTCAACACCGGCTCAGTGAAGATCTAGACTTCGCTTGCGTTGGCGCCAAATTGCCAAGGGAACGTATCTTGTCCAGGTCACGAGAGGATATTGCGCCGGGGATTTAGTGAAACGGGCTGTTTTCCTGAAATTGATGGCTTTCCATGTCGGGGTTGGATGCCTGATATCCTCGGTAGATATAATAAAATACCAAGGAAATGCTTGCTATCGGAAAGGCTAGGTATAATGTTATATCTACCGAGCATACCCGATATGAACCCTGTGATAACAAAACGTCAGCAGGCACTGACTCTCCTTCGTACGGAAGGACTGCTTCGCCCTGCCGACCTTCAGCGAAAGGGACTCCCCCCCGACTACCTGCGCGATTTTAAGCGCCAAAACCTTGCTGAGATGGTGGCGCGTGGCACCTACGTCCCCGTTGACCACAATCACACCGAGAATCACAGCTACGCGGTCGTGGCCAAGCGGGTACCGCGCGGAGTCATCTGCCTGCTTTCGGCCCTGAGTTTTCACCAGCTAACCACCCAAAATCCCTCCAAGGTTTGGCTGGCCGTGGACCAGAAGGCTTGGGCACCACGTCTTTCCTATCCGTCCATTCGCCTGGTTCGTTTTTCCGGCGAGGCTTTGACTGCTGGCGTTGAGGAACATCCTGTCGAGGGAGTGACGCTCCACGTCTACAGCGTAGCCAAGACCATCGCCGACCTCTTCAAATTTCGCTACAAGGTAGGACTGGATGTGGCCATGGAAGCTCTTCGCGACGGTCTGAAAGCGCGCCGGGCCACACGGGACGAGATCATGCGCTATGCCCGCATTTGCCGCGTGGCCAAGGTGATGCAGCCTTACCTCGAAAGCGAGGCATTCCTGTGAGCGCCGAAGTTCCCAAGAATATTGCGGCCTCTGTCCGCCATCGACTGATGAATCGCGCCCGTCAGGACGATCAAGAGTTCCAGTTTGTCCTCACGCGTTACGCGCTCGAACGGCTGGTTTATCGTCTTAGCCTCTCGCCTTATGCCGAGAAATTCATCCTTAAAGGAGCCACGCTCTTTTATGTCTGGAATCCCACATCGCGGGCCTATCGCCCGACCCGCGATCTTGATTTCCTGATGCGCGGAGAAAATTCCGTGGAAATCCTGGAGACGATTTTCGGCAAAGTCATTCAAACGGAAGTCAGTCCCGATGGTTTGGTCTTCGATCCTGAATCTGTCAAAGCCGCGCCGATCCGCGAAGACAATCGATACGGCGGCCTGCGGGTTAATCTTATGGCCCTTCTCGAAAAGGCCAGAATCCCGCTCCAAATCGATATCGGCTTTGGCGATAAGATTACACCAGATCCCGAAGAAATCATTTTCCCCTCGTTGCTTGGATTGGAAACGCCGCATCTATCTGCCTATCCCAAAGAGACCGTCATTGCCGAAAAACTCGAAGCCATGGTGTCCCTGGGAGAAGCCAATAGCCGCATGAAGGACTTTTATGACATCCATTTTCTTTCCCTTCATTACGCCTTCGATGGACATATCCTCAGCCAGGCCATTGCCGCAACGTTTACGGGCCGGGGCACCGTCATTGCTGTCGGAGAGATTTATCCTCTGACCGCCGAATTTTCCTGCAATCCTGCACGGCAACGCCTATGGACGGGTTTTCTCAAGCGTCTTGGGTTGAGGGATGTCGAAACGTCCTTCGAGGTTGTGACACAGCAAATCGCGGCTTTTGTTCAACTCCCGACGCAGGCAGCCAGTCAGGACGCAGACCTTTCTCGGAAATGGTCACCGGGCGGACCTTGGTTATAATCCTGACCAAAGGTCTTCTCCTCGCTAAACGTCGCCAAGTCACCTCTCAACAAAATGAACTCAGATATCTTAACTGAAAAATCTGCTGAATCGACGTTGCAGGCGTGGCTCGTTCCGCGTTGCTAAATCATGCTCCCAGATACGGAGCACGTGCCAGCCTCGTTGTCGAAGAGTGAGAGCGCATGATGGCGGGGCAAATCCGAATAGTTCGGGAACAACTTCTGTGCGCAAATCCGGTGGCTATCCGATGGGCATCCCTGTATCCTTCATGTCAGGTTATGTTGAAAGTCCGTACATACAAGCAGCGCCAATAGACGTAAGAGGATATCCCGCAGGCACCAGGTTCGTTGCCCCTATACCAATAAATTTTTTATTATTCCGAAAATGTCTGGAAACTGAATTTCCATCGGCTCGTGCATCGGAATCTTTCTCGGCCTTACCATTCAAAAATCCTCAGCTGGTCAGTGCGGATAAACCGCGCGTAGTCGGGCGGCACGGTAGCTGTTGCGTATCCGACCAGTCTCAGCCATCCCATTCCACAGGTCGATTTTCATAGCCATTGGATCGTGTTCGGCGGTATTCCGTGGCTGGTGCGTGCACGGCTATTTTTTAAATGCACAGGGGAACGTGGTCTTCGTCGAAGAATCAGCATCCTTATGACGTGCCTGTTTGCGTCGATGGTTTTGGGCGGATGCCTGTGGCCACGGACATGCGGAACTGGCGCTGGGCCACGCTCTCGGCGGTGATGGCGGGCCGGGACGGGGTGGTGAGGACGGTCGTGCAGTGGTTCTGCCGTACGCTGATTTATCTTCGCACGGGAGTTTACGTTTTGGATCCGAATGTACCTTATCGCCTGATCCGGGCAACGGTTCTTCGGAGGGGGTTGGATCAGATGCCGGCAGATTTCAACCTTCAGAATTTGGCGCTGAGTTGTGTGCTGAAGGCGCGGGTAAAGGCAACGTGGGTGTTATTACCGTCTGT
>Ga0302277_1003916_pt1 | contig 10028 bp, 15 predicted proteins | sample III_Bog_N3_1_FD_198759 | JGI IMG/M metagenome (GOLD analysis project Ga0302277, IMG submission 198759) | Peat permafrost microbial communities from Stordalen Mire near Abisko, Sweden - III_Bog_N3_1 | ecosystem: Environmental > Terrestrial > Soil > Wetlands > Peat | place: Sweden: Abisko... | reverse complement strand
CCGGATATTTATTCAGACTTGCTGAAGCGGTGGCGTGAAATATGCCGTATTTACAGGCTGTTAAAAACATGATATTGAGCGAAGCGTAGTGAAGTTTGCTCGCATAACTGAAGGCGTTAGGCGCAGTAAAAATGCGCCACGCTTCTTGGTTGACAAATGCCTTTATTGTAGCCACAGTAAAGAAATGAAAATTGAGTTCGATCCAGCCAAAGATGCAAAGATGCAACAAACCAAATCAAGCATGGTGTTTCTCTTGCCTTGGCAGACGAACTCGATTGGGAAGCTGCGTTGGTTTGGGTTGATGACCGCTTCGAGTACGGTGAGTTGCGCATGATCGCACTCGCACCAAAGACTGGCATCCTCTACTACGTGGCTTTTATGGAACGTGGCAAGATGCGAAGGATTATTAGCCTGCGCCAAGCCAATCGTCGCGAGGTAACACACTATGTCAAAAATATTTAAACGCCCATCCGTCGTGATGCCTACTTTGCAAGAAGACAAGGTTATTACCGCTGCGGCCAAGGCTGATCCAGACGCTCAACCGCTCACGCCAAAGCAGTTGAAATCAATGGTTCCAATGCGAGCAGTGCGCGGACGCCCCAAGTCCGAGAGCACGAAACAACTCGTATCAGTGCGCTATAGTCCGGAGGTTCTAGCATTTTTCAAATCCACAGGCGAAGGTTGGCAGTCACGTATGGACGGGGTGCTACGCAACTACGTTACACGCCATTCACGTAGAGCGTGAGGCCAAAGCCTAACCTTACGGTCGAGAGGGACTGCGCGAATAAACCCTCGCGCAGCCCCTCACCTCAACGTTAGGGGAATGGTAGCCATTTCGGAGTAGAATTAGACCGTTCGCATGTATAGAACTGGAGGATAAAGTGAATTTCACTATTGAACAGGAAAAAGAATCTGACGGGCGTTGGTTGGCTGAAGTCTTAGAGTTGCCAGGTGTCCTTGCCTACGGTGCAACCTCCTTGGAAGCTGTGTCCAAGGCTGAGGTTCTCGCGCTTCGTGTGATTGCTGAACGGCTTGAGCACAGCGAAAGCCGCCCCTTTGCCATAAACATTTCCATCCCGATTGCGGCATGAGCCAATGGCCATCGGTTAAAGCCAAGCGACTTCTCTCCTCACTGCTACGGCTCGGCTGGCAAATTAAGCGACAATCCGGTTCGCACAAAACACTCGTTCGAAATGGCTGGCCTGATTATGTTTTCGCCTTCCATGATGGCGACGAAATCGGCCCAAAAATGCTGGCGCGTGTTGCAAAGCACACGGGACTATCCCCAGATGACCTGTAACCCTAACCTTACATTCGAGAGGGACTGGCTACGCCAGCCCCTCAATTCAACGTTAACCCTACGCTCAAGCGGGACTGCGCGAATAAAACCTCGCGCAGCCCCTTAGCTCCACGTTAGGCATTGCAATTAGCCCTTGTTGCGCAACACGCAACGCGCTATCATGCTTCCATGATTACAACGTTTCGCCACAAAGGTCTACGCAAATACTTTGAATCTGGCAGCTTGGCTGGAATCCAACCGGCGCATGCGAGTCGTCTCAAAATGCAATTGGCGGCGCTTGATACTGCTCAAGTTATCGAGGACATGGACATTCCCGGCTTTCGGCTTCACCCGCTAAAGGGAAGTGAGCGTGGGCGTTGGTCAATATGGGTAAATGGAAATTGGCGAGTCACGTTCGAGTTTGAAAATGGCAACGCATTTATTTTAGATTATGAGGATTATCACTAATGGCTATGCACAATCCACCGCACCCCGGAGCATTTATTCAAGAGGTTTATCTTGCCCCGAACGAAATCAGTTGCAGGGAACTTGCCCTCAAATTGGGCGTTGCCGCTTCGACACTTAACCGCGTGTTGAACGAAGCCAGTGGCCTGAGTCCTGAAATGGCTCTTCGCCTCTCAAAAGCCTTGGGGCGCTCCCCCGAGAGCTGGTTGATGATGCAAGACAATTACGATTTATGGCAAGCCAAGCAGACAGTAGACTTGAAGAAAGTTCACAAGATCGAGTTCAGATATGCCTAACCTAACGGTCAAGAGGGACGGGCGAGAAGCCGCCCGCCCCTTACCTCAACGTTAGACCTTTGTTCCTACTATGCGTCTCTGGTCGTTGCATCCAAAATATCTTGATCCCAAAGGTCTTGTGGCGCTTTGGCGTGAGGCTCTGCTTGCTCAGGCTGTGCTTCGCGGTAATACTCGTGGCTACCTGAACCATCCGCAATTACTTCGCTTCCGTCAACAAGCCTCACCTCTTTCAGTCATAGCATCCTACCTTGTTGCTATTCATTCCGAGGCACAAAATCGCGGCTATTCTTTTAATTTGAGCAAGGTTGGCCCAGTTCAACCCCTTTCCATTTTTCCTGTTTCCTCTGGTCAAGTCGAATTCGAAAGACAGCATCTATTATCCAAATTAGCCGTGCGCAGTCCCTCGTTTTATTCGCAATTAAGCTTGGTTCCGTCACCTGAAACCCACCCTATATTTGAAATAATCACTGGTGGCATTGAATCGTGGGAACGTCGATAATGCTGATTCTTCCTCAAGCAGGTCTAACCTTACATTCGAGAGGGACTGGCTACGCCAGCCCCTCAATTTAACGTTAGGCATTCATAAAACCGCTTGACAGTATGTATCAATATGCATATTCTTGGTGCTATGGAATTTACCTGCAACCCCGTCAAGAACGAAACCAATATCCGTGACCGTGGTTTGCCGTTGCTGGCGGCGCGAGTGATGTTCAACTCAGCGATGGTGGTGCGCGAAGACACGCGAAAGACCTACCCGGAGCGCCGTTTCATTGGCTACAACACGTTGTCCGGTCGCTTGATGGTTGTAGTGTTTTGTGTTCCGTCCGAAAACCATATCCATATCATTTCTTTCCGAAAGGCGAATGATCGTGAGCAAAAGAAATTTAAAACTAAAAGCGTCTGACCTAGCCCCAGACATCGACTGGGTGGCGGTGGATGCTGCCCCCTTGGCTGATATGCCAGACGAAGACAGCCCAGAGCTAACCGCTAAGCAGCTTGCCGAGTTGCGCCCATTACGCGAGGTCTTGCCTGCCACGGGCAAAACGCGCATTACCATCATGCTGGACGATGCTGTGTTGCAGGCGTACAAGGCTCGCGCCAGTGGGCGCGGATACCAGACACTGATTAACGACACACTGCGCCGCGCGCTGGTGGCAGACGAGTTGAAAGAGGCATTGCGCGAAGTGATCCGCGAAGAGTTGCACGCGGTATGACGATGGCGGCGTCTCAAGGCACATTCTCCCGCGTTGTCCATCATTTCATCTCCGTAGTAGAAAGCCTAACCTTACATTCGAGAGGGACTGGCTACGCCAGCCCCTCAATTTAACGTTGGGCATCTATGCGAATCTCAATTGGAATATTTGCTTTAACGAGTGCCATGGCGGCAACTGCCAGCCCATGTGATGGTATTGACCGCAATCTAAGCGAAGCTCAAAAGGTCAAGTTAGCGCCAGTTATTGCAAAGGAAGAAAAGCTAGCAAAGGTCAAAGTCCTCGAATCCTTTAAAAGTGGAAATTGGCACATTATCTACATCGCTAACTATGTTTCAGATGAGCCATATTTGTTCTATTCCGGCGACCCAATGGTCGCTAAGCCCATCACGGCATGGAGCGGTGCTGCTACCATTTATGAGGAGCAGGAAATGAAAGAGTGGACACTCAAAAATGTGCCGGGCATCCCAGAAAATCTCGCTGGTTGCTTTGCTTGGCACGTGACTCTGGAGCGAACTCAATGAGCTGCCCAACCCTACATTCGAGAGGGACTGGCTACGCCAGCCCCTCGATTTTACGTTAGCATGCGCTACCCACGGTCCAGACACACTGCCCTGTAAACTGCGGTGTTTCAATAGTTCAGTCTCATTTGTTGGGTGAGCTTGCCCGAAGTCTTTCCGTCCATCACAGCTTCTGCAAGTCTTTGATCAATTCCCGCGTGTGCAGTGTCTTGCCTGCCAGATGGTGGTTCAGCAGCATACGCATTAATTGCTTGCTCTGTTGTGCACTGAGCGGGTCGCGGTAGTCGTCGACGGCCATGTCTTGCAGGGTTTTGCCGAGGATAGCCAAGCCTTCTTCCGCGTCACGCGATGCGCCGTGTTCGATCACGTAACGATAATGCGCGGTCGGTTCTATCGGCCTGCCATTGTCCGCTTCGTGTTCCAGTAGCAGCGCATAGCCCAGTTCCTGCAACATGTGTTTTTCGAAACAGCGCAGGATGGACGCATGATCTTGTTCGTGCGCCAGCCGTTGCAGGGTCTGCTGATAATAGTCGAACAGTTGCTCGTGCGGGTCGTCGCGCGCCATCAGGTTAAGCAGCAATTCGTTTAAATAAAAGCCGCACAACAGCGCCTTGCCCTGCAACTGCGGCTGTCCGCCTTGCCACTCGGCGCTATGCAGGGTGCGCAATTCATGCTTGCCGAACCAACTCATGGTCAAGGGCTGAAAACCCATCAACAATCCGCGCAACGCAGAACGCGGCCGCCGTGCACCACGCGCCACCAGCGCCACGCGACCGCAATTGCGGCTGAGCACTTCCAGCACCATGCTGGTTTCGCGGTAAGGGTAACTGTGCAGGACGAAGGCTGGCTGATCTTCCAGCCGGTGTTTATGCGCTGTCATTCATAGCCCAAGGATTTCAGCACTTGCGGATTGTCGGCCCAACCGCTGCGCACTTTGACAAATACTTCGAGAAATACTTTTCCGTCGAACAGTTTTTCCATATCCAGCCGTGCCTGGGTGGCGATTTCTTTCAGTTTGGCGCCGCCCTTGCCGATCAGCATGGCTTTGTGCGCTTCTTTGTCTACCAGAATGGCCGCATTGATGCGGCGCAGCTTGCCATCCATCTTGAACTGCTCGACCAGCACGCTGACTGAGTAAGGCAGTTCCTCGCCGGTGAAACGAAATACTTTTTCACGCAGTATCTCTGCGGCATGAAAGCGCTCGTTGCGGTCGGTGATCTCGTCTGCTGCATAGATCGGATCGCCCAATGGTAAATACTGACGGATGGCTTCCAGCAAGGTGTCCAGTTGTTTGTCCAGTTTGGCGCTCACCGGCACGATGGCAGCGAAATGAAATTCGGTGGCGATGCCTTCGATGAATGGCAACAGCTCGCTCTTGTCGACCATGACGTCCACTTTGTTGATGACCAGAATCACCGGCACGTCCGTAGGCAACATTTTCAATACCTGCTGGTCGCGCTCGTCATAGTGCCGCGCTTCGAGCACGAACAGCACCACATTCACGTCGCGCATGCTGCTGGTCACCACGCGGTTCATGCCGCGATTCAGCGCGTTCATGTGCTGGGTCTGGAAGCCTGGGGTATCTACGAACACGAACTGGCTGTGCTCCTCGGTCAGGATGCCGTTGATGCGGTGGCGCGTGGTCTGTGCCTTGCGCGAGGTGATGCTGATTTTCTGCCCGATCAAATGATTAAGCAGCGTGGACTTGCCTACATTCGGGCGTCCTACGATGGAGATGAAGCCGCTATGGAATGGAGTGATATCGTTCATTTTGGAGAGTACCTAGCCACGGATTAACACGGATCAAACACTGATTAAACCACAAGATGTAAAGAATGCGCGGTTACAACCATGAGCCTTATGATTTTTATCCGTGATCATCCGTGTTAATCCGTGGCTAATAATACCTTTCAAGCAAGAATCTTTCGATAAGCCGCTTCGGCGGCTGACTGTTCAGCAGCACGGCGGCTGACACCCTCGCCGCGCGTAGTAAGTTTTAGTTGTGCGATCTCGCATTCGACCTGGAATAATTGCGCATGCGCCTCACCTTGAGTGGCAATCACCGTGTATTTTGGCAGAGCCATCCGCTTGCCTTGCAGATATTCCTGCAACAAGGTTTTGGCATCCTTGCCCAGCGTCTGCACATCGGCCTGCGCGATAAATGGCACAAACAACCCGAGCACCACTTGTTGCGCCGCCGCGAAACCGGCATCCAGAAACACCGCACCGAACAAAGCTTCCAGCGCATCTGCCAAAATGGACGGGCGACGGAATCCGGCACTCTTGCGTTCACCTTCGCCCAGCAACAGCAATTCGCCCAAGTGCAATTGCTGTGCCAGAATGAATAGGGTCTGCTGGTTCACCAGATTGGAACGCAAGCGCGACAGGTCGCCCTCAGGCAAATCTGGAAAGCTATCGTAAAGATGTTTGGCGATAACGCAATTCAGCACGCTGTCGCCAAGAAACTCCAGACGTTCGTAGTGTGCCTGGCTGTGGCTGCGGTGCGTCAGTGCGCGCTGCAACAACTGCGGCTGCGTAAACACGTAGCCGAGCCGACGACACAGCACATCGCGGCTCATCAGTTTATTGTGTGGAACTGCTCGGGTTGAATTCGAGCACTAGACTAGCATTGGAGATCAATGGAATCTTCACCGAATAGCTGGCACTTAAGGTAATTCCGTTCGCATCCTTGGCCACATCTATATCTTTTTCACTAATGGCAGTAATATTAGACACTGTAGCATGCTTGCTAAATGACTGTCGTATGTCATGTACCGTAGCATTCTTCATATCGGGGTCATGAGCGACCACGTTAAAAAATTTCTTGATTGTATAATCATCAAGATAGGCTGGAATTACCTTCACGCAGACAATCACGAAAAATACAACAACAACTACAAGTGCCAGAAAACCGGAGATACTTACGCCGCGTTGCTTGTTCACCATTGCTCCCATCATGTCCTCCTTAAGGCGCCAGTCAGTTAATAGATAAGCCGATACGTTTCAAATCACCGAAATTCATCCAGATAAAAAATGCTTTACCAACTATCATATTGTCCGGCACGAAGCCCCAGTAACGGCTATCGCGGCTGTTATCGCGATTATCGCCCATCATGAAATAATTTCCATCCGGCACGGTGCATTGCATCTCTTCGTCAGTATAACTACAGTTATCCCGATGCGGAAATTCCGATATTGCGCTCAAGTGCACGTCAGGCATCTCCGGGTTAATCAGCACAGCATGCTTATGCCCATCAAGGGTCTCGTTGCGCCGCTCGGTATGCACAAACCTCAAACCGCTTTCCACATAGTTGTAATCACCGTCCGGCTGCTGCGCCTGCAACACACCATTAACGTACACTTGTTTGTTGCGGTACATAATCTTGTCGCCGGGCACGCCGACCACCCGCTTAATATAATCCACGGAGGGGTCTTCCGGGTAATGGAACACCATCACATCACCACGATGGGGGTCGTTAAGCTGGACGATTTTCTTGCTGATGATGGGCAGGCGTATGCCAAAGGTGAATTTATTAACCAAGATGAAATCGCCCACCTGCAAAGTGGGGATCATCGAACCGGATGGTATCTTGAATGGTTCGACCAAGAACGAACGCAGCATGAACACCGCGAGAATCACGGGGAAAAAGCTTTTCGCATACTCCGCCCACCATGGCTCCTTCCCCCCCGCAGGCCGCTTCGAACGTAACATAAAATGATCCAGCAGCCATGCGCCACCGGTAATCACCAACAGCAAAAACATAATCAAAGCAAAATCCATTTAACTTCCTTTTGAATACCCTATCCCAATGGGAAAAGGGCTATTTGTCGCCCACTTGCAGAATGGCGAGGAATGCCTCCTGCGGGATTTCCACGCTGCCCACCTGCTTCATGCGTTTCTTGCCTGCCTTCTGCTTTTCCAGCAGCTTGCGCTTGCGCGAAATATCGCCGCCGTAACATTTTGCCAACACGTTCTTGCGTAGCGCCTTGACGTTCTCGCGCGAAATGATATTAGCGCCGATGGCTGCCTGAATCGCCACATCGAACATTTGACGCGGGATCAGTTCGCGCATCTTGGCTGCCACTTCGCGGCCACGGTATATGCTGTTGCTGCGGTGCAGGATAATGGACAACGCATCCACTTTCTCGCTGTTGATCAGCATGTCCACCTTCACCACATCAGCAGAACGGTATTCCTTGAACTCATAATCCATCGAAGCATAGCCGCGCGAAATGGATTTTAACCGGTCGAAGAAGTCGAGCACGATTTCCGCCATCGGAATCTCATACACCAGCAACACCTGCTTGCCGTGGTAACTCATGTTGATCTGCGCGCCACGCTTCTGTGTACACAACGTGATCACCGCACCGACATACTCCTGCGGCATATACAGGTTGACCGTCACGATGGGCTCGCGTATTTCCTCGATCTTGGAAGGATCGGGCATCTTGGATGGATTGTCCACCATCAGCACCGTGCCATCGCGCAGCACCACCTCGTAAATCACCGTCGGCGCAGTAGTAATCAAGTCCATATCGAACTCGCGTTCCAGCCGCTCCTGCACGATCTCCATATGCAGCAGGCCGAGGAAGCCGCAGCGAAAACCAAATCCCAACGCCTGCGACACTTCCGGTTCGTATTGCAAGGAAGCATCATTTAACTTCAGCTTCTCCAGCGAGTCGCGTAGCGCCTCATACTGGTTGGATTCGACTGGAAATAATCCGGCGAACACCTGCGGCTGCACTTCCTTGAAACCCGGCAAGGCATTGCTTGCAGGCTTGCTCTGCAAGGTAATCGTATCCCCGACCTTGGCGTCTTTCAACTCTTTGATGCCCGCGATAACGAAACCAACCTGACCGGCGGAGAGATTCTCACGCGGCTGCGACTTGGGCGTAAACACACCGACATGCTCAGTCAGATGTTGCGCGCCGGTCGCCATAAACAGTATTTTATCTTTTGGCTTCAAGGTGCCGTTAAAAATGCGCACCAGCATTACCACGCCGACATAATTGTCGAACCATGAATCGACGATCAGCCCCTGCAACGGTGCATTCGGGTCGCCCTTGGGCGGCGGCACCTTGGCGATCATCGCTTCCAGCACATCCTGCACACCCTCACCGGTCTTGGCCGAGCAGCGCACCGCGTCATGCGCATCAATGCCAATCACATCTTCAATTTCTGCGATAGCGTTGTCAGGATTGGCGGAAGGCAAATCGATCTTGTTCAACACCGGCACCACTTCCACGCCGAGATCCAGTGCGGTATAACAGTTAGCCACGGTCTGCGCTTCCACGCCCTGCGATGCATCCACCACCAGCAGGGCACCTTCGCAAGCAGACAAAGAGCGCGATACCTCGTAGGAAAAATCCACGTGTCCCGGCGTGTCGATCAGATTAAGGTTATAGACCTGCCCGTCGCGCGCCTTGTATTTCAGGGCAGCGGTCTGCGCTTTGATGGTAATACCACGCTCGCGTTCAATATCCATCGAGTCGAGCACTTGCGCTTCCATTTCGCGGTCGGACAGTCCTCCACACAACTGGATAATGCGGTCGGCCAAGGTGGACTTGCCGTGGTCTATATGGGCGATAATGGAAAAGTTGCGAATATATTGCATTAGTTGTGCCGTTAAAAACGTATCCCGCCTGTTTTGGCTGAAATTCGCAAAGCGCGGATTTTAGCCGATTTTGACGGGATACGCTTAGTGCTGCGGTGTTTAATCTTTAGTCTTTGCCCTGTTTCTCGTCAAGCTTGAGGGCTATATAGGAAGTAACATCCTCGTGTCGCACCAACAGGGCAACATTGCGCCCCTTGGGTATCTGTTTCAGCACCTCGTTAAATTGTTCGAGCGAGCTAATTTCAAGATTGCCGATGGAAAGGATCACGTCACCGCGCTCCAATTCACGTGCTGCGGCGCCCTTCGCGTCTTCTACTATCAGACCACCATTCACCTGCAACTCGTTTTTCTGCTCGGCATTCAACTCTCCCAGCACCAGCCCCAAGCGTGCCACGCTTTCACCGGTAGCCACCCCGCCACTTGGCTGCTGCGCCGCCTGCTTGTCGTCCGACATTTCGCCTACGGTCAGGCTGACTTCCTTGTTTTCTCCCTTGCGCCACAACTGCACACTCACCTTGCTGCCCGGATGCGTGGCGGCGACGATGCGTGGCAGATCGCTGGATGTAGCAACGGTCTTGCCGTCGAATTTCAGGATCACGTCGCTGATCTGAATGCCCGCCTTATCCGCCGCACCGCCTTTT
>Ga0302277_1003915_pt1 | contig 10029 bp, 13 predicted proteins | sample III_Bog_N3_1_FD_198759 | JGI IMG/M metagenome (GOLD analysis project Ga0302277, IMG submission 198759) | Peat permafrost microbial communities from Stordalen Mire near Abisko, Sweden - III_Bog_N3_1 | ecosystem: Environmental > Terrestrial > Soil > Wetlands > Peat | place: Sweden: Abisko... | reverse complement strand
ACTTGCACTCATTTTTGAAAAGCCTTCAACCCGAACGCGTGTTTCATTTGAAGTTGGAATGCGGCAATTGGGCGGCCATGTTACAACGTTAAGTGGAGCTGAGATACAGCTTGGACGAGGAGAAACGATTGCTGATACAGGTCGTGTGTTGTCGCGGTATGTTGATCTCATTATGTTGCGAACTTTTACAAAGAATAAACTCTACGAGCTTGCAGAAGGTGCATCTGTACCAGTTATTAATGGCCTAACTGATTATTCTCATCCATGCCAAATTATGGCTGATCTTATGACGGTCGAGGAATGTCGAGGGAGTCTTGCCGGTAAAAAGGTTGTGTGGAGTGGCGATGGAGACAATAATGTACTGACAAGCTGGATCCATGCGGCTTCAGTTTTTGATTTTAGCATGCGTGTATTAGCCCCTCCGGAGTTTACCATTCCCACGCCCGTACTGGTTGCTGCACAAAAAAATAAGGCGCGTATTACTGTAACAGCAGACCCCAATGCGGTTGATGGAGCGGATGTTGTGGTAACGGATTGCTGGGTTTCAATGCACAACAGTGATGCAGCAGCACGTCAAGAACGCTTATCGCCTTATCAAGTAAATGCTGATTTTATGCGTAAAGCGGCACCAAATGCAATTTTTATGCATTGTTTGCCGGCTCACCGCGAAGAAGAAGTTACAAGTGAAGTTTTGGATGGCGCACAATCTGTCGTTTGGGATGAGGCCGAAAATAGGATGCATGTACAAAAAGCTATTATGTGCTGGTGTTTAGGGCTTATGCCTTAGATAGTCTTGCTTCATCCTAAGAAATCAGCCAAAGAGTAGTTATGAGCCAAAACGCGACTTCCCCACTCCATATACGCAATCTTGATCCCGTTAATTGGATTGGATTGTGGGTTTTGACACGCAAAGAAACGTTGCGTTTTGTTAAAGTATATGCCCAAACCATAGTAGCGCCAGTTATCTCAACCCTTCTTTATTATATCATTTTTTCGATTGCTGTCGGTGGATCCTCGCGCATGATAGATAATATACCTTATTTGTCTTTTCTGGTGCCGGGATTGATTATGATGTCGATGGCGCAAAATGCTTTTGCCAACACATCGAGCTCATTGGTAATATCGAAAGTTCAGGGAAATATTGTTGACATACTTATGCCTCCGCTGTCCGCTTTTGAATTAACAGTGGGGTATACCTTAGGAGGTATTGCTCGAGGTCTAAGTGTCGGAACAATAACATTACTTGCTCTCGTTGCCTTTACTAAAGTTCCTTTAATGCATGTCGGATACATTGTTTATTTTGGCCTCATGGGATCCATGATGCTTGCCTTATTAGGACTTATTGGGGGGCTGTGGTCTGAAAAATTTGATCACATGGCCGCTGTACAAAATTTTATTATTATGCCAGCAACTTTCTTGTCAGGAACTTTTTACAGCGCCGATCACTTGCCGCGCATATGGAAAGTTATTTGCCACATCAATCCTTTCTTTTACATGATTGATGGCTTTCGGTATGGTTTTATTAATATATCGGATGGTTCTATTAGCGGGGGGCTTGTTGTCATGGCTTTCTGTAATATGCTGTTGTTATGGGTTTCTTATCGTATGTTCAAAACTGGATACAAGCTTAAATCGTGAGATAGAAAATGGCTGATAATATAAATCCTGCTGATATGCCTTTACTGATGCCTGTCTATGCAAAAGCAGACATCTATTTTGAACGAGGAGAAGGTGTTTATCTTTTTGACGATAAGGGGCAGCGTTACCTCGATTTTATAGGAGGGATAGCTGTAGCTTCCTTAGGGCATGCTAACCCCTATGTCGTGCAGGCATTAAAAAACCAGGCTGATAAGTTATGGATTACATCGAATATTTTTAAAACACACGGAAGTGAACAGCTTGCCCGACGACTTGTCGATCTGACATTCGCGGAAACGGTCTTTTTCCAAAATTCAGGGGTCGAGGCTTGGGAGTGTGGCGTTAAAGTTATCCGCAAATATTTTAGTTCGATTGGTCACCCACAACGTTATCGAATTATTACTTTTCAGGGTTGTTTCCACGGTCGTACAATGGCGGCGATCGCCGCTTCAAAAGCTGAAAAGATGGTCAAAGGCTTCGGTCCAATGATGGATGGATTTGATCAAGTTCCATGGAACGATTTAAATGCTTTACGTGAGGCCATTACTCATGAAACCGCCGCAATTCATTTGGAACCCGTTCTAGGAGAAGGGGGCATGAAAACTGCTTCAACAGCTTTTTTGCAGGCTGTCCGAGAAATGTGTGATGAATTTGGGCTGTTACTTTATTTTGATGAAATTCAATGTGGTATGGGGCGTACCGGCAAATTATTTGCTCATGAGTGGGCTGGTATAACGCCGGATGTCATGTGTATTGCAAAAGCACTTGGAAATGGATTTCCTATAGGGGCTTGTCTTGCAACGGCAAAAGCTGCTCAAGGAATGGTTGTAGGAACACATGGTTCTACGTATGGGGGCAATCCATTGGCAACGGCAGTTGGTAATGCTGTTCTTGATGTTATGCTTAAGCCGGGCTTTTTCGAAGAGGTAACCCTAAAAGGGGATTACATGGCGAAAAAATTAAAAGGTCTTGTTAATCAATATCCTAAGATTTTTGTGGAACATCGCGGAAAAGGGTTGATGCAAGGCCTTGTTTGTGGCCCCCTAAATACGGATGTTGTTAAGGCATTACGGGATGAAAAATTTCTAGCCCTAGGGGCAAGTGAAAACGTAGTACGTTTTGTTCCTCCGCTTATAGTTAGTGAGGCGCAAATAGACGAGGCCGTCTCGGTACTAGGGCGTGTTGCGCAGAAATTAAGTTAGGCAAAGAGATGGATATTAAAAAATATTTTCTGTTTCTTGTTGTTATTACTATGCTTTCTTCATGTGCGGATTCGGATAAGCCCGAAGCAAAAGAAGAGCCGATGGCTATTAAAAAATCGATTCCTATATGTCCTCAGGTCGCTGTCGTCCGTGAATTACAAGAAGTTACGGATTATGGTGGAGAAACGCCGGATCCTTCTCAGCTTGTATCTAAGGCGCGTCTTCAATCTCTTGATGGGGATTGTGCCTATACGAAAAGTGGGATAGATGTTCGTATTAACGCAAATTTTATAGCCCAGCGTGGCCCTCGATTGGGAGGGCGTCATATTAGTTTTCCTTATTTTGTCGCCGTTGTGGACCCGCAGGAAGTCATTTTAAATAAGGAATTGATGACAGAGGAATTGAACTTCTCAAGCCAAGATTATGTGACGTTGGATTCTCAAGATCTTCATGTTTTTATTCCTCTATCTAAGGATAAAATAATTCAAGGACCAAGTTATCAAGTTCTTATTGGATTCCAGTTGCGAGAAGATCAGATTGTACCGAAAGATAATAATACGAGTATTGGGCCTCAGTAAGAGGGTGTTCTCTTGAACCTCATGATTATGCGGGTGTTCCAGCAAACTAAGCGCGTCTACCTGTATAAGGAAACGTCAAAAGGATTGCATCAAAAAGAGGTCTAATTCATGTAGCTTTGGACAAGACTTCCAGAGATGAGATACCAACCATCAACGAGAACAAAAAAGATAATCTTAAAGGGTAGTGAAATTGCTGATGGGGGCAACATCATCATTCCCATAGACATAAGAATTGATGCGACAACCATATCAATAATAAGAAAGGGAAGAAAAAGTAAAAAGCCGATTTCAAAGGCACGGCGAAGTTCCGAAATCATGAAAGCAGGTATGAGGGCTCGTATAGAAACATCATCCTTTGAGGCATCGGTTGTTTCAGGTACAGGAGAAGTGGCGTGGGTTGGCGGTGTAACGGTTCGTCCTTCTATTTTTGCTTTGTCGTCCATATGGCTCATGCTTACAAAAAGTTCGAGATCCTTTGACCGGGTATGATGGATCATAAAATCATGAAAAGGTTCAACGATGCGAGTAAATGCCGTCTCTTCATCAATTTGGTTATTCATCATGGGCCGAATACCATTATCCCATGCCTGATCAAACGTTGGTTGCATAATGAACATTGTAAGAAAAAGGGCGAGGCTAATGAGTACAATATTGGGAGGGGTTTGGGAGGTTCCAAGCGCTGTTCGTAAGAAAGACAAGACGACAACAATACGAGTAAAGGAAGTCACCATCACGAGGATCGATGGGGCTAACGAAAGAATTGTAATAAGAAGAATAATTTGAACGAGCCGCGCAGTGGTCGCTGGTCCTTGACCCATGTCAAAGTTTAAGGATTGGGCAAGCACTTCATGCGGAATGAGCATGAAAAAGAAAGCTCCGATTTTTAAAGCATATAAGCCCCATGTATGTTTATGTTTTGATAGGGATATCATTAAAATTAGACCTCCGGTTTAGAAACAATCGTGGGGGAAGGGGGAAGATAAGTAGCAACAACGACATCTTCATGAGTTCCTAATAAAAGGAGATGTTCGCTTTCATCACATTTGACAAGGACTAGACGCCGCCGAATATCTAAAGGAAGTGTTTCAAGGATACTCAGTCGACGGGGTGTGTATTTCAGTCCAGGAATTTTAATCCGATTATTTGCAATATAACGAAGCCCGAGCCCTAGGGTCGCGAGCAAAGATGAAACAATAAGGAAGGCTAATAATATACGAACCCACGATATGCCTTCAAGATCAGGATTAGTCATGGGAAGGTGCATGAGCTATGTGTTCTTGGTAAAAAAATTTCATTTTCTTTTCGCATTCATTAATACGATTTAAAAGATTGTTTAATTCAGGTGCGCATTCTTTTTGAATCTCAGAAGCCGCGTTTTCAATGGATCGGCATAGGCTGGCCACGCGCTTCTCAAGATTTTTCATTTCTGGCATGTGACCTGATTCCATAACGCTTTCAAAAGCTGTTATATAATCATTGATAGCCTTTAATTCATGATGGATCGAATCAAGAGGGAGAATCATGAGGCACCTTTCGCATTTAGGGGATCGGCCAAACGAGCGTTCGCTTCGTAAACTTTTGTCAAAATTTCCGCCACTGTAATAATAGCCTCACTTGGAATGGGGGTTTCTAAGTCAAGTTTTGCTAGAAGTTCAGCCAAATCAGCGTCTTCTCTTACTTTTATGCCTTTGGCAAAGGCCATGTCTAGTATTTGTTCTGCTAGCTTTCCTCGTCCGGATGCGATAATCTTGGGTGTCGCGTCAGGATGGCCTTCTCTTCCTTCTATCGCCACAGCAACGGTGCGTTTGCTATCGCCTTTGCTGGGAGAATAAGGAGGGTTGGAGGGGTGTTTATCGTCCATTCTCTAAGTGTAGCTTATGTTGGAGTAAAGGCAATGCTTGATCTTTACTGTTTATTAAGTGTATCGGCATCAGAATGTTCCGGTATAGGAATGGCTAGGCATGAGCCTTGCCATCTTGGGGTATTCCCAACTGCAGGAGTAGTCTGAAATGGCTGTTATTGGATCTGATATTCTTGGTCTTCTTGTGCAGAAGATGTCTTACCTTAATCAAAGGCAAGCGCTCTTAGCTGAAAATGTCGCCAACGCGAGCACTCCTGGATACAAGGGGCACGATCTTGAACCCTTTACATTTGAAAATGCCTTAAAATCGGCAAGTTTTACAATGGTAACAACAGATCCTAAAGATATTATTCCTGCGGCAATGGCTGCTGGCAGTGCAAAATCTGTTCGAGACAAGAACTACGAAACTTTACCTTCAGGAAATTCTGTTGATCTAGAACAAGAAATGATGAAAGTTTCTGAAACATCTGTTGATTACCAAGCGGTCTCCTCGATTTATCATAAAATTGCAGGTCTTTTTAAAATAGCCATTAAGGGCAGCAGTACATAAGGAATAACTGTTCATGTCGAATGAGCTAACAGATATATTGACGATTTCAGGGTCCGGCTTGAAAGCCCAGGATGCCCGTATGAAGGTTATTGCTGAGAATATTGCAAACGCCAATACAACAGCGGCAGGACCAGGACAGAAGCCTTATCAACGTCAAGTAATAACATTTCGAAATGAGTTCGATAAAGCATTAGGAGCTTATAAAGTTGAAGTAGGTAATGTACAAAATGATAAAAGCGACTTTATAAAGAAATATGACCCTTCGCACCCAGCTGCCGACGCGCAAGGGTATGTATTATCCTCCAATGTCAATCCAGCTGTGGAAGCTATGGATATGGGGGACGCAAACCGAGCCTATCAAGCCAATTTAAATGTGATTGATGCCACGCGTGGCATGGTTTTACATACGATCAACCTTTTGCAATGAGGTAAGTGATGGTTATGAATGTTGCCAATGCCCTGGCCGCTTATCGTCAAAACGGGGATAACGCAAGCGCAGCAAGTGCTGCCGGCAGTTCTGACGGAGAAAGCTTTTCTGATACTTTAAAAGGATTTGTTGGGGATGCCGTTCAAAGTGTAAAACAAGGAGAAACAGCGGCAACGTCTGCAGCCGCAGGAAAGGCCAGCATTGCAAATGTTGTAACGGCCATTAATAGTGCCGAATTGATGCTCGAAACCGTAGTTGCTATTCGTGACAAGGTTATTGCAGCCTATCAAGATATTTCAAAGACAGCTATTTAGACTCGTCAATTTAAATATTTCTTAACCACATTTTCCCCATACAGTAACGGTTGCTGCGTTGCACACATTTCGTCGTGCAAGCATGCAGAACGAATGGCGGGAAGATATGAAGTTGGATATTCATTCATCTCGGCTTGATATTGACGGTGCCTTCAAGCCGGAATACGAGGCTATTTTGACATCGGGAGCATGTCACTTTTTAGCCGAGCTTGTGAAGCGTTTTGGAAAACGTCGTGACGAATTATTGCAGGCGCGTGCACAACGTCAAAAGGCTTTTGATACAGGGGTAATGCCGGATTTCTTGCACGCGACTGAATCTGTTCGTCAAGCAGAGTGGAAAGTGGCTCCTATACCCCATGATCTTCACGATCGACGTGTTGAAATTACCGGACCTGTTGATCGTAAAATGATCATCAATGCTCTCAATTCCGGAGCAAAAGTATTTATGGCTGACTTTGAAGATTCATCATCGCCGACGTGGGACGTTATGATGGAAGGTCAGATCAATATACGTGATGCTGTTTTAGGATGCATCAGCTATGAATCCCCCGAGGGTAAAAAATATGTTCTTCACGATAAAACAGCGACATTAATGGTGCGGCCACGAGGTTGGCATTTAGAGGAAAAGCATATTCTTTGGGATCATAAACCAATCCCCGGATGCTTGATGGATTTTGGGTTGTATTTTTTTCATAACGCTGCGGCTTTAATGGCGAAAGGAACGGCTCCTTACTTTTATCTTCCTAAAATGGAGAGTCATCTTGAAGCTCGATTATGGAATGAAATTTTTGTATTTTCTCAGCAATTTTTAGGCATACCTCAAGGGACAATAAGAGCAACGGCCTTAATCGAAACATTGCCTGCTGCATTCGAAATGGACGAATTTTTATACGAGTTGCGCGATCATGCGGCTGGACTTAATTGTGGTCGTTGGGATTATATTTTTAGTTTTATCAAATGTTTTCGTAATCATGCTGATTATTTATTGCCGGAACGTGGGCAAGTTACGATGATCACCCACTTTCTACGTTCTTACTCACGGCTTTTGATTAAGACGTGTCATCGTCGTGGAATTCATGCGATGGGAGGAATGGCAGCACAAATTCCCATTAAAGACCCTCTTGCAAATGAAGTCGCTTTTGCAAAGGTCCGGGCAGATAAAGAACGTGAAGTTACCGATGGACATGATGGTACGTGGGTAGGGCATCCTGGCTTGGTTCCTCTTGCCATGAGTGTTTTTGATACCTATATGCCTACCCCTAATCAGATTGAGCGTAATGCGTCCAACCTAGCCATTACTGCTTCAGATCTCGTGACCGTTCCAGAGGGGAGTATTACATGGCATGGACTTGTCATCAATGTTGCGATAGCGTTGCGCTATCTTGAATCATGGTTGAGAGGGCAAGGGTGTGTGCCTCTTGATAACCTCATGGAAGATGCGGCAACAGCGGAAATTTCACGCGTACAAATTTGGCAATGGATACGTTATTCAGAAGGTGTTTTGGAAGATGGACGCAAAATTACTTTTGACATGGTTCAGAAGATCTTAAATGTAGAAGTAGACAAAGCTCGTCTTGAATTAGGACAACATTACTCATCTCGTCAATTTGATAAGGCCGCTCAATATCTTATTCAAATGATCAATGCCGATCCTCTACCCAATTTTCTGACATCTGTTGCTTATCAATCTTTAGCTTAGGGAGATTATGTATGACATCACAACTGACTGGCTATGAACTCGATCAGGATTGGGCCAAGAATCCGCGTTGGCATGGGATCAAGCGTCCCTATAAAGGAGATGACGTTGTTCGGCTACGTGGATCCTTACAGATTGAGCACAGTCTAGCCCAATTAGGGGCCGCTAAGCTTTGGGCTCTTGTTCAGTCAAAAGAACACACAAATGCCTTGGGCGCTCTTACAGGCAACCAAGCAGTCCAAATGGCACGTGTTGGATTAAAAGCAATATATTTAAGTGGTTGGCAAGTGGCGGCAGATGCAAACACCGCGGGCAGTATGTATCCGGATCAATCTCTTTATCCTGTAGATAGTGTGCCCGCCGTTGTTCAACGCATCAATAATGCTTTACAAAGAGCGGATCAAATAACTCATTCCGAAGGAAAGACGGATGTCGACTGGTTTCTGCCAATATTGGCAGATGCCGAAGCTGGATTTGGTGGAGTTCTTAATGCCTTTGAATTAATGAAACATATGATTGCTGCTGGGGCTGCTGCTGTTCATTTTGAAGATCAATTAGCATCCGCCAAAAAGTGTGGTCATATGGGTGGTAAAGTTCTTGTGCCAACAAGTGAGGCAATCCAGAAGCTCGTCGCCGCGCGTTTAGCAGCAGATACGATGGGGGTCCCAACTTTGATTGTTGGTCGTACCGATTCATTAGCCGCAAATCTTGTGACATCCGATTTTGATCCTGCGGACAAGCCCTTCCTTACAGGAGAACGCACGTCCGAAGGATTTTATATTACAAAACCAGGACCAGAACAGGCTATCGCACGCGGGTTGGCTTATGCCCCTTATGCGGATTTACTCTGGTGCGAAACGGGAAAACCCGATTTGGCTTTTGCCAAACAATTTGCTGAAGGAATACATAAACACTATCCCGGCAAAAAATTGGCCTATAACTGTTCTCCATCATTCAATTGGAAAAAAAACCTGGATGATGCCACGATCGCCAAGTTTCAAACCGAACTCAATGCAATGGGCTATAAATTCCAATTTATAACTTTGGCGGGCTTCCATGCATTAAACTTTTCTATGTTTGTGCTTGCCAAGGGATACGTTGAACGACATATGTCGGCGTATGTCGATCTCCAGGAAGCAGAGTTTGCCGCAGAGAAAATTGGCTATACAGCGACGAAGCATCAACACGAGGTCGGAACGGGCTATTTTGATGAAGTTGCTCAGGTGATCATGGGAGGACAGACATCAATTGCGGCCCTCAAAGGCTCAACAGAAAAAGAACAATTCTAGGCATGTTAGCCCTATAGGAATCATTGCGATTTAGTGCCATAATGACTTCCCTCATGAATGAGAGGTTGTTTTGTCATGAACGAAGCTGAAGTTATTGAAATATGCCGTCAAGCCATCATTGTTATGTTAAAAGTAGTCGGGCCTATATTATTGGCGGGCTTACTGGTTGGTGTCGTGGTTTCACTTTTTCAGGCGGTTACTCAAATTCAAGAAATGACGTTGACGTTTATTCCTAAAATGCTGGTTGTCTTTGGGCTGACTATTTGGCTTCTACCTTTTATGATGGCAACTCTCGCCAGCTTTACGGTCACATTAACTGACCGCATTGTTCAAATCGGCATAAGTAATTAGTCGATGAAAGTGCTTCACCTTGATGCTTTTTTATCAGGGCATGTGTTTGCGTTTATTTTTATTTTTTCTCGAATGGGCAGTATGCTCATGCTGTTCCCTGGTGTTGGTGAGTCCTATGTGCCA
>Ga0302277_1003914_pt1 | contig 10029 bp, 5 predicted proteins | sample III_Bog_N3_1_FD_198759 | JGI IMG/M metagenome (GOLD analysis project Ga0302277, IMG submission 198759) | Peat permafrost microbial communities from Stordalen Mire near Abisko, Sweden - III_Bog_N3_1 | ecosystem: Environmental > Terrestrial > Soil > Wetlands > Peat | place: Sweden: Abisko... | reverse complement strand
AAAGACCGCGAATCAACTTCAAGTCCTCCAAGCCCAGTTGCCGCAAGTGATCCAGTCCGCCGCTAATTGCTGCATAATCAGCACCGGTCAGCGGGCTGGGCGCGTCAGGCAACACGGTGAAGGTGGTGTAATCGGTAGCCGTGGTCTGGTTCAATATTTGAATCAGGTGGCAGGAAGCATTCGTGCTGATGGCGGGCGCACCAGCGAAAAAATTGTCCGCCGGCAGGATGAGCGTGAACGCGTTGGTTCCCGTCTCGGTGATCTGAACCGGGACATAGGAGTAAGTGGGCGCACCGAGAAAATTGACGTTGTTGGCAAAATTCTGCGGACCGTAAAAACACGAGCCATGGTAATTGTTCACCGTCACCGCCACCGAATTGGACCAGTCCTGCTGTCGGAATGCCTGCAGCGTGACCCGCCCCGGCCACGTTGCCGCGCCGCCGTCCAGGTCCAGATTGTTAAAAGTCTGTTCGTCGTAGTAATCGGCGTTCACGTAATCCTGGTTGTCCCGGATATTCAAGTCGTACAGATTGGTCGCGAGGTCCGCATAGCCAATTCCCATGTTTGCATAAAGAATGCCCAGAAATCCGGTTTTCGGCTGGGTGGCCCCGTCCACCCAAACGCGGCCACCGGTGACATGATTGCCCAAAATCTCCGCCGGACCACAATCATGAATCGTCAACGGTCCCTCTGAATATCCCAAATAAACTTGGGAGCCGCTGGCCAGGTTGGTCAGCACCAATCCTTGCCCCGTGGTGTAGGCAGTGAAGTTCTGGTAAGGATTCGAACGGTATGGAAAGAAACCGTTTGGGGGAGAACTGCCGATCACACCGCCGGGGCCATAGCGGAAATAAAGGACATTATCGATCAACAACTGACTGGCACCCGTCGAGGTCCCCATGATACTCGCAGTGTGCGGGGCGGTGATGAAGGGAATCTTGGTCATGAACTGTTCTAGCCGTATGTTTGCGGGCGTGTTCACGGAAAACACGGCACTGCCATCCGGTCCTGTCCAGCAAAGCTGGGTCCAATACCCTGCTCCTTGAATCGTATAGTTAGCTCCCGTGACGTTGAGGGTTGAGCCGATCAGGTAATAGCCCGTCGGTATATAAACGATGGTCCGATTATTGGCCGCCTTGGCATCATTAATCGCCTGCTGGATGGCCGGGGCGGCATCCGCGCTGGCATCGCGTTTGGCATTGTAAGGCGGCGCGGTCACATCCAATACGGCCGCCCCATCGCTGATTGCTCCGGAATTTAGAAATACCTGGCTCGGCGAACTGAGCGTCGTCGTGATGCCGACATTTGAATTGGCGGGCGCAACGTTGATGGCGGTCACGTTAAAGGATATTCCCTTGCCGGAAGTCTGCACCAGATTCGTTTGATTGCTGATCCCCGGAAACGAGTTGTTGGCAACGACCAAATTGGCCGCGCCACTAAGCGTTCCACCGCTGTAACAATTCAAATTGATGGGCGGGTTGTTGTTGGGCGGATTGCTGAACTTGCAGTCAAAAATCATGGCTAGCAAAACGTCACCGATCGTGATCGCCCCGCTGTTCAGGCCCGCGCCAAGATTCTTCCACGAATCCACCCAGCAATCCTGGATGACATGCATCTGCCCGGCATAGCCGGTATAGGGCGGCATGGTGATAAACGCCTGCGAACCAGTGGAAGTGCAATGGCGCGCGCGAATGGGGGCGGCACTCGTCATGTCCGCCACGCTGGAATGGTCGAAATGTGTGTCATACGTCATCTGGGCCACGTTGCCGTGTGAGTCAATGCCCGTCCCGCACGATTCAAACTCGCAACCTTCAAACATATATTCGTAATCGTTCGGATAGTTCAGCCCGATCTGGGAGCCCAAAGCGCAATTGTAAAACAGGCAGTTCCAAATCTCGCACCCGCCGGTCCATTCATTGCCGGAACGGTTGGTGAAATTCAGCGCCACGCCGGTGAAATTCAGGAACGCCTCGTTCCAGTGCCGCACCGGATCTTCCGGCAAGCCGCCGCCGGGTACATTCTGAACTTGATGCGCCACGCCGCTAGCCGCGAGATTCCGGCCGTCCCAACGAATGCCCGCGTAACGGGCATGGTTGACCCCCGTCGAAAAGAACATGGTGCCGCCCGTCGGCCCATACCAGGCAATCGTCGTGTTGCTCCCGCAGCCCACCAGCGCCGAGCCAATGTTACCGTAACCGCCGGTGTTCCACGTCAAGGTCGAAGTGATTTTATAGGTGCCGGGCGGCAAATACACCGTGGTCTGGTTGATCGTCAACGGGTAGCCATTGAGAGTAAGCCCCACTTGCGACGCCAGATTCAAGGCGTCTTGGATGGCCTGCGTGTCGTCATTCGTTCCGTCCCCCACGGCATGATGGGCGATGCCCGGATCGGTCAGGACATTGATCCAGTCCGACCGCTGAATCCACGTCATTGGCGCAATGTTCACGCTCGGTCCCGGGAGCGCGCTGGCGTTGGTGGACAACCCGATGAAATTGGTCGGCGCAGTGTTATACAAACGCATCTGGTCGTAATCACAATCCACCCCGGCCGAGGCATAGCCGCTTTGATACCAATTGCCGCCCAGCGGATTGGATCCGGCATACGTCGCGTCAAAGTTAAACGTCGCCCCAAACAATTCATTCGGGATGGAGGTCGGGTCGATCGGCCCAGTCCCCGCCACTCCGAAAGATTTCATGGTGATCAACCCGTTGGTATCCGTGCTGAAAGTATAACCAATGTGCCAGACGTTCGGTATGGTGAACAGGTTCGCGGCACTGTCACCATAGATGGTCGCCGTGGTTCCCACCGCCGGGCTGGTGGAACCACTCGCGCCAAAGATTCTGGTGAAGTTGGTGATGGCATTGGGATTGCCCGCCGTGAGCTGAAGGCGGAGTGCTCCATAGCCCAGACCGCTTAGATACACCCCCAAACCGGATGTCCCATTGATGAGGTTGCCATCGCAGTTTTCCGCCCCAAGCCAAGCGGCGGAGCGGCCCGCGCCGGCGCCGGAATCGTTCGTATCCGCCACATTCAACCGGATAAATAGGTCAAAACCTCCGTTCAGATTAAGGTAAAAGTGGCCATTGTTGGTGATGTTTGGACCAACCAAGCTGGCAAAGGAATTACTGGCACTGCCCGGTGTGTAAATAAGAAAAGTGCCACCGGTATTTTGATTCCAGTGGACATTCAAATAGTTACTGCTGGTCAAGTTGAACGGGTTCGTTCCGTTGATCTGGACCACTTGATTGGCATTGCTGAAAAGTCCGGTGCATCCACCGCCGAAGGATACGATGTTGGTGGTGCCACCTTCTGATCCACCTGGGCCGCTGTAATCGGCCTGAAATACCACAGCGGCACTCGCCTTAAAAACTTCGGCTGAAAATAAACCCAGTGTACCTAAGCCGATAGCCATGAAGACAGTGGCAACATATCTCATCACGGATTTCATATCGGCACGTTCATTTCTCAATTATGCTGCGGATCAATTACGGGCTCCCTTTCAATAAATATATTCCGAGATAATTGGCCGCGATTTGAGTGGTAAAACTAGACAGTTGCGCGACGGGACCCGAAGCAATTTCGTTCCCGGTCATTAAATCGATAACCCGGCATGAGGTGATTGAACCGAATCCCACCGCGCTGTAATTTGGAATGATTTGAACCGTGGTGCCGTTGGTGGTTCCATAATTCGGCACCACCAGCACGGCTTCGCCTGTGGCAAACCGCGCGTAGGCCTGAAGATTGTTGGTCAGGCCGTTGATTCGGGTGTCCACTTTTGCGATGTTCGCCGCCAGATGGTTGGTCGCGAAATTGTCGAACATCTCCGGGAAAGTCCGGTTGATCCAGATATACCGCTTCACATCCTCAAAGAATGTCCGGTTTGCTGGCAGGCTCAATTGCGACCAGTCAATCGTGTTAAAATACATCGCGCCGGTGATTGGAACAGGCAGCCAGTTCTCGGGGTTGTTCCACTCCTCCCCGATCCACCACATGGGAATGAACGGGGCAAATATGCTGCCGTAGGCGAAGCGCACCCGGTTCCCGACGCAAACCGGCGCACGATCATCATGATTGCAAAAATTCGCGGTGTAGTAGCGATACTGACCCGCTCCGGTGGCCGTGCCGATGCCAGCTCCGGATTGGACCACATCGACGATGTTATTTGTCAATAAGTAATCGTCACTGCCGAAGCCCCCGAAGCTCCGTTGCTCCGTATCAAACGTGCCGAGCCGGTCGTTCGGGCATTCCCCCATGATGAAGATCTTCCGGCCTTGGGCCAGGAGGTTGGTGCGGATCGTATGGAAAAAATAGCCCGACGTGCAGGGTGCCAGATCAACGCGAAAACCATCGGCTCCGCTTTGCAGGATGAAGTTTTCGGCGGCATTCGCATACCACTGTTGCAATGAGGTCTGGTTCCAATCGAAGCCATAACCACCCCAGACTTGCCAGAAAGTTCCGTCGGAATTCGTTTGATAAAACTCCGGGTGTTGGGTTGCCAGCGGGGAGTTCGTCATGGTGCCCCAGACAATGATGTCGAAGAAGACGCGAATGTTTCTCTGGTGCGCCGCCTGCACAAACGCCGCGACCGCCGTCAAGTTGGTGTCCGCCGTGCCGGTCAATAGTGGCTCCACCACGTTGGGCCCGAAATTGACATAACCGTTGTCGGTCGAGCCCCGCTCCCAGATCGGATCAATCCACAGTCCGTTCACCCCCATTTGTGCATAATGATCCAAAATATTCGTGGCCGCGGCGAACGTTCCGGCCGACGTGGCCGTTTCGATGCGGAATTCCGCGATGATCAGCGTTTTCACCCAATCCGGCTCCAGCCCCTCCAGCGTCACCGCTGCGTCTGGCTGGAGGGGGGGAATGAGCGTGCGGTTGTCGTTGCACCCGCCAGCGGGGCGCACCCGCCAAAAACCGGGATTCCAAGGCTGCCCATTGGTTAAAAAAAATTCCCCGCTGGCATCCAGCGTATTGGTCATCTGGGGCGCCCAGATCACCGGCGGCCGCAAATCGCCCGTCCAATCCAGCACATAGTCATGGCCGGGCAACCCCTGGTAGTTCAACTGGTAAATCCCGGTGCCGACCGCCAGCGGATTGCTCATCCGGTTGAATCCTGGCCCGTTGGTCACTACTGACACCGTCACCATTCCGTTGGCTGAGTCACCCTGGCCATCACTGACCGTATAATTAAAATGGTCGATCCCCGAAAAGCCGCTGCCGGACGTATAGGTCACGTTCGTCCCGTCCGTGGTCACCGCGCCGTTCGCCCCTTGGGTCACCGCCGCCACCGTGAGGGAATAGCCATTGGCATCCGTTGGGGCATACTTGCCGCCGATGAGTTTCAGCGTTGACGGGATGCCGCTGAGCGCCCCCCATAAAATATTGCTCGTCACCACCGGCTCCAATGCGGGCGGCGACGGCGTGACCGTGAGGGAAAAATTATCATAAGCCATCCCAAAATTTCCATCGGTGTAAAGTCCACCCCATCCGTTCGCAAAATTTCCATTGCTCAGGCTTTGGTTGGTAACAGCCCAAACATTGGTCCCCCCTACGGTGTCATAAATACTGGCGGAAAACATGCCGGCGTTTAGCGAAGACACCGTAAGGATAAAGGGCCGGTTCGTCACCACGGGAAAGGCGGGGTTCCAACTGGCGGCGCCCTCGCTCCCGTTGACGAGGTAATACAACTGCACATTCCCGCTGCCGGAATAGCGCAAGGCGTAATAATTCGAACTGTTTTGATAATTAAACAGCACCCCGCCATAGGCCGAGCTCGCGGTTGTGTTTATCTGCATCGTCGCCTGCACGACAAAATTTGTGCCGCCGGAATTCAGGGTCGGGAGCGGGTTCAGGAGGATGAACTGGCTGCCGACGTTCGGCCCGCCATCCTGCACCAACTGATCGTTTTGGATGGCCCACGTCCCGTTCCCAATCGTCCATTGCGGGCCGATTAAATCCGGGCTGCTGGAGGGCGTCTGTGCTGGCGTGTTGCCGCGATCGAAACTTTCGATAAAAGCCTGACTGGTTTGAACGCAGCCAACCGTAAACAGGGCGATCAAGCCGGGCCGAAGATTTTTATATCCAGCGGAGATTCTGGTTAGAATGGATCTTCGACGTGGCCTTACCGTTATTTGGTGGACCGCGCAGGGGTGACGCATGATAGATATTTTACTCGAATTGCGTCTCAAAGTCCATGGCGGATGGAAACCCACAAATCAGGCTTTGACATAAAGGCCAAACCAATTTTTCGAATCCAGCCAACTATACCCCAGGTAAATCTCAGCGTCTCTTTGCCTCTGTGGCTATTTTAATTGCTGAATCTGCCGGGTGATTTCAAAGGCCAGGTCCAGGGCGCGTTTGGCGGATTCGCCGCTGACGACGGGGGTCTGTTTCTCGCGGACGCAGTTGATGAAACTTTGCAGTTCCAGCTTGAGCGGTTCGTCTTTCGCAATCGGCACCGGCTCGCGCACGATCTTCTTGCCGGCAAACTGGCTGACGATGGTGGAGTCCTTGCCGATGCCAAGCTTGGCGGCGAGCACTTTTTTCAGCAGCGAACTTTCTTCCTCGCCGTCGCGGGCGACGCGGTAAATGTATCCCTCCTGCACGCGGTAATCGAGGGAGATATAGCAGGGATGGGTCGGGCCGCTGAAGACGCGGATCTTGCGCATCCGCTCCGGGCTGACGCGGCTGGCGGTGAGGTTGGCCACGCAACCGTTGGCGAAGCGCAGGCGCACGTTGGCGATGTCCTCGCTCTTGCTCAACACGGGAATGCCCACGCCATCCACGCTCGTGACGGGCGATTTCACGAAGGCAAGAATCACGTCGAGATCGTGGATCATCAGATCAAGGACGACGCCGATGTCCGTGGAGCGGGCCGGGAAGGGCGAGAGGCGATGGCATTCGATGAACTTGGGTTCGGTGGCGACGGTTTGAAGAAAAGTGAAGACGGGATTGAACCGTTCGACGTGGCCGACTTGCAGGACGCAATTTTTCTGCTGGGCGAGTTCGCACAGTTCGGCGGCCTGCTCGGAGCTGTCGGTCATCGGTTTTTCAACAAGGACGTGTTTGCCATGGGCAAGCAACGATTTTGCGAGGTCGAAATGCGTGGTGGTGGGCGTGACGATGTTCAGCGCGTCGCTGGCGGCGGCGGCCTCGGCGACGGAGGCGAAGATGTGCAGCTTGTGTTTGGCGGCGATGCTACGGGCGGTTTCCGGATGCGCATCGTAAATGCCGGTGAGTTCGACCACGCCGGAGGCCTGGAGTTCGGCATAAATGCGGGCGTGATGTTGGCCGAGCGAACCGGTGCCGAGTACGGCGACTTTTACTTTAGATGCCATGCGCGGAGTTTGCCAGTGAAACGGATGGCGGAAAATAAAAATAGTAGGAGACGAGGTAACGAGTCTCTAAACTCAAAAAAGAAATTTGAGACTCCTCACGTCGTCTCCTACACTCGCTGCGTGCCAGTTCTTGCTTACATTCTGACCGCGCTTGCCGCGTATCTGCTCGGCTCGATCCCGTTCGGCTTTCTCGTGGCGAAAGTTAAGGGCATTGACATCCGCAGCGTGGGCAGCGGGAACATCGGCGCAACAAATGCGATGCGCGTGCTGGGCAAGCCGGCGGGGATTGCCGTGCTGTTGCTGGATGCACTAAAGGGCTACGCCGCCGTCGCATGGCTTTGCTTAGCGGTGTTGAAAATGTTCAACGTGACCAGCGCCGACACAGAATCGCTCCGTATCATTGCCGGCATTGGAGCGGTGCTCGGCCACAACTACACCTGCTGGCTGAAATTCAAAGGCGGCAAAGGCATTGCGACCACCGCGGGCGTTTATCTGGCGCTCGCGCCGTGGGCGTTGCTGGTGGCGCTGGTGGTTTTCATTCTGGCGGTGTTCTTGACTCGGTATATTTCCGTGGGTTCAATTGCCGGTGCGATTGCGTTGCCGACGACGGTTTGGATCATGACGCCGCATAATTTATTTTTGGGTGTGGTCACGACGGCGCTCGGAGTGCTGGCGATTTACAAACACAAAGCCAATCTCCAACGGCTCAGGGCTGGAACAGAAAACAGGTTCGGCAAAAAAGCGGAGGTCAACCAATGAGAATCACCGTACTCGGCGCGGGCGCGTGGGGAACGGCGCTCGCCAAAATTCTCCAGGAAAACGGCAACGTCGTGACGCTGTGGGATAAAAACGCCGTGTTGCTGGAAGAGATTCAGCGCGGGCGCAATGAGCGTTATCTGTCGGGCGTGGCACTGCCTACGGATTGGAAGACGCAGACGGATTTTACGAAAGCCATCGGCGGAGCCGAGTGCGTGCTGCTGGCGATACCGTCACAGGCGTTCCGCGAAGTTTCAGGAAAATTGAAAGGTCATCCCGGCATTTTCGTCAGCGTCACGAAAGGAATTGAATTTGAAACCGGCGTAACTATGAGCCGCATCTTGCGCGAGCTGGCCCCGGCAGATCGGGTGGCGGCGCTGTCCGGCCCGAGCTTCGCGCGGGAAGTGGCTTTGGGCATTCCGACGACCGTCGTGTGCGCCTGCGAAAGCGATGGCACGGCCAAGACAGTGCAGGGATTATTTCATCGCCCGGAATTTCGCATTTACCGCAGCACGGACATTCTCGGCGTGGAATACGGCGGCGCGCTGAAGAACGTCATCGCCGTCGGTGCGGGCGTGAGCGACGGGCTTGGCTATGGCGACAATACGAAGGCGGGGCTGGTCACGCGTGCATTGTCGGAGTTGCGGCGGCTCGGCGTGGCGTGTGGCGCGCAGCCGGAGACGTTCGCCGGCTTGAGCGGGCTCGGCGATTTGATGCTGACGTGTTTCTCCAAGCAAAGCCGCAATCGCGATCTCGGCGAACGGCTGGGGCGCGGCGAGACGATGGCGGCGATCCAGGCGTCGCATCCGAAGCTGGCGGAAGGTTATCCCACGGCGCGCTCGGCGCACCGGCTGGCCAAAGAAAAACAGGTGGTGACGCCGATCATTGACGAGGTGTACGCGATGCTTTACGAAGGCAAGGAACCGAAGAAAGCCGTGCGTGATTTGATTTCACGCGCGTTTAAAGCCGAGGACTGAGTTAAGTGCGGAATTCGGAGTGATTTGGCTATCGGATAATTTTTGGCAAAACCTTGGCAAAAAATTTAATGAGCCACGAAAACCTGAAAATTCGGACAAAGCTATTTGCTTTGAGTGTCATCAAATTAGTTGAAAGCCTGCCGCGTGATGGGACATCGAACACTCTCGGCAAGCAATTACTGCGAGCCGGAACTTCGGTCGGAGCAAACTGTCGCGCCGCTTGCCGGAGCAAATCCACCGCTGATTTTATTTCCAAAATGGGAACAGTGGAGGAGGAAGCCGACGAATCCGGTTATTGGATAGAACTGCTGGTGGACTCCGGAAAAGTGAAGATTGCAGATGCGTCTCCTCTGGGCAAAGAAGCGGGCGAACTCACAGCCATTGCGGTTTCTTCAATTAATACCGCAAGAAAATCCGGTGGTCGCTCGTGACCGCTGGGTCAGCTTTATTCTGCACTTCGCACTCCGCGTTCCGCACTGGGTTGCCATTCGCTGATGGGCCGCGATGCGCCGCAGTCGAGGCATTGCGTCACATTAAATTGCGTGCCGCAATGCGGACAGGTTCCCAGGGTGAGAAACGTGTCAAACGCCTGACCGCATTTGCCGCAGCGCCAGAGCGCGCCCAACGGCGGCGCGGATTTACAGGACGGACAGGCAAAGCCTTTGCGGCGCGGAATCTTGGCCACTTTTGCCAGCGCCCAAGCCTCTTTCAAACCACTCCAGCTTCTCGTGGCAATAAAGAAAGCAATCAGGGCAAGCCATCCGCCGGACTTTACGTCTTGTAGCACAAAAACAATCCATGCCGTCAGCACCAGCAACCCAGCCAAGCCAATAAAGCCGACGATGCTTGCGACGAGCAGGCTCTTGGCACGGCCAAATGGGAACCACAATAGCGAGCGCAGTATTTGTCCCCCATCGAGCGGATACACTGGCATCATGTTAAAGATCAGCAAACCA
>Ga0302277_1003903_pt1 | contig 10051 bp, 12 predicted proteins | sample III_Bog_N3_1_FD_198759 | JGI IMG/M metagenome (GOLD analysis project Ga0302277, IMG submission 198759) | Peat permafrost microbial communities from Stordalen Mire near Abisko, Sweden - III_Bog_N3_1 | ecosystem: Environmental > Terrestrial > Soil > Wetlands > Peat | place: Sweden: Abisko... | reverse complement strand
GCGGTTCGATGGCCGGCTCGATGATCGCGGGTTCGTGCATTTCGGCACGCGAAGCAAGCGCGGCGATGGCACTCATCACGGCGGCGACCGAACCAGAGCACGAAATCATCGCGTTCTCGGCTGCGGTTGGCGGTCACGGCGGCAAGTGGGGTGGTGGTGAATCGGGTATCACCCGTGTGAACCTCTCGCCACGTATGCGGCTGGCCGACGTCATCAAGCGCATCGAATCCATCCCGATGGGTGGCACGGACTGCGCACTGCCGATGCTGTGGGCTGCTCGCAACAAGCTGGACGTGTCGGGCTTCATCACCTACACGGACAGCGAAACTTGGGCGGGCAACATCCACCCGGCACAGGCGTTGCGTCAGTATCGCAGCGAATTCGTCGGTGACGCGAAGGCGGTCGTTGTTGGCATGACCTCCAACGGCTTCACCCTCGCCGATCCGAACGACCGAGGCATGATGGACGTAGTTGGTTTCGACACGTCGGCACCCGCCGTGATCGCGGACTTTGTCCGTGAATGACGGATGGTTCAAGGAAACAAAGCGGGCGGAGGCGAAAGCCTCCGTCCGCACTTTAATTTCACATCCCGTTGGCCGAGCAGTTCAGGCGGCGGCCTGCAAAGCCGCAGAGGCTGGTGCAATTCCAGCACGGGATTCCATTTAACCGGGACATAGGTGTTGATAGACACACGTCGGTCTTCCAAACCGAAATAGAGAGAGCGTTACTCTCATGCCCGTCCACTTTCCCAAGTGAATCCGGCCTGCCGGCAGAGACCCCGCACGGTCGAAGTAATGGCCGGGTGTCGTATTCAGTGCGCTTGGGATTCTTTTCGCGACGCGAACACCGGTGCCGGTCAGAACTTCACAGGCCTGGCTGCGGCGGTTCAACTCCGCCTTCGTGTCGCGTTCGGGTTGTAAACTTTGACAGTGAAGTCCCGGCTCTTAACCGGCGAGAACTCGGTGCAAATCCGAGGCAACCCACCATTTCCGCATCCGTGGTGAAATTTATTATCATCCTTCGCTTCGAACGGAGAGTTTGCAGGTGGGAGTCCTGCCGGATGCACCAATTTATCGGCGCGTTAGCCCAACAGAAGAGGCGTCCCGCTCAGGACGGGAAGGTTGAAGGTGCAAATCCTTCACGCGCTACCAATTTGCCCACGTAGTCCAACGCAGAGACGGCGCACTTAAAACGCGCACAGTGTCGGTGCAAGTCCGGCCGTGGGCACCAACCGCGTGTAGTCCAATCAGCAGAGACGTTCCGCTCAAGACGGAAAGGTTGCAGGTGCGAGTCCTGCCACGCGGACCAATTCGGAATGTCAACCGGACGAGCGAGCCGGGCCTCGGTGCTAACGAGTGCGTGCCTGCGGGCAAGTGGTGCGAGTCCACGACATTCCGCCACGGCGTGTAGTTCAAAGAGAACCGTCCGTCTTATAAACGGAATCGCACTAGATCAGTGCCGGGCCCGGGAGCGTTACCCGGCACGCCGACCATTTTCACCTCCGAGCGCGCGTCGCTCGAAAGACTCCCGCTTGCGGGAATTAAGCCGGTAATCGAGACCGGCCGGAGGTGTTTGCTCGCGTAGCCCAACTAGCAGAGGCACGACGTCGAGAGCGTCGCCAGTGTCAGTGCGAATCTGACCACGAGCACCAATTTGGCCTGCAAGCATTAAAGTGATGCAGCGGACTTTTAATCCGCAGAACAGGGCGCGTTACCCTGGCGGGCCACCATTTCCATTGCCTCGTGGTGTAACGCAGCATACCGGGTTTTGACCCCGACGGTCCTGGTGCAAATCCGGGCGAGGCAGCCAATTTTTGCAGGTCGAGCTTCGACCGCCCGGTGGTGAAATAGCATCACGTCTGGCCTACACCCAGAAGTCGAGGGGGCAGAACCTTCCCGGGCGACCATTTTTTGAATTTGTCTTGAAGCTGATTCTGATAATCCTGAATCAGTCTACGACCCGATAGCGTGCCTATATAACGCCTCCAGGCATCAATTTGTGCGACCGCAGGCGCAACTTCGCCGCTGCCTCGGCAGGCGCGTTGCCTGGGATATCGAACATGCTGGCAACTCCCACTCCGCCGTCGGCCACCGGCACGGTGAGATGGCTGATTTCGTCCACGAGCCCGGCTTCCAGCATGGCGCCATTAAAAGTGCCGCCGCCTTGCAGCATCAGCTTGCGCAGTTTAAAAGCGCGCCCCAGTTTTTGCAGCGCCAGTTTCAAGTCAATTTTGGTTTTGCCGCAGAACAGATAGGACACACCGGCGACTTGAAGATGGGCGAGGTAATCATCGCTCACGCGATCCGTCACGAGCAGAACGACATGATCACCACCGACCTCGTTTTTCTGAAAGCGCAAGACACCTTTGGCATCCGCGCCAATGCCGAAGCTCTTGGCGCTCTTGTTTCCGATGAAATCCCGGCGCGGAATGCGGGCTTTCGCGCGCGGCAATTTTACTTTGGGACCGTCGAATTCATCCATCGTGGTGGTGCCCACCATCCAAGCGCCGATGCCGAAACTGGCGGCGGTCGTTTCGAATAATTCACTTTCGTGTTTGTATCCCGGCAACTTGCCCCAGCGTTGGCCGATGATTTTGCCGTCGAGCGACGTGCACATGTGGCAGATCACGAAAGGTTTCATAGTTTTCAGCAATTTCTGTTTCTTGAAAGATACGCCAACGCTTTTGCGCCGCGAGGTGAAAAATTTAAGCCACGTCAATAAGGACCAAACACCTCGATGCGCGAAGCGCCATGGCCGTGTGCCAATACTTTATGAGCGACATATTGAACAAGACGATTGTGCTGGTGCTCAATCGCAACTGGCAGGCGATCAACATTCGCACGCCAGCGGATGCTTTTTGCCAAATGGCCACGAACGCGGCCACAGCGCTGGAGATCGAAGGCGCGAGCCACATTCGACCCGTCACCTGGGCCGAGTGGATCACGCTGTCGATTCGCGACGGCGACAACGCTGTGCGCACCGTGCATGGCGCGATTCGCGTGCCGACGGTCATCGTAGCGGTGAACTATGCCCGTGTGCCGAAGAAGCGCCCGAAGCTCTCCGCGAAGAACATCCGTGAGCGGGACGGCAACCGCTGCCAATACACGGGCGTGTTGCTGCGCCCGGACGAGGGCAACCTTGACCACGTCGTGCCCCGCTCACGTGGTGGTGCGGACACGTGGGAAAACCTGGTTTGGTCCGCGCGGGAAGTGAACCAGCGCAAGGCTGACCGCCTCCCGCACGAGGCCGGGCTCAAACTGTTAAGCGTCCCGCGTGCGCCGAAGGAACTGCCGGTGTCGGCCATGATCCGCAATGCCCATGGCGTCGCGGAGTGGAAGCTGTTCCTGAACGAATGAAACCACGGGAGGGCGGGCTTCAAAGCTCGCTCTTCCGATCGAAATAGAATAACAAATTACAAACATGCCAACGCTACTTCTATCCGCACGTCAGACTGACGATGCCCAATTGCTCTGGCGCGCTTGCATTGCATTGAATTGGGAAGTAGTGCGCGTGCAAAGCTGGCGCGTTCCAGTAATTAAGGCTAAGGACTTGGCTGTTTATGGCGAACCACTGTTTGCTCATCACGTTGCGCAGACCTTGGGACTGAAACTCCAAGAGCCCCCATTAGATTGGCTGCCGACACTCTCTTGGAAATGGCGTGGTCGCAATGTTTGCCTGAAAACTCTCGGCGAAGCGCGCGGAGTTTCAACGAGAGCGTTCATCAAGCCGGCAGACGAAAAATGCTTCGATGCGAAAGTCTATTTGAGTGGGGCTGAGTTGCCAACACCCGGCCCACTACCTGAGGACTTAGCCGTGCTCGTCCAAGAAATTGTCGAGTGGGAAGTCGAGTTTCGCTGCTTTGTTTTGGATCGCAAGGTTGTGACACTCTCGCCTTATTGGCGAAATGGTCAGTTAGCAAAAACGGAGGATGGAACGTGGCCAGCTGCACCGGAGGAATTTGAGGCAGCCAAAGAATTTTGCGAGCGCGTGCTCGCGGATTCTTCAGTCAAAGTTCCCAAAGCTGTTGTCATTGATGTCGGGATCATCGCGAATCGCGGCTGGGCTGTCATTGAGAGCAATGCGGCCTTTTCATCAGGAATGTATGGCTGCAATCCCGAAACAGTGCTCGGCTTATTGTGCTTTGCCTGTAAGGAGATTTGATTGAAATGAACACCAAAGATTTTCTCCGCCTCGGAGTGCCGTTGGGTGAAGCCACGCGGCGCGCGACGGATTTTGTGGCCAGGTTCATCCTCGGCGGCGGTGACAAGTCGCGGTTGCATGAGGAGGTCGCGGCCATTGTCGCGAACCCGTCAGATTTTCTGGCGGATGATTTGCGCAAGGATTTTGCCAAGGCGTTGCTCAATGCTCCGCCGCCGCCGCGCGCCGAGCCAGTGAAATATCATCAGTGGGGCGAAGGGCTGGATCACGAGGCGGTGATGCAGATGGAGAGGGCGTGTCTATTGCCGGTGTCGGTGGCGGGCGCGTTGATGCCGGATGCGCACGTGGGCTACGGCCTGCCCATCGGCGGCGTGCTGGCCACGGAGAATGCGGTGATCCCTTATGCCGTGGGCGTGGACATCGCTTGCCGTATGAAAATGACCGTGCTGGACATTCCAGTGCGCGACTTGGAGCAAAAACAGGACCGCCTCACGCGGGCCATCGAGGCAGAGACGCGCTTTGGCATCGGGGCGAATTTCAAGGAGCGTCGCGCGCACGATGTGCTAGACGCGGATTGGTCGGTCAGCCCGATCACGAAACAGAACAAGGACAAAGCTTGGTCGCAGCTCGGCACGAGCGGCAGCGGCAATCATTTCGTAGAGTTCGGACTTTTCACGGCGCATTCGAAAATAAACAGCCTTGAGGCGGGCACCTACGTTGCACTGCTGTCGCACAGCGGCAGCCGCGGCACCGGCGCATCAGTCTGTGATCATTACAGCAAGCTCGCCGTGAACCAGATGCCAGACTTGCCCAGCGAGTTGAAACGTCTCGCGTGGCTGTCGCTCGATTCGCAGGCGGGCCAGGAATACTGGAACGCGATGGAGCTCATGGGCCAGTATGCGGCGGCAAACCATGCCTGCATCCACCATCACGTCGCAGGACATCTCGGCGCGCAGGTGTTGCTCGACTTGGAGAACCATCACAACTTCGCGTGGAAAGAAAAGCACGTCATCGACGGCGTGCCACGCGAGGTCATCGTGCATCGCAAAGGAGCTACGCCGGCAGGCGCAGGCGTGCTCGGCATCATTCCTGGCTCCATGGCGACGCCGGGCTTCGTTGTCAGCGGCAAGGGTAATGTGAAATCGCTGAATTCCGCCTCACACGGGGCGGGCCGCGCGATGAGCCGCAAGGCTGCGAACGAAAAGTTCAATTGGAAAGACGTTAACCGTTTCCTCAAGCAGCAAGGAGTAACGCTCATCAGCGCCGGCTTGGATGAAGTTCCGATGGCCTACAAAAACATCCGCGACGTGATGGCGGCGCAAAAAGATTTGGTCACGGTATTGGGCGAATTTATGCCCAAATTAGTCAAAATGGCCCCAAGCGGTGAACGGCCGGAGGATTGAGGCTGTTCAGCTTGATTTATTCCCGCAGCTTCGAATCAATGATGATGGTCACCGGCCCGTCATTGAGCAATTCCACTTGCATGTCCGCACCGAATTCACCGGTTTGGATTATGGAACCGAGATCTTTAGTGAGTTTCTGGACAAAGGCTTCGTAGATAGGAATGGCAATTGCCGGTGCGGCGGAGCGAATGTAAGAAGGCCGATTGCCTTTGCGAGTGCTGGCAAATAGCGTGAACTGGCTGACCACAAGAATATCGCCGCCCGCCTCCTGCACACTGCGGTTCATCACGCCATTCTCGTCCGGAAAAATTCGCAGCCGCGTGATCTTGCCACTCAGCCATTCAATATCCTCTTCCGTATCGGCTTCTTCCACCGCAAGCAACACCAACAGGCCTTTGTTTATTTTCCTTTCAACGGCGTTCGCGATGGTGACGCTGGCGCGACTGACTCTTTGGACGACGGCTCGCATAAATTTAGGTGCCATGCAAAAGCATCCAGCGAGCAAATACAACAAAATCTGCGGGAGTGTTCCTGATTGGCGGTGGAAAGCGCATTCTTGCTGGGCGTGGCGCCGAAATGAGGCGGATTCAGGGCGTTCGAGGTCTTTACTCGAAACCGCTTGATTTTGCAAGAAAGTTGCATACAATACAACTATCTAGCATAAATATGCAATTTTCGACGACTTCCAACGCCAACGAAGACCTACTCGTTGATACGCTCAGGATGCGGCACGAGCTACCTGACATAGCGGATCGACGCGGGAAGATCGCCCGGATGATAAACTCTGGTGAGTTGATCTCGTTGCGCCGGGGGCTTTACGCCCGTCGACGAAATATCGACGCGCTGGGATTGGCCGGTCCAATTTATGGTCCATCCTATGTCAGCTTCGAGACTGCGCTGGCAAAGCACGGGATGATTCCGGAGAGTGTGATTGAGACGATCTCGGCCACAACCAAGCGTGGAGCACTTTTCACCAACGACTTTGGCCGCTTCCGCTACATTCCAGTGCCGAAAGCAGTTTACCCGGTAGGTGTTTGTTTAGTCACCAGTTCAGATGTCCCATTCCTGATAGCCAGTCCAACCAAGGCTCTGTGCGACCGAATTGCCTGTGAAGGTGGTTTTCGTTCCCTAGCTGACGTCGACCATTGGCTGAAGGACATGCGCGTGGATTTTGAAACCAAACTCGATCCCAGTGAGCTGAAGATGTGCGCAGGTAGTTACGGTCGTTCTTCTGTTCGGCTGCTTCATCAATTTGCACTCAAGAAAGGATATACAGAATGAACCCAGCCTTGAAGGACATGCTTGATAGCTATAAGCCGAAGAGCGCAAATGACTACCAAAATGCCATTCGTGAAGTGGTTCAAGAGTTAGCTCTTTTGGGCCTTTCGCGTGGCAGATTCTTTGCACACGCTGCATTCTATGGGGGAACAGCTTTGCGAATTTTCCATGGGATGCGCCGGTTTTCGGAAGATCTAGACTTCTCACTTTTGGAGCAAGGCAATAGCACCAGATTGGAGCAGTTCTTGCCATCAATCGCTGAAGAACTAACTTCCTGGGGATTCACATTTGATGTGGACCAGCGCTCGACAGGCGCTCGCACAGGAATCGAGTCGGCTTTTTTAAAAGGTAGCACGCAGATCAATTTGCTTTATATCGGCACGCCTCCTGACCTTGCGGACCGCTTGCCGTCAGGCCAAAAGATCAAGATCAAGTTGGAAATGGATTTGCAACCACCGCCATATGCCACCACAGAAGTTCGCACCCAACTTCTTCCCACTCCGTACCAGGTCCAGCTTTACGACCTTGGCAGCTTATTTGCGGGGAAACTCCATGCAGTTCTTTGCCGGGGTTGGAAAGAACGGATCAAGGGACGAGATTTTTACGACTTCGTATGGTATGTCGGACGGAACATTAAGCCGAATCTCAAGCACCTCGACGCTCGCATGCGGCAGTCTGGCCACTGGAAAGGTGAAACGATAACCATGGAGGTGCTTAACCGCTTGTTAAACGACCGTTTTTCCAAACTCGATTTTAACGAAGCTGCCAAGGAAGTGCGTGTCTTCTTACACGATTCCCGGGAAGTGGAACTTTGGTCAAATGGGTTCTTTATCGACTTGGCGAACCGATTAACGGTTGGTTGAGCAATTTTTCCGAAAGCTGAACTTATGAAACCCACGGGCGAACTCAACTATGAACATACCAGATTCAAGAGGTTGAAGATTGATTCAATGGTTCAACCCCAACATGCGAGATCCAATGGAACCGATGAGCCAAAAGAAATTCGCCGACTGGCAAAATATTCGCCGACAAATTGACGGGTGGTCGAAACCCGCGCTAATCGCGTTGGTAAAAGACCTGCACGACGTTTCGCGGGATAATCGTGATTTTCTTCTGGCCCGTTTTCAAGCGGAAGACGCCGCCGGTGAGGCCCTGGAAAAATACCGGCACAAGATCGTGGAACAGTTCTTTCCGGCGCGCGGCGATGGAAAACTCAAACTGGACGAGGCGCGCAAGGCCATCCGCGATTATCGCAAGGCCACTGGCAATTTGACGGGAACGATTGATTTGATGTTGACCTATGTGGAAAACGGCACCGAGTTTACGCATGAATTTGGTGACATCAACGAATCCTTTTATAACAGCCTGGAATCGGTCTTGAATGAAATGGCACAACTGCTCACGCGCGAAGGGAAAGAACTTTATCCGCGCTTTCGTGAGCGGGTTCAGCGGTTGGCAACTCTCGTGGACGGCATCGGGTGGGGCTATGGCGATGCGGTGCGTGATCAAGTGTATCAACTCGAAAACGAACTGGCGGACGAATGAGGCCGCTTTCACAAATCTTATTGGAATTCGCCCAACCCTTGTTGGGTGATAAGCCGGATGAGCGCCGGTTTCGAGCCGTCATGGATCAGATGATTTTGCTGTGGAATCTGGCCTTGTTGCCGCCAACGAAACAAGACCTTTATTGGAAGCAGATTGCCGGACAGTTGCAGAAGGTGTTGCCGTCACAAGTGGTGCCGGAATATCTTCTGGAACTGCGCGCCTGGCTGCGCTGGCGGAAGTCACATTACGGCGATGATCGCCGGGTAATATCGCATTATCAACTTAACTGGGTGAGCGGCGAGCCCCGGCTCAAGGTGTTTTTTACCGAAAACAAGAGCACCGGTTGACGTCGGGCCGCAGGATATTAACCCACCGACTAGAATTCAGGTGCTGAAAAAAGATTTGCCTTCATGCGAACAAATATTCCTGAAAAACTTTTGAAAATCGTCGAAGAGATTGACGAAAATGGAAATGCCAGCTTGACTAGGCTGACCGTTCTAAAAAAGTGGTTAGAGCGGCCCGAACGACTTTCCGCCTTCGCAATATGGGTCGCTGCCCGCGCCGTTTCGCGCAAAGGCAAAACCGTCGGCGCGGCAGCCGAACTCTTCCGGGCAGCGCGGACACTGCTGGCAGGTTTGGACAAAATTCGGCCACAATTGGATCGGCAGGCGGCACAGGCGTTGCATGACCGCCTGCGGGATTTTCAAAACGAACACCAAAACCAGCAATGGGGGCCGGTTCGCATCATCCATAATTGGAATCTGATGCTGGTCGAGCAGGGTCTAGCAATCTATCTTTGGCATCTGGACTCATCAACGCACGGCTACAAACTCGCGGCGGATTATTGCCAGCATTACGACCCGCGTTATGGCAACGGTCTGAACGGACCCAGCCGGACGAAGATTTCAGAAATTGTGCGATTCATGTTTACCATTGAAGCATTGGAAGATGGACCGGAATGAAACCACCTTATCCGGCCATTCTGTTTCCGTCTGCCGTTCTTCCTATAGAACAAAGCCAAACAAAAAACTGCTTATGAATACATCTGAAATAACTGAACAAAAGTTGGTAAATAAACACACCATCGCGCGGCGCTACGATGTCAGCGAACGCACTATCCAAGAATGGATGGAGAAAGGCACGTTGCCGTTTCTCAAGATTAGCTACATGGTGCGATTCGATATCGCCGCCTGTGACCGAGCGCTCTCCCGATTTCGCGTTGGCCACGATGAATTCGCTGGCAGGGTGGGCGCGTAAAGTGCACAATGCTTCAGCACAACAAGATTGAATTCCCGTTCTGGGTTTTCGAATTCTGACGGGAAGAAACTGAATCAAATGACGATGCTTTGTAATGATTTAGGACGCGAGGATCGAGGGGACCGGACCGGGAGCGTTTATCGCGGGCTTCCTGCTTTTGTGCCAGTTTGTGCCAGCAACGGCGCTCAACTGCTCCAAAGTGCGCAAAAGTCACCAAACCGAGTCGAGCGCCATCGTGCTGAAACGAGAGAAGTTACGCAATATGAAGAACTTACAAGGATGATTCAAATCCCTTCGCTCGCTCCATATTTTTATTGGGGTTTTGCGGGGTCTGAAGTTTTTGCATCAGTTTTGCATCAGCAAAAGACTCCGCGTCCCCTGATTCTTCTTCCCCGAACCGGTCGTTTTCC
>Ga0302277_1003899_pt1 | contig 10054 bp, 6 predicted proteins | sample III_Bog_N3_1_FD_198759 | JGI IMG/M metagenome (GOLD analysis project Ga0302277, IMG submission 198759) | Peat permafrost microbial communities from Stordalen Mire near Abisko, Sweden - III_Bog_N3_1 | ecosystem: Environmental > Terrestrial > Soil > Wetlands > Peat | place: Sweden: Abisko... | reverse complement strand
TCCCCCAAAAGCATATTTATATTGGTGAAGTGGGTTGGCCCAGTGAAGGACAATGGGTGAAGGGCGCCGAACCTTCTCAAATCAATCAAGCCAAATTTATTCGCGATTTCTTAAACACCGCCAATGAAGAGCGCCTTGATTATTCAATTGTCGAAGCTTTTGACGAATATTGGAAACGAGGCCTCGAAGGCACCGTAGGAGCCCATTGGGGGCTTTGGAATGATAAACGACAGCCAAAATTTTCGATGAGCGGCTCGGTCGCTGAATCCACCCGCTGGCTCCAAGGCTATGCGATGGCCTTACTGCTTGCTCTTTATCCGATACATCTTTTTATAGATCGTCGGCGCAATCTTAAATTTACAGGACAGCTTTTCTATGCAGGGCTTATCCAAACAGTCGCCTCAGTGTTTGTCTGGGCCATTATGGCGGCTCTCGTTGAAAAGATATTAAGTGGTAATGTCATCGCATGGATCGCTTTAATTGGCGCTCAGGTTATCCTCCTGGCTCTTCTTCTCGTTGATGGCCTTGAATTAACCGAGGTCATTTGGGCGAATGAGCGACGACGCAAGTTTGATCCCTATGAAAATTGGACGCCGCCCTCGGATGCTCCCAAGGTCTCTATTCACCTCCCTTGTTACAATGAACCCCCTCATATGGTTATTGAAACTCTGAATGCGCTTGCGCAACTCGACTACCCTCATTTTGAAGTGATTGTTGTTGATAATAACACACCAGACGAAGACACATGGAAACCTCTTGAGGAGCATTGTGCAAAACTGGGGTCTCATTTTCGATTCTTTCATCTACCGAAATGGCCCGGATTTAAGGCGGGCGCGCTAAATTTTGCGCTTACACAAACCTCTTTAGAAGCTCGCTATATTGGGGTCATTGATAGTGATTATATAGTAAGCCCTCAATGGCTACGAGCCACTCTTCCCTACTTTGATCGTTCAGAAGTAGCTTTTGTTCAAGCCCCACAAGACTATAGGGATGGTAACGAAGACCGATTTAAACACATGTGTTACTGGGAATATGCTGGGTTCTTTCATATCGGCATGGTTCAGCGCAACGAACGTAACGCCATCATTCAACATGGTACAATGACACTCATCCGAAAACAAGCGATGCAGAAAGTCGGTAATTGGGCAGAATGGTGTATTTGCGAAGATGCTGAACTTGGACTTCGTCTTTTTGAGAACGGATTCGAAGCAGTGTATATGAATCACTCCTTAGGGCGTGGGTTAATGCCGGATAATTTTAGTGCATACAAAACGCAGCGCTTTCGTTGGGCCTATGGGGCGGTACAAATCCTTAAACATCATTGGCATGACCTATGGAATGGGAATAGCCTTACGAGCGGACAACGTTATCATTTTATTTCTGGATGGCTTCCATGGTTTGCCGATGCCGCTCATATCATTTTTGCAAGCGCCGCCATCCTATGGTCCGTTCTTCTCATGCTCAAATGGGTCGAATTTCCACCAGCTGTTTTTCTTATCCCAACCTTAAGTGTGTTTGTTTTTAAAATAGTAGCAGGTCTATGGCTTTACCAAGTACGTATTAAATGTGGGTGGCGTGATCGTATTAATGCTGCCATTGCAGGTATGTCACTATCCCACGCCGTTGCACGGGCCGTCTGGCAAGGTCTCTTTACATCACGAAAGCCTTTTTTCCGAACACCTAAATGTGATAATCGCCCTGCCGCAATACAAGCTTTTTTAATGGCCCGTGAAGAGATTGGGCTGTTGATTACCCTGACGCTTTGTGCGCTCATGGTTCTCTATCGTTTCACAATTCAAAATCAAAATGCTGTTTTGTGGGCCGGCATGCTTTCGGTTCAAACATTACCCTATTGGGCAGCGCTCTATGTAGCGAGCATTAATGCTCTGCCCCCACACCCCATTCAAAAAAGTGATATTAATCTTCTAGCAACAACTCCGGCTCGCGATTAACAGGGGGCTGAACAGAAACTTTGTGGACGCGTCGATTATCCATACTAACAACTTCGAAACGCGCTTCTTCCCAAAAGAAATTATCGCCTGCTGCAGGTATTCGCCCAAGTTTATCAATGATAAATCCTGCCAACGTATGAAAGTCCCCTTCCCCCACCATATCTTTAAGGCCAAGGATATTCTCGACTTCATCAAGCGGTGTCATACCATCAATAATCCAACGACCATCTTCTTGCTGTATAGGTTCTTCATCACAGACCTCTCCTTGTTCAGGGATATCACCGGTAATGGCCTCCAATATATCCGTTATCGAAACAAGGCCTTCAACACTTCCATACTCATCAACAATCACGGAAATGTGCTGCCCAGATTTCTTAAACTGCTCCAAAAGGCGCAAAACAGGCGTTGTATCCGGAACAATCAACGGAGGCCGCATGACTGTTTTAACAGACAGCTCATGGCCATCAAACGAAGCATTCAGAATATCTTTAGCATAAACCACACCCAAAATTTCTTCCAAATCGCCTCGCGCTATAGCAAAGCGACTATACCCGCTGGTGCGAATAACCTTTTTATGTACCTCAACATCATCATCAGCATCAAGCCACACCATATCAAGGCGTGGGGTCATTATACTGCGTACGGTGCGATTGGCTAAGCGCATAACACCTTCAAGCATGTCCTTCTCAGCTGGCTTTAGAACACCTGATTCAGCCCCTTCTGTAATCATGTGCCGGACTTCTTCTTCCGTAACCATCGTATCGCGCTTTTGCCCTAAATGAAGAAGGTGTAGAAAGAACTCTGTCGAGAGACGAAGGCTCCATACGATCGGCGATGCAATACGAGCAAAAACTTCCATCGTAAAAGCCACACGGCGCGCAATGGCTTCCGCATAAGATAAGCCAATACGTTTTGGCAATAATTCACCGATAACGAGGTTTAGATATGTAATACCCGCAACCGTCAGTCCTAAAGCTACGGCCCCTCCATTGGGGGCAATCCATTTAATAGCATTAAGATAATGAGCAAACTGTTCCGCCAAAGTAGCCCCGCCAAAGGCCCCCGCCAAAACGCTGTTAAGCGTCATCCCAATTTGTACAACGGATAAAAACGACACAGGATCTGCCCCCATGTGCATGGCAAGACGAGCCCCACGATCATCGTTTTCATCAGCGAGCTGTTTAAGACGAGCACGACGAGCCGATACAATTGCTAATTCTGACATAGCAAAAAAGCCATTCAGTAGAACAAGCATTAAAATAACAGATAATGCGGCAGTCAGAGACAAAGCTTGTCCTATGTATGCCAAAAAGAGGAGAAAGGAGAGAAAAGAACCTGCATCCTCGGTACTTTAGCGGGGTTTGTTCTCCGATGCAACGTTGTGTTAGCTTTATTTTATAAGCCTAGGTTTACTGATTATGATAGGATGGATTTATGCATGATTTACTCTTAATACTTTCTCCTTTTGTGGCTGGGTTTGTACTTGGTAGCATCACATTATGGCTGCTCATGAGAAGCTCCCTCAAATCGGAAGCCCATTTTTCTGATCAATTCAAAGCAATCGCGGCCGACACACTGCGCCAAAATAACGAGAGTTTTCTGCAACTCGCGGAAAGCCGCCTCAAACAAAGTGAACAAAGTGCTCAATCAACACTCGAAAAGAAAGTTCTCGCCATTGACGAGCTTGTAAAACCCGTCAAAGAATCGCTCCAACGTATGGATGTTCAAATCCACGCCTTGGAAGTGAAGCGTGCCGGGGCTTACAACGAAGTCATGGAAATGGTCAAAACCTCCCACGAAACACAACAGCAATTACGCAATGAAACAAGTCAACTTTTACAAGCCTTGCGTACATCCAACACCCGAGGACGCTGGGGTGAGATCCAGTTGAGACGCATTTTAGAAATGACGGGCATGTCCGCTCACACCAAGGACTTCTCTGTCCAACAGTCCTTTAACTCTGACGATGGCGTTCTACGTCCTGATTTTATTGTTCACCTTCCAAGTGACCGAAGTATTATCATCGACAGCAAAGTACCACTTATTTCCTATCTGGATGCTTCCCAAACAAGCGATGAGAATGTTCGCGTCACAGCAATGAAGCAACATGCGTTTCACGTACGTGAGCATGTTAAATTATTGAGTGCTAAAGCCTATTGGGAGCAAGTTGAAGGTACCCCTGAATTTGTTCTTCTCTTTATGCCTGGCGATCATTTTCTGAGTGCTGCCTTGGATTATGATCCCGATCTAATGGATTTTAGTATTCAACGCAAAGTGATTTTAGCAACCCCCATGACGCTTGTTGCGCTGTTGCGTACTGTTGCATATGGTTGGCGACAAGAAAATGTCAGCGATAATGTCCGAAAAATAGGGGCGCTTGGCGCTGATCTTTATAATTCGCTGTCGACGATGACAAACCATATTGTGGCTCTTGGCAACAAATTGGGCGGATGTCTTGAAAGTTATAACAGTATGATCGGCAGTCTTGAGCGAAATGTCTTAAATAAGGCCAGACGCCTTAAGGAATTTGGAGCAGCCAAAGATGGTAAAGCTCTACCCGAAGCCCTCGATTCCATTGATCTTCAACCACGTTCTCTCGTAATTGAGGATAGCTCGAGTCACGAAGATGCTGCTTAAAATACTCATTTTTAAGCAATTTAATGTTAACTTATGGATTGAAATGTTATAAAATCAAAAGGATATATTGATTTGTGAGTTAGCTATGAGCTTTATACCTATTCGTATTATTCCTGATCCGGTCTTGCGCCAAATTGCTCAGCCCGTTCGCGCGGTTGATAAACGCATGGCCCAATTTATGGAAGATATGCTCGAGTCTATGTACAAATCACACGGTATAGGATTAGCCGCTAATCAAGTGGGTTCACTTGATCGGGTAATAACGGTCGACGTCTCTGAAGAACGCAACGGGAATAAAGCCCTCTTGATGGCTAACCCTGAAATTATCTGGCACGATAAGGAATCTACTTTTACCTACCGTGAAGGATGTTTATCCATACCGGATCAATATGCGGAGGTCACTCGTCCGAAACGTATACGTCTTACCTATCTCGATCAAACTGGCCGCAAACAAGAAATGGAAGCTGAAGATTTGCTTAGCCAATGCATTCAACATGAAATTGATCACTTAAACGGCGTGCTCTTTATTGACTATTTATCGAAGTTAAAGCGACAAATGATTGAGCGTAAAGTTGAGAAAGCACAACGCCTCGACGACGAACATATCCTCTGACACCGTCTCATCTTATGACAAACCTTCGCGTTGTTTTTATGGGTACACCCGATTTTGCTGTGCCCGCTCTTCAGGCACTCGCTATAGCCGGCCATGATATAGCTGCAGTTTATTGCCAGCCTCCCAAACCATCAGGTCGCGGTCACCAAATCAGGAAATCGCCCGTTCACCTTGCGGCAGAGACGCTTGGACTTTCGGTTTATACTCCCCTAACCCTACGGGAAGACCCGACCCAGAAAGAGTTTGAATCCCATCGAGCGGATGTTGCCATCGTTGCCGCCTATGGCCTCATTCTTCCACTTCCTATTCTCAAAGCCCCACACATGGGTTGCCTCAATATTCATGCGTCATTATTACCGCGTTGGCGCGGAGCAGCCCCTATTCAGAGAGCCCTGATGGCAGGTGATCAAGAAACCGGTATTACAATTATGCGTATGGATCAAGGTCTCGATACAGGAGACATGCTGCGTCAATCAAAAGTTACAATTACCCCCACCACCACCGCCGGATCCTTACACGACACTCTCATGGCCTTAGGATCTCAACTTCTTATCCCGACGCTTAAGGACTATGTGGACGGCCAAGTCCTTCCAGTCCCACAGCCCCTCGAAGGCGTTACCTATGCTGCAAAATTAACTCGCGAAGATGGCCAAATTGATTGGCATAAAACGGCTGAGGAGATTGAACGCCAAATTCGTGGTCTACAGCCATGGCCAGGATGCTCTTTTCTCTTAAATAGTGAGTCCATAAAAGTACATAACGCCACCATCGTCGATAAAACCGCTGATGCCGGCACTTTACTTGATCACGACCTTACGATCGCGTGCGGCCATAAAGCCCTTCGTCTTGATCTTGTTCAACGAGCTGGCAAAAAGCCAATGGATGGGGCGTCCTTCTTGAGAGGCCAGCGCGTGAAAGTAGGTCATCGTCTATGACGCGTTGGAAGATTACACTTGAATATGATGGTACTGATTTTTGTGGCTGGCAAAAGCAGGCACAGGCCCACTCTATTCAACAAACCTTAGAGGCAGCCATTCATAAATTTTCTGGCGAGATTGTTAACCTCCACGTCGCAGGACGCACAGATGCAGGTGTCCACGCTCTCGGTCAAGTTGCCCATTTTGATTTATCCAAAAATACGACACATGAAATCATTCGTGATGCGGTCAATTTTCATGTGCGCCCTCACAAAGTAGCAATTCTTGAGGTCCGCCAAGTTCCCGATAATTTTCATGCGCGGTTTGATGCCCTCAATCGTCGTTATCGCTATCAAATTATGAATCGTCGTGCTCCTTCGGTCCTTTACGCCCAACAAGCCTGGCATGTACCCAAACCCCTCGCTCTTGAACCAATGCAAGAAGCAGCAAAACTACTCATCGGAAAACATGATTTTTCGACCTTTCGCGCTCAACATTGTCAATCAAATTCACCCCACAAAACCCTGGATGAGCTCGTCATTCTTCAGCGCGACGCCTTTGTTATAATAGAGACGTCGGCTCGTTCCTTTCTCTATCATCAAGTTCGTAATATGGTGGGTACACTTATGCTCGTCGGTGTTGGTCAATGGAGTGTTCAAGATTTTAAACTAGCTTTTGATACTCATGATCGTCGCGCCGGCGGTCCAACGGCACCCGCACAAGGTCTTTTTTTTGTGGGCCCTACTTATCCATCCCCGTCACATCAAAGTGCTTCTTAAAGCTTATACATATTTGATCTTATTGACCCGCTAAAACCCATATTCTTCAATATATATTAAGGCCAAGTCTTCATTGTCGACGAAAAGTCACAACCAATACATCTCGGTAAGCCGGAAGACTTGGATCCAATGGCATGACGGGCGTTACGCCATGAAACACACGCCGATCATCAACAATGGCGGCATCCATCGGCTGCGTAAGGGTAAAATTCCCCATCGCTTGGTGTTGGAGATCATGTATCGTCGTTATACCACTATCAATATTTTGGCGGTGAATCAGGAGAACCAAAACATAATCCACCCCATCTCGATGCATTCCTTCGGGGGTCGGTTTTCCACTTTGATTAAGACGTGCTTCAATACGAAACTGATGAACTTCAATATGCCACGAAAGAACGTCTGGCAGTAAGGCTCCAAAAAGTTGATGGCAGAAAGCGAGAATCGTCCCTAGACTTTTGCTCTTTCCGATCAACGGCAAGAGCGGCTCAAACCAGCGCTCAATACCTCCGTTAAGAGGATTGTAATCGACGGATTGAAAATGAGGCTGATGAGGTTCTTGTTCAATTTTTCCATATTTATCAACAGAGAATACAGCATATCGACGTTTCCGATAACGACCTTTATCCGCCATATAATTGTCGGTTACGAGGTGATCCCAGCTCTCTGAAAATGAATGCCAATCATCCAAGCTGCCTGTCTTTTGCAAAAGGCTCTGCATCGTTCCGGCAGGCACAAAAGCAAAGCCATCGCGGCTAAGAAGATCACGCATCTATGTTGGTCGCATTGAGAGCGTTTTGCTGGATAAAATCACGACGCGGCTCAACAACATCGCCCATTAATGTCGAAAAGACAGTTTCAGCAACATCCGCTTGGTGAACTTTGACTTGCAACAAAGTACGTACGGTAGGATCAAGAGTTGTTTCCCAAAGCTGATCAGGGTTCATTTCCCCCAATCCTTTGTAACGTTGAATCGTAAGCCCCTGACGCCCCTGATCCATAATCATATCCACTAAAGCAATAGGTCCAGCGAGGGACACAACTTTATCTTTAATCATAAGTCTTGCGGGTGCCTGAAACCAGGATTGAAGATCCGTTGCCATACTATCAAGACGTCGCGCTTCTGCGGAGCGCAAGGTATCAACATCAAGCGTAAAACGATGCGTAACACCATGGCGCATCCGACTGAATATCATACCACCCTTTGCTGCGACATCTCCTTTCCAGCCGCGCTCAGCCGCAGGCAAAAGTGTGTCAAGACGCTTAGCCACATATTCAGCCGCTTGACGTGCTTGTTCAACATTCGTAGCCAAATCAATAGATAAGGCTCCGGCAATCGCCGCTTGTTCAACGATAGCTTGCTGACCAATTTTACGATTAAGTGCTTGAATAGCGGATTTCATAACACGTGCTTGCTCAGTTAACTCGCGCAAAGATGGGCCTTGCAGAATCTTGCCTCCGTGAAGAGTTACACTTACTTCGCTGACACCCGTTTCGGTCAAATAATTTTCCATAGCACGGTCGTCTTTAAGATAACGCTCCTTACCATTCCCACGTTTGATGCGATATAAGGGGGGTTGCGCAATATAAAGATACCCCCGTTCAATTAACTCCGGCATTTGACGAAAGAAGAATGTGAGCAAGAGCGTACGAATATGACTACCGTCCACATCGGCGTCGGTCATGATAATAATTTTATGATAACGCGCCTTGTTGGGATCAAACTCTTCACGCCCCACACCGCACCCAATAGCTGTAATCAATGTGCCAATTTCAGCTGATGACAACATCTTATCAAAGCGCGCCCGCTCCACATTGAGGATTTTACCGCGCAACGGCAAAATGGCTTGAAACTGGCGGGACCGCCCTTGTTTGGCTGATCCACCGGCCGAGTCACCCTCAACGATAAAAATTTCAGATTTTGCGGGGTCTCGCTCTTGGCAATCCGCCAATTTACCGGGTAATGATGACGGATCTAGAGCCCCTTTACGGCGCGTTAATTCGCGTGCTCGTCGCGCCGCCTCACGAGCCATAGCGGCTTCGGCAACCTTTCCAACAATCTTCTTAGCATCCACAGGATGCTCTTCAAACCATGTGGTCAGCATCTCGCTAATGACAGCCTCAACAACAGGTTTTACTTCCGATGAAACAAGCTTTTCTTTTGTTTGGGATGAAAATTTAGGATCAGGAATTTTAACCGAGAGAACGCATGTCAATCCTTCACGCATATCTTCACCCGAGAGCGTAATTTTTTCTTTTTTGCTAATACCTGACGTCTCAGCATACTGGTTAACGGTGCGCGTCAAAGCAGCCCGAAATCCGGCCAAATGGGTTCCCCCATCTTTTTGAGGTATATTGTTTGTAAAGCACAACATGTTTTCGTGGTAACTGTCATTCCATTGTAGAGCAACTTCAACCGCCATACCGTCCTGTTCTTTTCGAGCTGTAATAATGGATGAATGAACAGCAATCTTAGATTGATCCAAATAACTCACAAATGCCTGTAATCCACCTTCATAAAACAAGGTAACTGATTTTGGTTCAACACCACGAGCATCCGTGAGCACGAGATAAACGCCGGAATTCAGAAACGCAAGTTCACGCAATCTATGTTCGAGTGTTGAGAAATCAAAAATAGTTTTTGTAAAAATAGCCGTCGATGGCAAAAAGGTCACTTCAGTTCCGGTTAAGGAAGACTCGCCAACAGCTTTCAAAGGCGCGACAGCATCACCGTTATGAAACTGCATCGTCCACTCGGAACCCTGCCGCCACACGCGCAATTGTAGCCACTCCGATAGGGCATTCACAACCGAGACACCAACTCCGTGGAGCCCACCTGATACTTTATAAGAATTTTGATTAAATTTTCCACCAGCATGCAATTGCGTCATAACAACTTGAGCAGCCGATACGCCTTCCTCGCTATGAATATCCACGGGAATGCCTCGCCCATTATCGCGCACCGTGCACGAACCGTCAGCATTCAACATGACATCAATTTGTGTACAATGACCAGCCAAAGCTTCGTCTACAGCATTATCGACAACCTCATAGACCATATGATGAAGACCTGAGCCATCATCCGTATCACCAATATACATGCCAGGACGTTTGCGCACGGCGTCCAGTCCTCTTAAGACTGTAATTGAGTCTGCCCCA
>Ga0302277_1003897_pt1 | contig 10059 bp, 9 predicted proteins | sample III_Bog_N3_1_FD_198759 | JGI IMG/M metagenome (GOLD analysis project Ga0302277, IMG submission 198759) | Peat permafrost microbial communities from Stordalen Mire near Abisko, Sweden - III_Bog_N3_1 | ecosystem: Environmental > Terrestrial > Soil > Wetlands > Peat | place: Sweden: Abisko... | reverse complement strand
ATCCGAGTCGCTTGTGCGCGTAGCTTGGGTCTCCCAGCAGGGTAGCCACCTCAGCGGGGCGGAAATACCTTGGATCCACTGCGACAATCCTGGTGCCGGAAGCGTCCAAGGCAATTTCTTCGAGACCCTGCCCGTGCCATTCGATTTTGATCCCGAGTGCTTCAGCGGCGAGTGTCACAAACTCGCGTACGCTGTGCTGCACACCGGTTGCAATCACAAAATCTTCCGGCTGCTCCTGCTGCAGCATGAGCCATTGCATCTTAACGTAATCGCGCGCATGCCCCCAGTCGCGGAGAGAGTTCAGATTTCCCAGATACAGAGTGTCCTGCAGGCCCAATTTGATGCGCGCCAAGGCCCGGGTGATCTTGCGGGTAACAAAGGTCTCGCCACGCACTGGGGACTCATGGTTGAACAAGATGCCATTGCAAGCGTACATGCCGTACGCCTCGCGGTAATTTACGGTGATCCAGTGTGCATAGAGCTTGGCCACTGCATAGGGTGAGCGCGGATAGAACGGTGTCTTTTCCGTCTGCGGCACCTGCTGTACCAGCCCATAGAGTTCTGATGTGGATGCCTGGTAGAAGCGGGTCTTCTTCTCGGCGCCGAGTATCCTGATGGCCTCCAGTATTCTCAGTGTCCCCAGTCCGTCGACGTTCCCGGTGTACTCTGGCAGCTCGAACGACACCTGGACATGACTTTGCGCGCCCAAATTGTAGATTTCGTCGGGCTGCACCTTCTGCAGGATATGTAAAAGGCTGGACGAATCGGACAGATCCCCATAGTGCAGGACAAAGTTTCTTTCTCCGAGATGAGGGTCCTGATAGAGGTGATCGATGCGGTCCGTATTGAAGAGAGAGCTGCGCCGCTTGATGCCATGGACCTCATAGCCTTTGCCTAGAAGAAGCTCAGCCAAATAGGATCCGTCTTGGCCGGTTATGCCAGTAATCAAAGCGGTTTTGGCCATGCCCGTCCTTACGTCGAATCGTTTTGGATGCTGTTCAAAGGCGATTATATCGGAGGGGGGAAGCTGCGGGAGGGAGCGAGGGCTGCGCGCAGGGTGATTGCGGAGAGCAGGGGCATCATCGGTGACGAGAACGCAGGCAAAAATGAGGATCGTTGAGTTGGACGATGCGGAGTGATGCTGAATTTGAAATTGCAAATCGGCAAAACCATCGACGATCGGGGCCTGTCAATCGACGTCTGGTTTAAACTGGCTGCAAAACGTGTAACGAGGTTATGTGATGTGGCCATTTTCTAAGAAGGCAGAGGCGCCGCTTCGCGCTTCAGCGCCGGACGACTGGAGCCTGGCGCAAGGCCAGCGAGACGGTTTCCCGATGATTGTGCGCATGGCAAACGCTTATCGCGACCTTGCGCCGCTGCCCGGCTACGACCACCATTTGATCATCTCCGTCCACCTGCGCAATCCGCAGCCAAATGGTTTTCCTTCCTCTGAAGAAGGCGATGACCTGGCGGCGCTTGAGCAGAATCTCTGCCGACTTCTAGAGACGGGCAACGATTCGCTTTGCGTTCTGGTGGTTACCAATAATGGACTGCGTGACCTCATCTTCTACACGCGGGATATCGAGAGCGCGAAGCATCGGACCGAGGGCACCTTGGTCGCAGGTACAGGATTTGTGATCGAGTTCTGCATTGAGCCGGACGAGTTGTGGGAAATCTACCACCATTTTTGCAAGTGGATGAAGCCAGCTAAACCGCCGGAAACAAGAACTTGAGCATGGGGCGGACGCGGTGGGACCAGCTTGCTTCGTCGTGCGTGCCACCGTGGATCTTTTCGAAGTGGAGCGTTTCGCCGGGACGCCAGTGATTGGCTTTGAGCCGACGGTTGAGTTGCTCTACATCCTGCAGGGTGCGGCGGCCTTCATGGTCGCCCACGTCGAGCCACAGTTTGGGCCTGTCCCATATCTCCGGCGCACGTTCATTGACGTATCCGAGGATGCTTTTGCGGTTCCACCAGACGCTGGGTGAAAGCACGGCCAGCTTGCCGAACCATGTGGCATAGCGCAAGCCGAGATAGAGCGAGACCAGGCCGCCGAGCGACGATCCGCCCAGACCGGTGGACTCGCGGTCGGTTCGGACGCGATATCGGTCGGCGATCCAGGGCAGGAGTTCCCGAGTCAGCAATTGCCCATAGTCGTTGGCTTCGCCGCCGCCCATGCGCCAGTCACGTTCGGGGGTGTATTCGGCCAGTCGGCGGTCGCCGGTATTGTAGATGCCGACGATGATGAGCGGCTCGACTTCCCCTGCCTCGATGGCGGCGTCGGCGTGCTCGCGCACCTGCCACGTGCGGCCGGGAATGTACGAGGTGCGCGGGTCGAACAGGTTTTGACCATCCTGCAGATAAAGAACCGGATAGCTGCGGTGCGGGTGTTCGTCATACCCTGGAGGCAGGTAGACGATGACATCGCGCTTGTCGGGAAGAATCTGGCTGGGAAAGGCGCGATGCAGCCGCAGGCGGGGGTGCAGAGTGGGTTCGCCGGCGGCGAGCAGGGCTTTGTGCGCGTGCGAGGCGGATTGCGCGTGAGGCGATTGGCTTTCTGGATTCAATCCCTGCGTTCCTTTATTGTTTCATCGGCTGTTGGCGGGGGATGCGCCAGAAAAAAATGGGTGCCCAGGCTGTTACATTAACAAGAAATCGGCGGTTCTCCAAAAAACAGTGGATAGTGATTAGTGGTTAGTGGATAGAGGACGAGGACGGCGGGAGAAGGCATGAATCGGGAATATCACAAGTGGTGGTCGCCTCGGCTGGGGCGGGATATGGAACTGCTGGTGTTTGGCCACGCGGGGCTGCCGGTGATTGTGTTTCCCACGTCGGGCGGACGGTTCTTTGAGTTTGAGGATCGCAAGATGATTGCCGCTCTCGGCGGGAAAATCGACAACGGTGAAGTGCAGGTTTACTGCGTGGACGCAGTGGACAATGAGAGCTGGTACAACAAGCAGGTGTCGCCGCGCTGGCGCATTGCACGCCATGTGCAATATGAGGATTACCTGATTCACGAAGTGGTTCCGTTGGTGCGCCAGAAGAACCACGACTGGCACCTGGTCAGCCTGGGATGCAGCTTCGGCGGATTCCACGCGGTGAATATTGCGCTGCGGCATCCTGATGTTTTTTCGGGATTTCTGTCGATGTCGGGAGCTTTTGATTTGCGCAATTTTCTGGCCGGCTATTATGACCAGGACTGCTATTTTAATCAGCCTTTGGACTACCTGCCTAACATGGGCGATCCGTGGTTTTTCGATCGATATCGGCGCAATGCGTATGTGCTGGCAACCGGGTGGGACGATCAGTGCCTGGGTCAGAATCAGAGGCTTGATGGCATCCTGAGTGCCAAAGGTATTCCGCACAAATTGTTTGTGTGGGACACGTATAACTCGCACGATTGGCCGACGTGGGAGAAGATGGTGCAGCATTACTTGTGAAGCAGCTAACAGCTTACAGCGAACAGCAAATAGCTAAGAAAGGAGCTTTGGTGATGAGTGATTTGAATCCTTATGACAAGTTTATTGACGGTCGGCCGCTTGAGGTCATTCTGCAGGAAACGCCGGGCGCGATCGCGGGATTGCTTGAGGGGTTTGCCCCGGAGATGATTTCCGCCGCTCCCGCTCCGGGTAAGTGGAGTCCGGCGGAGATTGTGTGTCACCTTGCCGATTGCGAACTGGTGTTCGGGTTTCGCTTGAGGCAGACGCTGGCGGAAAATGCGCCGGTGATTCAGCCCTTCGACCAGGATAAGTGGGCCGCGACGTATCCCGGCGTGCCGGCAAGCCAGGCGCTGGTGGCGTTTATGACGCTGCGGGGATGGAACCTGCGGCTTATTGGGGCCGCGCTTCCTGCTGCGGCTGATCGCCCTGTCACCCATCCTGAACGCGGGACGATGACGTTTCTCACCCTAGTGGAGACCATGGCTGGGCATGATCTGAATCACCTGGCCCAGTTGAAGAAACTGGCTGGCGCCGCGTAGTGAGGGCCAGTTCACTCAAGTTGGACGGGGTGAACTGGCCTCGATGTACTCAGATCACTTTGCAGTGAGCGTGTTGTTGGTGCGGTCATCGTCGGGGAGCACATGATCGGGATCGATGGTTACGGAGGCGATTGGCTTGTCTCCGGCCCATTGCATCTCGCCTTTGGATTCCCATGCTTCAACAGGGAGACGGAAACGTGTTTTGGTTCCGTCGGTGAATTGCACTTCTACGGTTGCGGGCAGGACTAACTGGCCCTTGTTTGCGATGGTTACCTGCGAACCGTCAATGGCGGTAACCGCGAGGTCGAGGCGCCAGTTATTCATGTACCAGCCGCGCCAGAAATAACTGAGGTCTTCACCGCCTTCGCTGGATAACTCGCGGAAGAAGTCGGATGGCGAAGGGTGCTTGTAGGCCCAGTCGCGGATGTACTTGCGGAAGGCCCAATCGAAACGATCTTTGCCAAGGATCTGCTCGCGGAGTAACACCATGCCGTATGCGCCCTTGAAGTAACTCACCGGATGTCCGATTTGCCATGACATGGCATCCGCGTTGGTGAGGATGTTAGGCGCATCCGAGTTATCCAGCACCTTGAGAATCGTGTCTGGTGGTTCGCCGCCGGCTGAGTACTCCGAGTCGCGCTTGGGGCCGTAAACGCCGTTTTGAAATTCGGCTGATTCATCGATGTCGATGAAGGTGTTGAAGCCCTCATCCATGAAGGCATTGCGGCGTTCGTTGGAGCCGACGATCATGGGGAACCAGTCGTGACCGATCTCGTGGGCGGTGATCCAGAAGAGCGTTTTGCCCTTGTCTTCAATGCCATCGAAGACGATGCCCGGATATTCCATTCCTGTAGAGAAGCCGGCTACGTTGATGGCTGCGGGCCACGGATAGGGATACCACTTGCGTGAGAAGCGCTCGACTGTGTCTTTGACATATTCGGTGGAGCGGGACCAGGCTCCATCGCCGACGCTTTCGGGCGGATAGACGCTTTCTGCGAGGCTGGTTTTGCCGTTGGGGAGGTTGATGCGTGCGGCATCCCAGACGAAGATGGGGCTTGCGCTCCAGGCTACGTCGCGGGTTGAATCCATGTGGAAGTGCCAGGTGAGTGTGCCGCTGGATTTGGGGCGGCTTGCGGGATCTTTCACTTCGTCGGCGGTGCGAATGACGATTGTCTTGTCGCTGGTTTTGGCCTGGGCGAAGCGGTCTAACTGCGTCGGTGTAAGCACGTCTTTCGGATTCATCAATTCGCCTGAGCCGGCGACGATCATGTTGCTGGGGACGGTGACGTAGTAATCGAACTTGCCGTATTCGAGGTAGAATTCGGCGCCGATGTAGGGGAGCGTGTCCCAGCCGCGGAGGTCGTCGTAGACGCACATGCGCGGATACCACTGGGCCATGTCGTAGATCTCGCCTTGCTTGGACATGCCCCACGAGGTGCGGCCGCCCCATACGCCGGGGATGGTGTAGTGGTATTTGATGTGGAGTTTGAGCGTGCCGCCCTTGGGCGCGAGGGGCACGGGGAGGCGGACCTGCATGCGCGTGTCGTCGATGAGGTAGTCGGCCTTGACGGCTTTGGGGCCGAAGCCGATCTCGACTGCATCGAGTTCGAAGCCTTCAGTGGAAGGCGTTGGGCCGCCTGCTGCCATGCGCATCATGCGGCGCATCAGGGCGCCGTTGACGATTTGTCCGCGCGCATCTTTGCGATAGAGGTTCTGCTCCATCTGGATCCAGAGGCTGGGGAGGGCGTCGGGGCTGTTGTTGGTGTAGGTGATGACTTCGTCGTTGCGCAGGATTTTGGCCTGAGGGTCGAGGTCGACGTGCATCTCGTAGTCGGCTACATTTTGCCAGTAGGAGGGGCCGGGCGCGCCGTTGCTGGAGCGGTAGGCATTGACCGGGTCGGGCAATGTAAGGGGCGCGAAGGTGATGCGCGGATCGTAACTGGAGGCGCTGGGCGCGGCTGGGGTTGCTGGGGCCGCTTGCGCTGGCGCGAACTGGGAAACGATCGCGGCACTTAGTGCCACCACTGGAAAGAAGAGGGCTATCCTCAATCGCGTGGAATGCATTGGAACCTCCTGGGTATGAGAGAAGCGGGAAGCTTATAAAGCTGATTCTCTCAGCATAATGCCCCTGGCCGTTGATGGGCTTGTTGAGTTTTGTGCTTTCCCGTCCTCGCGACAGAAAAAGTCGCAAGAACGGGGCACGGTGCTTTTGTGGTTGATCCGGCGCGGGTCCATGTCGGCTGTAACTTCCTGGATGTGAGTTGGGCTGCTCAGAATGCAAAGATCTCTGCCATTTTGGGAACCATTTCGGGGTCGGCGGGGTCAAAGGAGATAGTATTCCGTTGACTCGCCTGAGGAGGTTTTGATGCGCCGGATTTCTGCTGTCTTGTGTGTTGGTGTGTTCACTTGTGCCCTTGTCGCACAGACGCCGGCGAAGCCTGCTGGCGAGGGCAAGGCTTCGGCCGCAGGCGCTGCTGCTGTCGCAGGAGCAATAACATCCGCTTCCGTGAAGGATCTGCCGGTGCGCAAGGTGGTGCTTTATAAAAACGGCGTGGGGTACTTTGAGCATGCGGGGTCGGTGAGTGGGAATCAGCGCGTGACCATCGACTTTACTTCGCCGCAATTGAATGACGTGTTGCAGTCGTTGACGGTGCTGGACGAGGGAGGCGGGCGGATTGGCGGGGTGAATTACAACTCGACTACGCCGCTGGCGGAGCAGTTGAAGACGCTTTCGCTGGGGATGAGCGACGATCCGACTTCGACGGAATTGTTTCAGGCGTTGCGCGGACAGCGGGTCTGGGTGTTTTTGTTTGGGGGGGGGGGGCGCCCGGGGGTTGGGGGGGGGGGGGGGGGGGGGGGCCACGATTTCCGGAAGGCTGATGGCGATTGAGTCGCGGACGGAGAAGACGGGGACTGGCGACTCGACGGTGGACAAATACTATTTGACGCTGGTGGCGGGGTCGGGCGGAGTGCGGGTGATTGAGCTGACGCCGGCCTTGAGTGTGCGGCCACTGGACGGCAATTTGCAGGGGCAGCTTGATCGTTATTTGGAGTTGCTGAGCACGACGCACTCTACGGGGCTGCGGCATTTGACGCTGGATGCGCTGGGACAGGGCCAGCGGCAGTTACGGGTGAGTTATATCAGCGAAGTGCCGGTGTGGAAGTCGACTTACCGGATTGTGTTTCCGCGCGAGGCGAATGGAAAAGCCACCATGCAGGGATGGGCAGTGGTGGATAACACGGTGGGCGCGGACTGGGACAATGTGCAGTTATCGCTGGTGGCGGGTGCGCCGCAGAGCTTTATTCAGCCGCTGAGTCAGCCGTTGTATACGCGGAGGCCGGAGATACCGATTGCAGTGGATGCGCAGACTACGCCGCAGACGCATGAGGCGGCGGAGGCCGAAAAGGCTGACAGATTCAAAGGGGGGGCGCCGGCGCCTCCACCTTCTCCGGAAATTGCCAGCACGTTAGACAATGAGCTTGTCGACGGCGCTCAACTTAAGGGCCGGAATGCGGCGGCGTTGGTCAAGATGATGCCGGGAGTCACTTCCCGAAACGGGCCCGGCTCCGGAGGCAATCTCGGTGGCGGTCTTTACAGAGTTGGTGGGGGCGAAGGAGGGGGAGTCTATCGCGCTTCGGATGCCCTTCAGGAGGGCGATGTCTCAACCAACGCGTTCGACGACTTCTTCGAATATTCGCTGGCAGCGCCGGTTACGATTCACAAGAACGAGTCGGCGATGGTGCCGATTCTGCAGCAGGATTTGCCGGCTGAGCATGTCACTTTATGGAGTCAGAAGGAGAGTACGCCGTTGCGCGCCGTTTGGCTGGAGAATACATCGAAACTAACACTGGACTCGGGAAGTTTTTCTATCTTTGAGAGTGGGGAGTTTGCGGGCGAAGGCTTGCTGGACCCGATTCATCCGGGGGAGAAGCGGCTTTTGAGTTATGCCGCTGACCAGGCCGTGCGGGTAAAGGTGACTGACCGCGACGGAAAGAGCACGCTGCATCATGTGGAGATTCGCAAGGGCGTGATCATTGAGACGCACATGAATGTGGCATCGGTGACTTACTCGGCCACTAACTCCGCAGACGTGGATCGCGTGGTTCTGTTGGAGCATCCGCGCCGGACTGGCGGTTGGTCTCTGGATGATGGGCTGAAGGCGGACGAGACTGCGCCGGATCTTTATCGATTCAAGGTGCCGGTGGCTGCGCACTCGACGGCCAAGCTTGAGGTGCGCGAACACGGGCCGGAGCATCAACGGGTCGACCTGAATGCCACGCAGAACCAGACCGGATACTTGCTGGACCTGGTGAAGCGGGTGCCCGATGCGCTGGACAAGTTGAAGCCTGTAATTGATGCGCAGACGGCTCTGACGGAACTGGAAGGGCGCATTGCCGAATCGAAGAAAGCAGAGGAGACGGCGGCTACGGATGAAGGGCGTGATCGTGAGAACCTGACAGCGCTGAAGGGCAACGATGCGGCCAAGCGGTTTGTGGACGAGCTGAACCACGCGGAGGATCAGTTGCAAGCCACGCGTAAGCAGACCGCCGACCTTGAAGCGCAAAAGAAGGCGGCAGTGGACAAGCTGAATGCGATGATCTCGGGGCTCAGCTTCGAGTGGGACGTTACTTCGAAGTGAGCATTTCGTCTTGGACGCCGGTCATTGCGGACTGGATGATGCGCGCGGTTTGGTCCTCGCCATCCTGCGACGAGATCATGAGGTCGTAGAGGTGGGGATTGAGCCAGTATTTGCCCCAATTTTGCTGAAGGTATTGGGCGCGCTCGCCATCGATGGTGCGAATGCGCTTCTCCACGTCGACACCCGCGGGCAGGCGCTGGCGCAGGCGAAGAATGCGCTCCCGATGCGGCGCGTAAACAAAGACGTGGAATGCGTCCGGCTTGTGCTGGAGGACGCATTGCGAGCCGCGGCCAACAATCACGCAGTTTCCGTCGTGATATGCCTGTTGAATGATGTTCTGCGAGATTCTCACCATCTCTTCGGCGTCGAAGAGGGAGTTTTCGCGGAGTTCGAGGCCGGCGGCGAGGGCCGCTGAGCGCATGGCCTGCTGATTGATTCGGCGCAACCAAGACTCCACGTGCTCGTCGTACCGATGGACCTCCCTGACATCGACGTGGGCCTGATAAGCGATGGCATCGATGATGTCTTTATCCAGCAGCTTCCAACCTAGATTTTTGGCGATGGTTTGTGCAATACTCCCGCCGCCGCTTCCGAACTCCCGGTTGACCGTCAATGAGCGATAGTGCATGGCGCCCCCTTTTGATCTGATTCTCGCCGAATTGTCCGGGGTGTGATGAGCAATTCCGGACGCTGCACATGTGGGTGCAGATCGGATATTGGAAGGCCATTTTAGCCATTTGCGAAGGATGGAGAAAGTGAGGGTGGTCACAAAAGAAGAAAACACCCCGCGCGGAGGCCGCACGGGGTGTCTGGCTTGGGATGCGGAGTGGCTAGTAAAGAATTTTCAGGCCGAACTGCACGATACGCGGCTCGAATGTGCCGGTGACGGTGCCGCCGCTGGTTGGGTTGTTGAGGCTGGTGGCGGTGGAGAGTGTGCCACCGAGACCGCTGGCCGGCAGATAAAGGTTGGTGTGGTTGAAGATGTTGTAAAGCTCGGCGCGGAACTCTACTTTCAGGCCGTCCACGGGGGTATTGAACCGCTTGTTGAGATCGAAGTCGGTCTCAAAGAAGTTGGGCGTGCGGGCGGGGTTGCGGGGTGCGTTGCCGAAGGGGCTGAGCAGGTTGCCGTTGGCGTCTTTGGTGGCCGGCAGCGTGAAGGCAGCCAGGTTGATGTACTGGATGCTGCCGTTGGTTGCGCTTCTGTCCGCAAGGCAGGAGTGACCGGAGTGGCAAAGGACGTAATCCGCGCCAGCAACGCGGTTGGGACGGTACTCGTTGGCTCCGCGATAGGTTGCGGAGATTTGCGGTGAGACCGCGTTGGCTGAGTTGGGGGTGTAGCCGACGTTGAAGGGAGTGCCGGCCTGCGCCGTGTTGACGCCGCTGATCTGCCATCCGCCGATGACGGCGTCGAGCACTGGATTTGCGCTGCCGAGAATTTGCCG
>Ga0302277_1003891_pt1 | contig 10066 bp, 10 predicted proteins | sample III_Bog_N3_1_FD_198759 | JGI IMG/M metagenome (GOLD analysis project Ga0302277, IMG submission 198759) | Peat permafrost microbial communities from Stordalen Mire near Abisko, Sweden - III_Bog_N3_1 | ecosystem: Environmental > Terrestrial > Soil > Wetlands > Peat | place: Sweden: Abisko... | reverse complement strand
AGCGTTCGCGGTTCAAAGTTCAAAGTTCAGCGCAACTTTCAACTTTCAACTTTTAACTTTGAACAGTTACATTGTCGCCGTGCCAGTTCTCGCTTACATCCTGACCGCGCTCGCCGCATATCTGCTTGGTTCGATTCCAATGGGTTTTCTCGTGGCGAAGGCGAAGGGCATAGACATCCGCAAAACCGGCAGCGGCAACATCGGCGCGACGAACGCGATGCGCGTGCTGGGCAAGCCGGCGGGAATTTTTGTGTTGGTGGCGGATGCGTTCAAAGGTTATGCAGCGGTCTGGCTTGCCATCCTGATGAAGAAATTTACTTTGGACGTTGAAACAATGAGCGTCATTGCCGGACTCTGCGCAGTGCTAGGCCACAACTACACTTGCTGGTTAAAATTCAAAGGCGGCAAAGGTATTGCGACGACAGCAGGAGTTTATCTTGCACTTGCGCCAACTGCGCTTGGAATTGCGTTCGTCGTTTTTGTCTTGATGGTTCTCATAACGCGCTATGTTTCTTTAGGCTCTATTTCTGCGGCAATAGTTTTGCCAATAGCGGTTAATTTTACCTGCAATAACGACACTTTAGTCATTATTACTTTTGCGCTCGGCGCGCTGGCGATTTACAAACACAAATCCAACATCCAACGCCTTATGGCGGGAACTGAAAACCGGCTTGGCAAAAAATCGGAGGGCGTGAAATGAGAATCACTGTTTTGGGCGCGGGCGCGTGGGGCACGGCGCTCGCCAAAATTTTGCAGGAGAACGGCAATGCCGTGACGTTGTGGGATAAAGACGGCGATTTGTTGCAACACGTCCAGCGCGGGAAAAATGAAAAGTATCTGCCCGGCGTCACGCTGCCGTCCGATTGGAAAACGCAAATAGATTTTAAGACGGCCATCGGCGGCGCGGAGTGCGTGGTGCTGGCAATCCCGTCGCAGGCGTTCCGCGAAGTTTCGGAAAAACTGAAAGGCCATCCGGGAATTTTTGTCAGCGTCACAAAAGGAATTGAATTTGAAACCGGCGACACGATGAGTCGCATTTTGCGCGAGCAAGCTTCGGCGGATCGTGTCGTGGCTCTGTCCGGTCCGAGCTTTGCGCGCGAAGTAGCCTTGGGAATTCCGACGACCGTTGTCTGTGCGTGCGAAAGCGACGGCACGGCGAAGACAGTGCAGGGAAAAACGTCATTGCCGTTGGCGCGGGCGTGGGCGATGGACTCGGTTACGGCGACAATACGAAAGCTGGTCTGGTTACGCGGGCATTGTCCGAGATGCGGCGGCTAGGCGTGGCGTGCGGCGCGCAGCCGGAGACGTTCGCCGGCTTGAGCGGCCTCGGCGATCTGATGCTGACGTGTTTCTCCAAGCAGAGCCGCAACCGTGAATTGGGCGAGCGGCTCGGTCGCGGCGAGAGCATTGAGAAAATTCAGGTTTCGCATCCGAAACTCGCCGAAGGTTATCCCACGGCGCGCTCGGCGCACCGGCTGGCAAAAGAAAAAAAAGTTTCCGCGCCGATCATCGATGAAGTTCACGCGATGCTTTACGAGGGAAAAAATCCAAAACAGGCCGTGCGCGATTTGATTTCGCGTTCCTTCAAGGCGGAAGATTAAATCAGCTTTGCGGCGACTGCCATTGGCTCAGCGCAAACCGTTCACCGCAGTCAAGGCATTGCGTGACATTGAATTGGGCGGCGCAATGCGGGCAGGTGCCGTGCGTCAAAAAGGTGTCGAAGGCTTGGCCGCATTTGCCGCAGCGCCAGAGTTCGCCGAGCGGCGGCGCGGTTTTGCAGGACGGACACGCGCAGTCGGCGCGGCGTGGAATTTTGGCAATTTTCGCCAGCGCCCGCGCCTGCTTGAAACCGTTCCAGCAGTTCATGGCGATGAAAACAGCAATAAACCCGAGCCAGAGGGATTGGTCTACAATCACCAGAATGATCAACAGCGTCAGGCCAATGAACCCGATGATGCTCGCCGCAAACAAACTATTTGCGCGACCAAACGGATACCACAGCAGCGAACGTAGGATTTGTCCGCCATCTAGTGGATAAATCGGCATCAGGTTGAAAATCAAAAGGCCGATATTCATCCACCAGACATTATGCAGATAGTCATACAAGTCAGGATGGCTGTTATACCATTCTAGATGAGAGCTCACGGACACCAGCACGGAAAACACGGGAATCAAAACGACGTTGACCAGCGGGCCGGCGGCGATGCTCCAGAGTTGGGCACCGGGTCGTTGCGGTGGTGAGACGTAGGCCACACCTCCGAGCAGCCAGAGAACAATGTCGTGAGTTTTGCCGCCGACCTGACGGCAGGCAAGCTGATGACCGAATTCATGCGTCAGCACGATGGCGAACAGGGAAAGATATTCCACGACATTCCAAACCAGCGAAGAATAAACATGAGTCCGATATTGAAAGGAATAAACCGCGGCTAGAAACCACATCCAATGCACATATACCGTGATGCCGAACAACCGAAAAATTTTAAATGAGCCTTTGGTCGTAGGCATATATTACAATACTTGCTTGACGAGTTTCAACAATTCGGCGTGCGACTCGACGGCTTTGAATTGCGGAAACTCCGACTTCACTTTTTCGGGCGCGTGGATTAGAAAACCTGCGTTCGCCTCGCCAAGCATCGCGGTGTCGTTGTAGGAATCGCCAGCGGCGATGACGCGATAGTTCAGTGATTTCAGCGCGGCGACGGATTTTTGTTTTTGATTCGGCTGGCGCAATTCGTAGCCGGTAATTTGATCGTTCGTCACGAGTAGACGATGGCAGAACAACGTCGGCCAGTTCAGTTGCTTCATCAGCGGTTGCGCGAATTGCTCGAAGGTGTCGGATAAGATTATGACCTGCACGAGTGAGCGAAGTTCGTCGAGAAATTCTTTTCCGCCGGGCAACGGTTTCAACGTGCCGATAACCTCTTGAATCTGCGAAAGCTTGATACCGTGCTGATCCAAAATGCCGATGCGATAATTCATCAGCTTGTCGTAGTCCGGTTCGTCGCGCGTGGTGCGACGCAGTTCAGGGATTTTGGTTTTGTCGGCGACGGCAATCCAGATTTCGGGCGTCAGGACGCCTTCCATGTCCAGAGTAACAATGGTTTGTTTCATCGGCGCGGAGTTTTTCAAAACGCGACGTAGCTGTCCAGCCTTGCGAAATTATTTAAGTTCGGGATGCGCGGCGAGCAGCGTCGCAAATCCATTTTTGGCGTTGGCGGAATTCGGATCCATTCGCAGCGCGTCGCGGTATTGTGCGGCGGCCTCGTTAAATTTTCCCTGCTTGACCAGCGTTTCGGCAAGGTGGATGTGCGCGGGAACAAATTCAGGCTGTAGCCGGAGCGTGGCGGCAAAGCAGCGTGTGGCGTCCGGCCAGTGCTGGTTTTGCAAAAAGAAAACGCCGAGGTTGAACTGCGCGTCGGGATTGCCGGGGTCAAGCTGCGCGGCGGCGGCGAGATGCTCGAAAGCCGCGTCTTTCAGGCCAAAACCGATCAGGCAGACGCCGAGGTTGAACTGGCTGACGGCGTAGCGCGGTTCGATGCGGACAGCCTCCTCATAAAGCGCGCGGGCGCGGGCATTGTCGCCGGCCTGCTCGAAAGTTTTACCTAGCGCGTTGTCGGCCACATAATTATTTTGTGTCACCGCCAGCGCGTGAAGGAACAGGGTTTCGCTGTCCTGCCAGTAGGCAATCTGCAACGACGTGGTCAACACGCAGCCGACCAGCGCACTGCCGCCGATGAGCGATAAAATTATTTTTCCATTTGGCCGGTTCTCGCAAAATTCCGCCGCGCCCCACACGAGCACGCTGAACAGGCCGATGCTGGGAATATAAAAATAGCGATCCGCCATGGATTGCGCGCCAACCTGCACGAAGCCAATGACCGGAACCAGCGTGCCGAGAAACCAAAACCAGCCGGACGCCAGCCACGGACCGCGTCGGAGCAGCACCAGTGCCAGAATGGAAATGAATCCCAGCAGCAGTGTCGCACCGGCGATCGCGGCGACCGGCCAGTGATAGACGTAGGGATAAATGATGGCGAGGTCGGCCGGCCAAAAGGTTTTTTCAAGATAGCGAACGTAGGCGACCGGCACATTGCCGAGCCGGCTCGACCACCCGACCGAACTCACCGCGCCCACACTGCGCTGGGCGAAGAACGTCACCGTGCAGAGCGCTAACGACAAAAGGAAGAAGGGAATTTTTTCAATGAGCAGGTTTTTTGAGTTCTGAATTCTGAATTCTGAATTCTGAATTCGGTTCAGCGGCCACACGTCCACCAGCAGCAGCGTGAACGGCAGCGTCACGGCCATCGGTTTGGACAGCATCGCCAGTGCGCAAAGGACCAGCGCGAGCGCGTAACAGTTTTTTGATTTTGAATTTTTTATTTTTGAAAAATTTGCGTAACCCGCGTAGGCGATGATCGTGAGCAGCCAGAAAAATGTGCTCAAAACGTCTTTGCGTTCCGAGACCCACGCGACGGATTCCACATGCAGCGGATGCCACGCAAACAGCGCGGCGACGAATGCGCTGCGCCATTCAAAGCCGGTGGCGGAGCGCAGAAACGCGAACAGCAGCAGGGTGTTTGTGATGTGGAACAGCACGTTGACGAGATGGTGTCCGCCAGCGTTGGTGCCGAAAAGCTGGCAGTCAATCATATGGGAAAGCCAGCTCGCCGGATGCCAGTTGCCGACGTGGATGCCGTTGAACGCCCAGACGAGTCCGTGCCACGTCAGCCCGGCTTGGGTGACGGGATTATCGGCGACGTATTCATCATCGTCGAAATTGATGAACGGATAACTGGTGACTGGCCAGTAAAGCGCGAGAGTTCCGAGCGCGAGCGCGAGGCAGGCGAACAAAAAAAACTTTTTATCCGTGCGCACGTCCGTCATACGTCAAAGCCAAACCGCCTCCGGCTGCCGCGATTTGAAGCGCAACGTCTCGGTGTAGCCGACGCTGCGGGCGAGCGCGACCGCGTCGCTGAAATTCATGCCGACTTCTTCCGGCGCGTGCGCGTCCGAGCCGAAGGTGATGGGAATATGTTTGTGAAAGGCGAGCTCCAGGAAGTTGCGGCTGGGATAAATTTCCTGGCAGGGTTTCCGCAGGCCGGCAGTGTTCAGTTCGATCGCACAACCGACCTTCGCGGCGGCGTTGAGAAATTTTTCGTAGAGCGGCGTGCAATCCTGCGCGGGGCGGATGCCAAATTTTTTCGGCAAATCCGCATGGCCGATGATCTCAAACAACTTTGATTCCGCCGCGAGCGTGAGCCGGTCGAAATAAATTTGCCAGACTTCAAAGGCGTCGCGTTTTTTCCATTCGGAAAGTTTGGCCGGGTTGTCAATGTCCCACGCATCGGAAACGTAGTGCACGCTGCCGATGAAATAATCCCACGGCTGCCGCGCGGCGAGCTGGCGAATCCAATCTTCGTGGCCGGGCAGGTAATCCACTTCGAGCGCGAGGCGGATTTGGAGCTGTGGAAATTCTTTCTGTGCGCGGCGGACTTTGGCGACGTATTCATCCAGTTGACCGTCAGACATGCGCCAGTTATCGAAGTCATCGCGGGGCATGGGCGAATGGTCAGAGAAGCCAATTTCCGTGAGGCCGATTTCCACCGCGTGCCGCGCGTAATCCACTGGTTCACCCGTCGCATGGCGGCAGAGCGGCGTATGCATATGCAAATCAGCGGGCAACGACATGGCGGGGAGTTTCGAGTTTTGACCCGCAAGTTTCAAGCCCGAATGCGATTTGAATTTTTTACGGCTTTACGTTGGCGAGATGTTCCATCAGTTCGGATGCCGGATTCGACCACCAAGCAGGAAACAAAAGGATGTCGCCTTCCGATTGTGCGATGACAATCTTGTCCGGCTCATCTCCGCCGCCGATGTCCAGCACGCGGAAAGTTTCCGGAAATAGCCGTTGCGTCAGGCTTGAGGATTTCGCCGGATCGCCCCGGCGCAAGGCGGCGTAGGGAGCAGTGAACGCCGCGTAGGGCAGATAGCTGTGCTCGGGGATCAGCAGAATGTCCGGCCGCTGCCCGGCCAGCCGCCGCAGTTGCCACACTTCATCGGGGCGGCGAATCCCGCCGTTTGAATCCACATAGAACAGCGTCGCGCCCCAGCGCTTCCGGGCGTAATCAATTTTATCGAGCAAAACTTTTTTAGTGTCGAACACTTGCGTCTGCCGGGGCACTCCGTAATTGTCGAAAACCAGTTGCTGCGGACGGATGGTCATGCCGACGCGCAAGCCGGCGTTCCGCAACCGGGCGAAAAATTCATCCGCCGCCGCCGCCATTTCCGGCGCGAGCCGGTTGAGCAGACGCGGATCGCCGATGTAAGTCGTCTTGTGTGGAAATTGTTCGCCCTCCAAATCCCACACAATCGCGCCCTGCGCATCCGCGCGTTTCAGGATGGCGATGCTGCGGTCGGCGTAATCCATCAACGCCTGGCGGAAGCGTGCCTGGCCACCCGGCCCGGTCACATCCAGAGTGGGGTCGTTGAACCAGCCGCGCGGATTGGTGGCCGACGCGTGGAAGTCCGAGGCCAGAAACAACGAGCCAATCGGACGGCGATCCGGCCAGTGCATGCGCAACGGCCAGACGAACAGCATTCCTGCTGTGATCATCAGCATTACCAGCACGACGATGCCAGCGGCCAGCCATAATTTTTTCTTCGGCGTCCGTCGTCGCGGCGGCAGCGTGGAGGTCGCGGAAGTTTTCGGAGCGCGAAAGGAAATGACTGGCACGCGGAACAGATGTTTGCAATGCGGGCATTTGATGCGCCGGCCGCGATACCGTTCCTCGCACTGAAGCGACTGGGCGCAGATCGGGCAGTTGATTTTAATCTTGGCCATGGCGGGCGGGTGGCGTGGCGGCGGAAACGCTGGATGTCTTTGAGTTCCTCATGGCTTTGGCCGTACAATTTTTAGAAGCGGGCGGCAGGCGTCAAGCCCTATCTGATTTTTGCCATGCGCGGAGTCGAATGGTAAAAATTTCCGGCGTGAACGGTTTTGGCAAAAATTATTTTGCGAAAACCGACATTGTCTTTTGCATGCACGACCAGTTGCCGTTCGTCCCCCGGTTGAACTCGAACAGATCGTAATCGCCCGTGCGTTCGATTTGTTTGAATCCCAGCATTTCCGCGTTCGTGAAGCCCCACTGCTCCGACATCGGGCGGATCAACTCAAAAACTTGCTGCGCTTCCGCCGTGCGCTTGGGCAGCTCCGCGTTCGGATCGTTGGAAACGAACTCCAGATGGAAGCAGTCTCCGCCCATGGTGCAGCCGTCATCGCCCGGTCGGCCGCCCCAGACCAGCGCCATCATCGTAACTTTGACTTTCTGGCCGGACGATAGCGATTCTTCATGAAACAACGTCCTGAAACCGTCCTACTTGCCACAGCCGGACAGGATGACGAGCAATAGGGCGAGGGCGAGCAGGCGATATTTCATGCGGGATTGGAGTTGAAATGCACGGTTCATGTTCAAATCGCGGAACATTTATTGCCGAAAAATTGTTTGCGTTCAATCGCAAATCTGTATCGGGTATGAATGAAACGCGGATTGTTTTGGCAAAAGTGGCGCGAGAAGGGTCAAGCAAAGGTTTTTGTCCAGATTTACTGCGCCAGAGTTATAATGGAAATGGGAAAACTTCCAGTGCGATACAACCTGCCGGCAACGTCACTTTCAAGTTGTCTTTATTTGAAGCCCGGTATTAGCCTGTGGCATGAACTGGTTCTACTCGCTTGACGGTCGACAAAACGGCCCTGTCTCCGATGCCCAACTAGACGAACTTCTGCGTTCGGGAAAGATAAACCACGACACGAGCGTCTGGCGCGAAGGGATGACTGACTGGCAACCTTTGAATATTGTTCGCTCCGGCGCGCCACCGCCCGTTCCTAGCCAGCAATCCATACTTGTCTGCGTGGAATGCGGAAAAACATTTCCGCCATCGGAGCTGATCCAGATAAACCATTCATCGGTCTGTGCCGGGTGCAAACCGATATTTCTCCAACGGCTGAGCGAAGGCGTTGCCGTGCCGGCCTCCGTCGGACTTTGGCGGAAGAAAAAACAAATAGTCACCGTTTCCGAAACGGTTTTCCCCGATCGCTGCGTCAAATGCAACGCCCCCGCCAACGGGTTCCGGCTCAAGCGGATTCTTTACTGGCAGCACCCGGCCTATCTTCTGTTGCTCCTGTGCAACCTGCTCATTCTGCTCATTGTCGTTTTGATCGTGCGCAAGAAAGCCATCGTGCATATCGGGCTGTGCGAGAAACATCGCGCACAGCGGAAAGTGGGACTGGCCGTCGGCTGGACTGGCGCGCTCGGTGGGATTGTCCTAATAATTGGTGGCGTGGCTTTTAAATCCGGCTGGACGGTACTGGCGGGCGTGGCGGCGTTTCTGTTCGGCTGCATCTATGGGGGCATCCGGGCATCCACCGTGGCCGCTACGAAAATCACCAAGGAAAATGTCTGGATCAGGGGTGCTCGCCGGGAATTTTTGGACACACTGCCCGAATGGCCTGGGCTTTGAGAGAGCTGCGCGACCGGGCGAGGGGCGGCGGCGCGCGTTGGGGGCGATGGTTTTTTTAGCCATGGATTGAATATGGATGAAACACAAATCATTTAGGTGGTTTTGAACGATGTGTCCGAATCCCGATGATAGCGAACAGGCAAAATCCTAGATGAACAGCAATGATTACAATCGTGCCCCAAGGTTTTTTATGTGATTGATAATTTGTCCCACGACTAAAGCGATTAACGGAAAAAATGGAATGATTGGAATGAAAGATGGGCCATCGCGAAATCGTTTGCCTTGTCGAAAATTGTCAAACTTGACTACGCAATAAAGCAATAACCAAAACAAAACAATAAACAAGAGCAGTGCCTAATTTGCTGTCATAAATTTAGTTGCGAATCATTTATTTTAATTTCATTACGTCAACAAATAAATCCAGCATAGCCGATCGCCTTTTCAATTCTCACCAGCGATTTTTCTTTGCCCAAAACTTCGAGCAGATGATACAGGCTCGGGCCGTGGGGATTGCCGGTGGCGGCGAGGCGCGTCGGGTGGATGAGCACGCCGGCTTTCACGCCGAGTTGCTTGGCGGTTTCTTTCAAAGCGGTTTCCAGCGTCGCGGCGTCGAAGGTGTTCAGCGCGGCAAAAGCGTTGCGGAGTTTTTCGAGGCGCGGTTTGTTTTCGGGGATGAAAACTTTTTTCGCATCGTCGGGCTGGTAAATGATTTCATCGCGGAAATAAAATCCGGCGTAAGTGGGCAGTTCGTTGAATAATTTAAATTTACCTTTGCAGGTGTCGAGCGCGGCTTTTACGTAGGCGAGCGGAAATTTATTGGTGTCAATTCCGGCTTTCGCAAAGGCGTGGACGGCGAGTTCGTAAAAGCGGTCAGCGGCGAGTTCGCGCGCGTATTCCCCTTGCAGCCAGAGCATTTTTTCGTAATCGAATTTGGCATTGTGCCGAAGAATTTGCGGCAGGTCGAAGCGTTCGATGACTTCGGCGCGCGACAGTTTTTCGCGGTTGTCCTTGGGCGACCAGCCGAGCAGGCAGAGATAATTCACGACGGCTTCGGGCAAAAATCCTTCGTCAGGATAATTTACGAGTGACGCACCTTTGTCGCGTTTGCTCATCCTTGAGCCGTCGCCGTTCAGGATGAGCGGGATGTGCGCGTAGTGCGGCGGCTTGACGCCGAAGGCCTGGAAGAGCGCGATGTGTTTGGCGGTGTTGCTCAAGTGATCCTCGCCGCGGATCACGTGTGTGATGTCCATCTCCAGATCGTCAATGACGTTGACGAGATGAAACACGGGCTGGCCGTCGGAACGCAGGATGACGAAGTCGGGATCAACTTCCTCCCGGTCGGTAAGTTTGCGGACGACATCGCCGACGACGAGGTCGTGGATCGTAATCGGCTCGCTGGTCATTTTGAATTTCACCGCGCCTTCGTGTTCGTAGGCGAGGCCGCGTGATAAAAGCGCTTCGACGCGGCGCTGGTAATTGTCTTTTCGCTGGGATTGGAAATACGGGCCGCAATTTCCCTTGCTCGCGCCGGTGGCGTCGCCGGTGAGCG
>Ga0302277_1003880_pt1 | contig 10081 bp, 8 predicted proteins | sample III_Bog_N3_1_FD_198759 | JGI IMG/M metagenome (GOLD analysis project Ga0302277, IMG submission 198759) | Peat permafrost microbial communities from Stordalen Mire near Abisko, Sweden - III_Bog_N3_1 | ecosystem: Environmental > Terrestrial > Soil > Wetlands > Peat | place: Sweden: Abisko... | reverse complement strand
CCCGCACCACTCCTTCGGTGGTGGGCTTTTCCAAAACCGGAGAGCGTTTTGTGGGCCGCATCGCGAAAAATCAAGCCATCACCAATCCCGCTAATACTGTGTTTTCGGTCAAACGTTTCATGGGCCGTAAGCTCCAAGATGAGGTGGTTGCCGCCGATCGTAAATTGGTCCCCTACATGCTCAACCAAGCCTCCAATGGGGATGTCCGGGTACAGATCGACGGTAAAGAATTCTCACCCCCCGAAATATCCGCCATCATCCTGCAAAAGCTCAAAAATGACGCCGAGGCTTATCTGGGTGACAAGATCACCGAGGCGGTCATCACGGTCCCCGCTTATTTCAACGACGCTCAGCGCCAGGCCACCAAGGACGCGGGCAAGATCGCCGGCTTGGATGTTCTTCGCATCATCAACGAACCCACCGCCGCGGCCCTGGCTTATGGTTTGGATAAGGACAAAAAGAACGAGATGATCGCGGTTTATGACCTCGGCGGCGGCACATTCGACATCTCCATACTCGAATTGGGTGACGGTGTTTTTGAGGTCAAGGCCACCAACGGGGACACCCATTTGGGTGGGGACGATTTTGACCAGAGGATCATTCAATGGCTGATCGATGAGTTCAAAAAAGAAACCGGAGTGGATCTCAATAAGGACCGAATGGCCCTTCAGCGTTTAAAAGAAGCCGCCGAAAAGGCCAAGATCGACCTTTCCACCACACTGGAAACCGACATCAACCTTCCTTTCATTACGGCCGACGCTTCCGGGCCCAAACATATGAACCTCAAGCTTTCCCGCGCCAAACTGGAACAGATGGTCATGGACATGATCGACAAAACTATGGAACCCTGCCGCAAAGCCCTGAAAGACGCCGAACTTTCCGTGGATAAAATTCAGGAAGTCATTCTCGTCGGCGGCATGACGCGTATGCCATTGGTCATTAAAACGGTTAAAGATTTTTTCAAACGGGAACCCCACAAGGGCGTTAATCCGGATGAAGTCGTGGCCATCGGCGCCGCTATCCAGGGGGGCGTGTTAAAAGGCGATGTGAAAAATGTTCTACTCCTGGATGTAACGCCTTTATCACTGGGTCTGGAAACAATGGGCGGCGTGATGACCAAAATTATTGAACGCAACACCACCATCCCGGTGAAAAAAAGCCAGGCCTTTTCCACCGCCGCCGACAACCAGGACACTGTCGGCATTCTTGTTTTGCAGGGCGAAAGAGAAATGGCCGCGGACAACCGGACTCTCGGTCAGTTCCAGCTGGTGGGTATACCCCCCGCGCCCCGGGGCACCCCCCAGATCGAGGTGACTTTCAATATTGACGCCAACGGCATCCTGCAGGTGGACGCCAAAGACCAGGGCACCGGAAAAGCACAATCCATCCGCATCACCGCTTCTTCGGGGTTATCGCCTGAGGAGATCAAGCGGATGCAGAACGACGCCATCCTGCACGCCGACGAGGATAAAAAGCGGAAGGAAGTCATCGAAGCTAAAAACCAGGCCGATTCCCTGATCTACTCCACCGAAAAAATCGTAAAGGAGTATGGGGATAAGGTGGACGCGGATTCCAAACTAACCATCGAGGAAAAGTTGGAAGCTTTGAGAAAAGTTCAGTCCGGCTCCGATGTTCCATCCATCCAGAAGGCGATCAAAGAACTCACCGAAGCTGCCGCCAAACTGGGCGAAGCCATTCACCAGCGCGCGCCTGAAAACCAAGGCACCCACTCGGCTGTGGAGGAAAAAGACGTTCCCCATAACGCGGAGGAAAGAAAAGATAAGGAAAAATATGATGACGTCATCGACGCCGAATTTACGCCGGTAGACAAATAAAACGAAGCCGGGAGAATGCTATTTTGAAAAAGATAAAGGACGCGCGCCCCACGAAACAAAAACCCAATAACCTTTTGGGTCTGGTCAATCCCTACAACATTAAAGAAGCCGCCTATTACAAATGGCTCAACCGTGGCAGCCAGGGCGGTGACGCGGTGAAAGATTGGCTTGAAGCCGAGTTGGAACTTCAAACTGAACTTTATAGTGAAGAATGATAAGGAATTTTTATGACCCAAATCACAACCCCTCGGCAACAAACAGCCCTTAACTCAACCGCTATTATCGACCCCCATCGCATTGAGGAAGCGGCCTATTACAAATGGCATAACCGAGGCCGACAAGAAGGCAGCGCCATAGATGATTGGCTTGAAGCGGAACGACACCTTCAGGGTCATATTTTTGGCTACACAGAACCGGTGGAAAGAAACCTCGAATCGATGTCAATCTCACAAGGCGACCCGTTTTACATGCGCAAACAAGAGCAGGGATCACAGTAACGCCGATAGAAAGAATATCTATATGAAAAGACAAAACTTCCAGACGGTGGAGCTGATCCAAACTGCCACCGCCAGAGAATTTAACAACTTGGTTTTAGAAGCCGAAGGCCCTATTGCCGTCGAGTTCATGTCTTACAGCTGTGCCTATTGCCAGGCCTTGGAACCGGTCCTTCAGCTGGTAGCGGAAAAAGTGGGAACCCAGGTAAAGATCTTTCGGGTGAATATCGCCGTCGATCCCGAACTGGCCGCCCGTTACCGCATCGAAGCCACCCCCACGCTGGTGATGTTCCTGAGCGGACAGCCCATTGGGCGCGCTGAGGGCCCCCACCCCAACTTCTCTACCCTTTTGGCCGCGGTTATCGAGCCATTCCAATCCTGAAAGAAGGTTGACGATGCCATTGCCTCAACCGGTCCTTTTATTCAACGATGAATGCGGCGTCTGCCGGCATATCGCCCATTGGGTCAAGCAATCCGCTTATGGGCCATCCGGCGGGACTTTTCTGATCGTTCGTCCGATCGGAGAGGACCCTCAAGCGCTTCAAACTCTCCGCCCCGGTCTTAATATTTGGGATGCCTACGCGACCATCCATCTGCTCATGCCCGACGGTACCCTGAAATTGGGCGGTGAAGCCTGCGCGGAAGTTTTTCGCATCCTGCCGAATACCCGCTGGTTCGCCTGGCTTTTTAACCTGGGCCTCTTCGGTTTTAGGCCTTTCCAACTGCTGCTCAACCTGGGTTATCTGATTCTTGCGGACACCCGTCCGCTTTTCGGCTGCGAAAGCTGCGGCACCCCGAAAGGATGGGTCAGGCCCTTTGCGGCCGCGATCAAATGGATATCGCGTCTTTTCGGAAAAAAAGCCGTTCCCCTCCCCCGTGCCACCTCCTTCGCCAGCCTCAGTAAACCCAAAATATAATCTGCAGCCTTGTTGCTTGCCCGCCAGGTAAGCAACATTGTTTGGCGGTGCCAATCGCAATAGAGCGATTGGTATAGGCCAGGTCCCCTTGTTTAATGAACCGATAAGGCCGGATTTCCTATGCACAAAAGGTCAAAATCCTATGCACAAAATGATTTTTCCTATGCACAAAAGTCCGAAAACTCATTCTGGCCATCGGCTGCCTATGCACAAATCCAGTTTTCCTATGCACAAAAAGTCAAAATCCTATGCACCAAAACCGGCTCCCCTATGCACAATATTGACATAAGCCTTTCTACCTATTAATTTATTCCCGATTTTCTATTACCCAGACCGCTCTCCTATTCACCAAGGGGGAATCTTTGAGCAATATAAAACCTGAATCTCTCCTGTGGCTCGACAACCTGGCCGCCATAAACGCCCAACTTGAGAAAACCCCCGATGCCACCCATGCCGAACTGGGTAAAGCCCTCAATATTGAACGAACGATGGTCACCAAACTTTCTGCCATTAATACTTGCTACGACCCGGCAGCCATTGAAAAGGTTCGTTTGGCGGAAAAGGGTAACCCCTCTTACACCCTTTCTTTCAACAGCGCCAAAGCCCTGGCTGGCCTTAAAAAGACCAAGGCCAGGGACTTAACGGTGTTTCATAACGCCCTAGATATCACCCTTTTCCACCGTCTGAAACCGCTGAAGATCGAGGCCCTGGTGGCATGGATCATCAGCGGCAAACCCGTCTCCGAATTTGACCCCTCTGCCAAACCCGCAAAAGCGGCTATAGAAACTACCGAACCAGAGCCTATTGAGTCAGAGTCCGAAACAGAAGAAAACACCCAGCCTAACAAATCCAAAAAACCTAAAAACGAGACCCTTGGACAGCGGGCAGGAAGCGGGATTGATAAGATCATCGGTTTTTTAGCGGGTACACAAACTGCCGGTTCCACTAAAACTTCGGGCCACGGCTCCCCTAAATCCCATAGCGCCAAAGGAAAGAAAAAAGCCTTTAAGTTGATGGAAAAAGTCGGCGCATGGTTTGCCAAAATTGCCTGGAAAGAACTTTTCAAGATCGAGCATCGGGTTTGCCGAAAGTTGGCCCACGCTATCGTGCCCTTGCACACTTCTTCCCATTCCGGACGGAGCCACAAGAACGGCAGTTTCCGGCAAGGGTTCATCATCTTGTTTTTGACAGTTTTGCATTGGGTGGTCTATGTCCTTTTGCAATATGGCTTTTTGTGGACGGTGGCCATCATTCTTGTTTGTCCTTTTGTACCGGCGCTAAAACCTTTTTTGGAATGGCCTTTCCGCCTGGCGGCCCATTTTGCGATTTATGATTTTCCCGCGTGGGTCTGGGCCTGCGCCCAAAGCCATTTAGGGCCGACCCTCTTCATCGGCGCATTGCTGGCCATCGGCCTTTACTACGCCTGGAAAGCCGCGCCTCTGCGGATATCGCTTCTCGGTATTGGTCTGGCTTATCTGATCATTCAAGGACGAGGATGGGCTTGTCTGCCAAGTCCATTTTCTCAATCCGCGACGAGTGAAACCCCAGCAGCCTCACCTTCGAGTCCTACGCCGATGCCCCCCTATGCCAACGTTCTTAATAATTTAACGTTGGCACAGCCAAAGCGTGTGTCTCGACCTGTAGTCTCGACACAGGCGCCCAAAAAAGAAATTGGCGTGTACCAACCTTCCATCTCATTTCAAACTACCGCTTCGCCATCTGATACCACTTCGGCGACAACTCTCTACGATCCGAAATTATTAGAACAAGAGATAGCGGCCCTGCCACAAAACTGTATCGTGAAGTCTTTTCCGGTTTTGACGGACGAAGGTATGCCTGGTGATCTGGCCGTCAGCCGCATGCAGGGCGTGACCGACCCGGATAAATACACCATGAATATCGGCAGTGGAACTGAAAAAATTATTTCCATCAACACAACCACCACCAATCTCATCATCAATTACAAAAGCACCGACCCCTTCAGCATTCTGGATAGCGCGGGCCCGCTGAATTTCTTTTGGGAGGATGTTTTATACATTCACACCGACGAGATCGATGTTGAGGGTAAAACGCCTTATAAGTTTTACCAATTAAGTTTGGTAGTTTCGGGTTCAAAGTATGCTCTGACGATTCAATGCGCCTCGGTGGATGACCTGAAACATTTGGTGTCCACCATGGAATATTTCATCCGCAATTCCCGCCTGGGCCACGACACCGCCTTGGCGGGCATGCCCTATCCCTCGCAGGGATTGCGGTTCAACGGAACCGAGAACGTGATTAACCTTTTGTGGGCTGGCAGCCCGGCGGATAAGGCCGGTTTGAAATTAGGGGATAGGCTTTGGAGTATCGGAAAGGTGGCCAACGAACAGCAAAGCCGGGGTGATATCGAAAAGGGACTTACCCCTTCCGCCATTCTGTATGTAGTATCCCCCGCAGATTGGGATAAGGCCCTCCTCGCCAAAAATACCGGCGCGGCCAAATTTCTCAGCCCGAAGATGACGAAGGTGTCTCTGCCGCAATAATAGGCGGCAGAGACAACCAACCCTTGCCACTCGCCTTGTAGGCTCGCAGCAGGTGTCCCTGGGACAATAAAATTTTGCCCAAAGGACACTTTTCTTAATTTTGGAGGAGAACGATCCAGTTGGGAAAGGCCTGTATCAAAAAACCGATAATGGCGAACGCGATCCCAACGACTGCCAATCTGCGTTGAGACAGCCGTTCCACCCACCATTCCACCCAGGGCGAGAAACAACCCACAAAAAAGCTGGCCCCGCCGATGGTCAGCCCTACACGCCAGGGGGAAACAAATGGGATCTTTTGGATTGGCAACCCCGAAAGCAGGGCGAAAGACGCCCAGTAAGAAAGTCCCGCCCCTAAACCCCTCAACGTCGAAACCCAAAGAGCCACCCATCTGAAAAGAATATGTTTGCTGATTCTGCGGTTATCGGCCGGGGACCATCCTAAAAAATAGGTGGCGCTCAGAAAAACGGCGTAAATGGGAAAAAGAAAAGCGGCGATGGTCCAGGTAGTGATCGACATAACACCAACGGACAAAACCAAGGCGCGCGCTGAACCTAAGAGGACTTCCGTTATCCAACGCCGGGGTTTCCCTTTGTGGCGTATTCGGCTCGATTCTTTAAAAAAATCATAACCCAAGATCAACCCCATACCCAGGCTGGTCATGAGTCCAAACTTCAAGCCTAACCCAATAGAATAGGGAATGGCAAAAAGGACCATGTAGGTTACCACCCGGGTAACTCCAGCCAGGGGCCCATGCTTTCCTCCCAAAAGGTCATAGGTCAAGTAAAGACCCCCCAAAGCGCCCAGCAGAGAACCTCCCAAATTGCACCATGCGTCCCAATGTTCCATTCTTTCTCCCGTCTATTGGACATCTATATAAAAATAAATTTTTTATTCTCAAAAAAGAATGGTAGGCGTCAGGCCCTATTATCTATTTTTACTTTGTTCAATCCGGGTCCCCGTGGTGAACAATTCACTTTACTAAAGCCGAACGTTTCTTATCCGAATCGAATTTAAAATAACCGAAACAGAACTAAAACTCATAGCCGCTCCGGCCAAAATAGGACTCAGTAATATGCCAAAGAAGGGATATAGCACTCCGGCGGCTACTGGAACCCATTCCTTCGCGCTAATCGATTAAGGCTTATGAAACTTTCCGCAATGCCGCCAAAGAGATGGTTTTAAAGATTATTTTAAAAGTTTAGATTGAGTCTCTCCGGCTACCCGGCGGTGAGCCGGGCAAGGAGGGCGACTTTTCTTCGGAATAAACGTCTTTTACAAACTCAACGGCCCGCTTGTACTATTTCTTTATGGGCTTCCGTCCAGTCGGTCAGCGAATCGTTGGCGGGACATCCGCGGTTCAGCCATCTGTAATAAGCCGCCACTTCCACATGCTCTTCCGTGGCGTAATTTTCTTCGGGCAGTTCTTTGTCGCTTTCTTCAGACATAAAATTTCTCCATTCTTTTTAGTAATATTTAACGAAAACTATTTACGGATGGGTATCCGGAGGCAAATCAGCGGCATGCTGATCGACTTTCTCCGGCACCGACCAACTCCAACCGCCATGAGGATGCCAGGTTAAATTACCGGTCAGCAAATAGGTTACAACGATGACCACCAGCACCGATGCCGCGATCAAAAAACGCCAGTCGCGATAAACATGCTCCCAATCCACCGGATGGAAAATACTCATTTTCTGTTCGGGATGGATTTTTTGTTGTTTTGGCTCAGCTGAATAGTTTTTCAAAAAAGCCCCCTTCTCATTTTTTTCTGCTGAGTGTTAATAGAGCAAGAAACGTACCTTCGGACTTTTGGCCTCAACTCTCGAAAACAATCTTCAAATCCTCATCCTTTTCATCAAAGCAGGAATCGGGACTATCATTTTGATCGTCTCAATTTCTCTTCGAAATAAAATCATGGGGAGTTGGATTTAAAAAGCGCCATAAGGTTAAACTACGGAATCAAAATAATTTTCGCGGACAATAAAAATCACCGCTGATTAAAAAACGGAACCGAACCTTTTAAACTATTCGGCTGTGGCGCGAGGCCCCATGAATCATTTCCTAAATTCCGTTTTTCATTCCGAATCCCCGCAAGCGGGCGCCATTTCTGATTTATTTGTCCTCGTCCTTATCGTCTGTCTGATCATTCTTTTTATTGTGACCGCCATGGTGGCCTTCAGCCTTCTTCGTTTTCGCCGCAAAACCGGCCAGACCGATCCGAAACCCAACCATGGAAACTGGAAGTTGGAAACCGCCTGGACTGTCATTCCCTTTCTGGTCTTAATCTGGCTTCTCACCCTGACGGCCAGGGGCATGAAAGAGTCCGACCCTCCACCCGATCAAAAATCAGACATTCTCGTAACCAGCCATCAATGGTGGTGGGAAGCAAAATATCTAAAAACCGGAGCGGTAACCGCCAACGAAATTCATATTCCGGTAGGGAAAAAACAACTGCTGACGCTGGAATCCGCTGATGTGATTCACGATTTCTGGGTGCCCCGTCTGGCTCCCAAAATGGACATTGTCCCGGGCCACCCCAACCATCTCTGGCTGGAAGCGGACAAGGCCGGAAGCTATCTAGGCACTTGCTCTGAATTTTGCGGAGCCCAGCACGCCCAAATGCACTTTCTGATCATTGCCCAGTCCCCGGATGAATTTGACGCCTGGCAGAAACAGCAGATAAAAACCTCGATCAGACCTCTAACCCTCTCCGCTAAAAACGGTTCGCGGATTTTTCAGCAAATGACCTGCGTGAACTGCCATACGGTCAACGGCACTTCGGCCAAAGGCCACGCCGCGCCGGACCTCACTCACTTCGCCGGCCGTCAGACTTTAGGCGCGGTTATCCTGGCCAACACACCGGAAAACCTGTGGCGGTGGCTCAAAAATCCGCAGCAAATCAAACCCGCCATTCTAATGCCCGACTTAAAACTGACTGACGTCCAAGTGAGCGACTTAACCTCTTACCTGGAGTCTCTTCAATGAATCAAACGCCTTTCACGCCACCCTCCATCGAAATCTTTCAAACGCGAAAACCCGGCGAGGGTCTTTTTAGCTGGATCGCTACGGTGGATCACAAACGAATCGGCATTCTTTATCTTCTGACCGCCTTTTTCTTTTTCGCCGTCGGCGGTCTGGAAGCTTTGGTCATGCGCCTGCAGTTGGCCCGGCCCAACAATCATCTTCTGTCCCCAGACAGTTACGATCAGCTCTTCACCATGCACGGAACCACCATGATCTTTTTGGTGGTCATGCCGACGCTCATCGGCTTCGCCAATTATTTTGTTCCCCTGATGATCGGCGCCAAGGACATGGCCTTTCCCCGGCTCAACGCCATGGGTTACTGGTTTCTTCCCTTTGGCGGTCTGCTTCTGCACTTCAGTCTTTTAGCGGGCGGGGCGCCTTCGGTGGGATGGTTCAGTTACGCCCCGCTCAGTGAGACGCCTTTCGCTTCCAGCCCGGGAGTGGACTATTGGATTTTGGCTTTGTTCGCTTTAGGTATCGGGTCCATCTCCACCTCCATCAACCTGATCGCCACGGTGCTGGCTTTACGCGCGCCCGGAATGTCCATCCGCCGCCTGCCTTTGTTCACCTGGATGGTGTTCGTGAATTCCTTTCTCCTCATCATGGCTCTTCCGGCGCTGAACGCCGCCATCATCATGCTGTTCATCGACCGCCAGCTGGACGCCCACTTTTTTCTGCCTTCCCACGGAGGCTCGGCCATTCTCTGGCAGCATTTCTTTTGGACCTTTGGCCATCCGGAGGTTTACATCATGGTCCTTCCCGCATTCGGGATTATTTCCGAAGTCATCCCCGTTTTTTCCCGCAAGCCCATCTTTGGCTACGAATTTGTGGCGGGCTCCACCGTGGCGATCGCCCTGCTGAGTTTCGGGGTCTGGGCCCACCATATGTTCGCGGTGGGTTTGGGCCAGCCCATGGATATTTTCTTCGCGGCTTCCAGCATGATGATCGCCGTTCCCACGGGGGTAAAAGTTTTCAACTGGAGCGCCACACTTTGGGGCGGGTCCATCCGTCTGACGACTTCCATGCTCTTCGCGGTAGCTTTTCTTTTGCAGTTCACCCTGGGGGGATTGAGCGGGATCACCTTCGCAGTGGTGCCGGTGGACTGGCAGGTGACGGACACCTATTACCTGGTTGCCCATTTTCATTACGTTCTTTTTGGCGGGTCGCTTTTCGGCGTATTCGCGGGCATTTATTACTGGTTTCCCAAGATGACGGGGCGCCTTTTGTCCGAGTCCGTGGGGAAGGTTCATTTCTGGATGACGGTCATCGGTTTCAATATGGCCTTTTT
>Ga0302277_1003873_pt1 | contig 10087 bp, 8 predicted proteins | sample III_Bog_N3_1_FD_198759 | JGI IMG/M metagenome (GOLD analysis project Ga0302277, IMG submission 198759) | Peat permafrost microbial communities from Stordalen Mire near Abisko, Sweden - III_Bog_N3_1 | ecosystem: Environmental > Terrestrial > Soil > Wetlands > Peat | place: Sweden: Abisko... | reverse complement strand
CAGCTTCAGGTGGTCTTGATGTCCCTGTCCTCGTGTCTCAGTTAATGACGGTTGCAAACCAACCTATCGTTACGCTCCAGAATCAGGTAGCCAATGATCAAGCCGAGATTTCAGCATGGGGTACGGTCAGCGGATTAATCTCTAGTTTTCAGACCGCCGTGCAAAGCATGAGCTCCAGTGTGCTATCAAATAGCGCTACTCCGTCGGATACTAGTATTTTTTCTGCCTCTGCCAGCAGCACGGCAGTGCCAGGTAATTATTCTTTGAGCGTGAGCCAGCTTGCGCAGGCACAAACTCTCGTTGCCGCAGGACAAACCAGCACGACCACTCCCCTCACTGATGGAACGGCAACGACGCTTACTATCAATGTGGGCACCACCAGTGGCTCTACCTTTACTTCCAGCAGCAGCGCGAGCGTCACCATAGATAGCAGCAACAATACTCTGCAAGGCATAAGCGATGCGATCAATGCTGCCAATTTGGGTGTTACAGCGAGCATCGTTAACGATGGCAGTAGTACACCTTATCGCCTCGTTTTGACTTCAAATAATTCCGGCGCGAGCAACAGTCTTCAAATCACCACCAGCGGTGGATCTGGCCAGCTAAATGCCTTGTTGGGGTATGACCCTACCGGCACGGAAAATATGACCCAGACCGCAGCTGCCCAAGATGCCAAGCTCACGGTGAATGGTATCGCAATTACCAGTGCTTCAAACACTGTCGCGAATGCTATCCAAGGGGTTACCCTTACGATTAACAATAAAACGACCACACCAGCCAGTTTGACGGTAGCGCATGATACGGCGGCAATTAGCACGGCAGTATCAGGCTTTGTCAGTGCTTATAATGCATTATCCACGCAACTTTCTTCTGACTTCACTTATGGAAATCCAATTACAGGGGCGGCAGGGGGTGCTTTAGCGGGAGATGGTTCGATAAGCGTTATGCAACAACAATTGCAAAGTATTTTTGATACGGCTGCTACGCCTGCAAGTGGCGGCACCTTGCAGTACCTCGCCCAAATCGGTGTCAGTTTCCAAACAAATGGCCAATTGTCAGTGGATAGCACCACACTTAACAGCGCACTGACGAGTAATTTTAGCGATGTCAGCAATTTGTTAACCTCTTCAACAGGTTTTGCCACCACGCTGGGTGCTTGGGCCACCTCCGTTCTTTCTCCCGGTAATGGCATGATCGATACAGCCACTCAAAGCCTTAATACAACCATTAAGAGCTTAAACACTAATATTACTAGGCTGCAAGCTCAGAATGCACAACTGCAAGCAACCTATACTACTGAATATTCGGATCTTAATATGTTGCTGAGCAGCTTGGATAGCACCAGCTCTTACTTGACGTCACAATTGTCCAGTATATCGAAGTGATGCAACAAATGTCCAAGTTGTCAAACGCGTAATAATCGGAAAGCATAATGAACGCCACCGCAATCGATACTTATGCAAAAGTCGGACTGGAATCCGGTGCGATGGGAGCTGATCCGCACAAACTTATTTTGTTGCTGTATCAGGGTGCTTTGCTAGCGATTAGCTCGGCCAAGAACCAAATATTGCGCAAGGAAATCGCGGCCAAGGGGAAGTCCATTTCCCATGCTATATTGATTATCGACTCCGGACTAAAATGCAGTCTCGACAAGAATGTGGGCGGTGAACTGGCGCAGAATCTTTCAGCTCTTTATGACTACATGTGTCATCGTTTGCTGATCGCCAATCTGAAAAATGATACCGCCGTGCTCGACGAAGTGAGTAATCTGCTTACCGAACTCAAGGGGGCTTGGGAGGCTATTCGCCCGCAGATTTTGTCTGCACATCAAAATGCCGCCATCAAGCCACAAACTGCGCCCACAAAACCAGCCGCGCTGACTTACGGAAGGAGATAAGCGATGAATCCAGTTATTGAAAATTACGAGTTTCTCTCCTCGATCACCGAACAAATGTGCGCGGCGATCTCGCAAGGTCAATGGAATCATCTAGTGGAACTGGAAGGTCAATGCTGCCAGCGTGTAGCATCCATGAAGGCTCAGGATGCAGCGATCCCGATTGATGAGAGCACTCGGTTGCGCAAAGTGGCATTGATCCGTAAAATTCTCGCTGACGACAAAGAGATACGCAACCGCATCGAGCCGCAATTGGCACGATTACAGCATTTCATACAGGGCGCCAGGCAGCAACACCGTCTGCTGGAAACCTATTTCAAGCATTGATTCTGTGTGACGGATTACGCATAAGGCTTGATCAGACATGCTGCCCGTCAATCCTCTAGCGGCACTCAAGGAATATGTACTCGCACAACAAATAACCACGTCGGTAGCGGCGGCGGATGATATCGCTGCACAAGTTGGGCAACAGTTTGAAGTGGGGCAAAAACTTCAGGGCAGCGTACAAGCACAGGTCGCCCCTGATGTATTCAAAGTGAGCGTATCCGGACAGCTAGTCCAGATGCAGCTTCCGCCATCCATTCGTAGCGGCGACACATTGGCATTGCAGGTTATCGCCACCCAACCGCGCCTGACTTTCAGCATGGTCAGCTCGGCAAACACACCCTCGACCCCTGAGCAGATGAGCGCTACGGCACGGATGCAGGTAGCAGTGGCTGATGCCGTTGCAAAATCCGGGCAGCAGTTTGAGCTGGGGCAAAAGCTTCAGGGCAGCGTACAAGCACAGGTCGCCCCTAATGTATTCAAAGTGAGCGTGTCCGGACAGCTAGTCCAGATGGAGCTTCCGCCAACCACCCGTAGCGGCGATACCGTGGCATTGCAGGTTATCGCCACCCAACCGCGCTTGGCATTCAGCATGGTCAATTCGGCAAACCCTCTTGCCACCCCCGAACAACTGGGGGCCACGGCACGGATGCTGTCTTCTTTGTCACAGCAGGCACCAGAAAAAGCTTACGTACGGGCGGCGCAAAGCGCACCATTATGGGAGACACCGCAGCCCCCCGAAAGCACGCAACTGGCGGGGCGATTGCAAGAAGCATTGAGCAATAGCGGCCTGTTTTATGAATCGCACCAAGCCCAATGGCTGGGGGGGGAGCGCAGTACGGCCCAATTAATGGTTGAACCGCAAAATCTGACACCGGAACAAGCCAAAGCTGTAGTGGCGAACGGCAATGCCAGCACCGTGGCGATTACTGGCAATACTGTCGCTACAAATGCGTCGAAGCAAATTAACACATCCCCCTTGCCGGAAGGCCAAACACTGAGCATTCCCGAGCATTTACAGCCCCTAGTGCAACAACAACTCAATGCGCTGGAAACCAGGCAGATGATGTGGCAGGGTAATGTATGGCCAGGACAGGACATGCAATGGGAAGTCCATGAACAGGTTGCGCAAACCCCGTCCGTGGAAGGGCAACGGCAATGGGTCACCCAGATCCAACTGGATCTGCCGAAGCTGGGCACGGTCGCGGTCACGTTGCAACTCAATAGCGCGGGGCTAAGCCTCAAGTTTAACGCTGACACGACCCAAACTCGCGCCGTGCTGGGTAGGGCCAGTACGCAGTTGGTGTCCGCATTGTCAGATGCGGGCATTCCCGTGCTTAGCGCCAAGGTCACCAATGAACCTTAAAATAACCCGCCATGAAAACGCCCAATAAACGCCAGATGGCGGTCGCACTGGCTTATCGCAACCACGATACTGCCCCCAGAGTCGTGGCGCAGGGTCGTGGTTTGATCGCGCAGGCCATCATCGAACGTGCCAAAGCGCATGGTGTGTATGTGCATGAATCGGAGGAGTTGGTAGGGCTGCTAATGCAGGTTGAACTGGATCAACACATTCCGCCACAGCTTTATATGGCCGTAGCGGAACTGTTGGCTTGGCTATATCGTTTGGAGCATGGGGGTAAAATCTAGTTAATTCAGATATGGGAAAAGAAAAATATCGGTAGAATATGGCCTATCGATTTGAACTTGGCCTCGAGTACGGAATGTCCTTCAATCAAGTAGCATTAAGAATAGAGCGTTTCCATGACGATGAAGATATTGAATTCCGTATCAAGTCAAAAAGAGAAATGCTGTCAATACTGCAAAGCATTGCGGATCAGGGTTCACACGTCGCCCTATTTTACGGTGGTGGTCAGAGTTTCATTCTGACCAACCTGCTTGGAGTCAACGAACATGGAATATGGCTGGATGTCGGCCCATTTCCCCCGGAAAACAAGCTGCTTTTGCTTAGCGACAAGATTACTTTTGTCAGTGTGCATCAGAATGTAAAAATACAATTCGTGGCGAACGATATCGAAAACGACTTGTTCGAGAACAACGAGGCGTTTTACATGGAGCTGCCCGATTACCTTTTGCGCATTCAGCGGCGGGAATTTTTTCGTACTTCCATTCCTTCTTCCACCCCTATCAAATGCATTATCCCTATTCAGCCCGAAAATCCGGACGATCCTGTGATCATGCGCGCGGTTCCTCTTGTGGATATAAGCGGCGGCGGGGTTGGTCTGCTGTGCGGGGAGCATGAAGCTACGTTGCTGCCTAAGAAAGTTTTTCCGAATTGCCAGATTTCGATACCGGAAGTCGGTATCCTGACAGTGACTATTGAGGCGCGAAACGGCATTAATTTCACCACGCTCAACAAAGTTGTTCACAAACGCGTGGGCTGCCGTTTCATTGATATGGATAACCAGATGAATATTCTGCTGCAACTCTATATTACCCGCCTGCAAAGTGAAAGCCTGGTCAGGTTGTAGCATTTCACCATCTTGCGGGATGGAAAGATCTCACTAATTCCAACATTGAGCACGGCATGATCAAAAACAAAGAAGTCCCGTTAAAAATCGAATTATTCTCGGACGGAGAAGACAGTCAATTCAGTATTCGTTCGAGAAGGGAAATTTTATTTATTCTAAATGGCATTGCGCAAGATGGTGCGCGCGCGGCGCTATACTATGACGAGGGGAATGATTTTATCCTGACCACAGCGCTCAAAGTTAATGAGCAAGGCATGTGGCTGGATGTTGGTTCCATGGCGGCAAGCAACCAGCGCATTCTGCGCAGCAATAAAATCATCTTCATCAGTTCGCACCGTCAGGTTAAGGTGCAATTCGTAGCGAGCTGTATTGAGAATGCATTGCTGGAAAACCGCGCGGTGTTCTATCTGTCTTTGCCCGATAGCCTGTTGCGCATTCAACGGCGCGAATATTTCCGCTTGACCACGCCTGCCAATAACCCGCTCAAGTGCATCATTCCAGTTCCTCTGGTCGAGTCGGGTACTCCTGTTGCCAAGCGCGAAGTAACTATCATGGATATTAGCGGGGGAGGCATAGCGCTGGTGTGTGAAGCGCATGACACCGAATTACAACCCGGGAAAATTTATGCGAATTGTAGAATTTCCTTGCCCAATGTCGGCACCATAACTGCTACCGTGAAAGTAAAAAACTCTTTTGAGATCACACTGCGCAATGGAAAAATCAGCAAGCGTGCGGGCTGTGAATTCACTTATTTGACCGGCGAGGCCGCTACATTATTGCAACGCTACGTTACCTACTTGCAAAGTGAAACTCTGATAAAGAGCTAAGGCTCAACCAGCAGCGTAGCGCCCATGCTTCTTTCCAGCGACCGTAGCGACCCCCCGCAAAATAACGGAAAGTCACTTTAAGCACGTCACCTGTCCTGGCTTCCATTGGTTTGTCCAAAGGCAGCACAAGATAGTCAATGAACCAGTCTATGGTGGTGGCTTGATCGCGCACTAGCGCCAGAATGTTCTTGGTGATGAAGCGCAGGGCATTCACCACACCATCCGACTCCAGAACAAAGGTTCCCTCCCACTGAATTTCGAGTGCGTTGGGCTTAGTTAAATCCAGAGTACTATAAACCGTCGGCGAGGCGAGTTCAGTTGTTCCGGCTTGGGTCACATGCGCCCGTTGAAATTGAATGATGGGCGAATGAATTACCTCCACCTTATGCCCATCCGGATTGAGTGCCAACAAGCGGCGCGACTCCACCACCATGTCAGGATTGAACTCGACGCACCATACCTTGCTTGCTTTCGATGCGGCAAGACATGAGAGCGCTCCCGTTCCCCCGCCCAGTTCCAGCACCTTGGCACCATCGAAAACAGCATAATCGATAGCGGCTTTGAATGCACTCATGCGATTTTCATCCATCAACATGTTGTGATGGTAGTGCAAGGGAATGAACTGTCCCAGATAGTGATCTTCAGGTCTGTCCTCACCCGGCGGGGCATGGATATTTTCTGCTGGTGGAGCTATTTCCATGAAAAGTTGATTTGCCATTCCATCCATATCAAGCGACCTCTTGCTTAATTTCGTCATCGACATACGGGAATGAGATTACTCAACCAAACCAACCGCGTTGAACTACATCGGCACATTCGGCAATATCTTTAAAAGCTGGGGAAACAGCCTGCATATCCAGCCATTTGGTTGCTGTCTTTTGGGATAAACTGTCAGAATGAAATCGATCATGACAAATGCTGAGTCACGGCAGTAAACCGCCACAATGACCATTGATCAAGCACTCCAGAAAGCCATCGCCCACCACCAGGCAGGTGAGCTACAGGAAGCTGGAGAGCTCTACCGGGACATCCTGCAAGCCGAGCCGAACCATCCGGAGGCGAACCACAATATGGGGGTTTTGGCGGTGCAGATGCAACAACCCGCCGCCGGTCTGCCCTATTTTGTGGCGGCATTGAATGCCGCCCCGGCACGTAGGCAATACTGGTTGAATTACATCGACGCGCTGTTGCAGGCGGACCAGTTGGAAGAGGCGCGGCAAATGTTAACACTTGCCCGGCAGTCTGGCTTGGAGGGGGATGAGGTCGAAGCTTTGGCGGTGCGGCTGGAAAACAGTGAGCAGATCATAGCGCAACCCAATGCAGATAATCAGCGTACTTCCACGGAAAGCAATCCCAGTCTCCAAGAGATCAATACACTGGTGGCCCTGTTTGTCGATGGGCGACTCACAGAAGCCGCCACCCTCGCGCAGGAGATGACGGTACGCTTTCCCCAGCACGAGTTTGGCTGGATGGCGTTGGGCGGGGCGCTCAAGCAGATGGGGCGGAATGCGGATGCACTGGCACCCATGCAACAAGCGGCAGCCCTGTCGCCGGATGACGTCGAGGCGCATTACAACCTGGGTGTTACCCTTCAGGATCTGGGTCAGCCAGACGAGGCCGAAGCCAGCTACCGTAGGGCATTACAGCTCAACCCGAATTTCGCTGCGGCGTATAGCAACCTGGGTAACATCCTTAAGGATCTGGGCCGACTAGGTGAGGCTGAGGAGAACTATCGGCAGGCGCTAGGGATCAACCCGAGTCTCGCTGAGGCGCTTAGCAACCTTGGGCTTACCCTACGGGATATGGGCCGTATAGACGAGGCTGAAGAGAGCTTTCGACGGGCGCTGAAACTCAACCCGAATAACGCTGAGACACACAGTAATCTGGGCATCACCCTGCGGGATATGGGCCGTATAGACGAGGCTGAAGAGAGCTTTCGACGGGCGCTGAAAATCAAGCCGGATCTTGCCGAGTTGCATTACAACCTGGGATTTACCCTGTTGCTATCGGGAAGACTTTCTGATGGCTGGAATGAATATGAATACCGCTGGGAAGGGAGTTCGCCAAAACAGATACGTCCCACCACTTCTCTGCCTCAATGGATCGGTCAGAACCCATTGCCCAGTGATCGACTGTTGATTTTTACAGAACAGGGCATGGGGGACAAACTCCAGTTTTCCCGCTATCTGGCGCTGGTGCCGAATCGGTTTATGGCTGGGGTAAGCGTTGTTGTTGACCGCCCGTTGCTGGCATTGTTTCGCCGCTCGTTTCCTGATGTCGAAGTTCTGGATACTATCCCTCTCGATCAGTCTGCTTGGCAGTGGCAGTGCCCGTTGCTTTCCCTCCCGTTGGCGTTTGGCACTACGCTGGAAACCATACCAAAACAGGTTCCGTATCTTGCTCCTGATTCCACACAGGTACGCTACTGGAAATCCAAAATCTCCGCACTGAATTTGCCAGCCACTACGCGCAAGGTCGGTGTGGTTTGGAAGGCTGGAAAGATCATGAAAATTGCCCACCTTAAAGGTCTTCCTCTGGAACATCTGGCACCCTTGCTAGATCTGCCTGGTTACACTTGGTTCAGTCTGCAAAAGGAAGCTGACCCAGACAGCATGCCGTGGGTATCCTCCGGCAAACTTATCGACTGGGCTGATGAGTTCAGCGATTTTGACGAAACGGCTGCGCTGTTGATGAATCTGGATCTGGTTGTTTCAGTAGATACCTCCGTAGCACACTTGGCTGGTGGATTGGGCAGGCCGACGTGGCTTTTCAACCGTTATGCCAGCGACTGGCGCTGGATGCATGACCGCGAAGACAGCCCGTGGTATCCCACGATACGTATATTTACACAGAAAATTGCAGGGGACTGGGATGAGGTAGTTAGGCGAATGTCCGCAGCACTTTGTGAATGGGAATAACTGTTAATGCCTACTAACACTGAGGCTGGTAATAAGCCCGCAAGCGAGCAAGTCGCAGGTTATCTCCAGCAAGCCATCGCCCACCATCAGGCAGGTGAGCTACAGGAAGCTGGAGAGCTTTACCGGGACATCCTGCAAGCCGAGCCGAACCATCCGGAGGCGAACCACAATATGGGGGTTTTGGCGGTACAGATGAAACAACCTGCCGCCGGTTTGCCCTATTTTGTGGCGGCACTGAATGCCGCCCCGGCACGTAGGCAATACTGGTTGAATTACATCGACGCGTTGTTGCAGGCGGGCCAGTTGGAAGAGGCGCGGCAAATGTTAACACTTGCCCGGCAGTCTGGTTTGGAGGGGAATGAGGTCGAAGCTTTGGCGGTGCGGCTGGAAGACAGTGAGCAGGTTGCAAAGCAACCCAATGCAGATAATCAGCATACCTCCACGGGAAGCCATCCCAGTCTCCAAGAGATCAACACACTGGTGGCCATGTTCAACGAAGGGCGACTCACGGAAGTTGCATCTCTCGCTTTGGCGATGACAGTGCAGTTTCCGTTGCACGGGTTCGGCTGGAAAGCGTTAGGGTTAGCGTTCCAGCAGATGGGGCGGAGTGCAGATGCGTTGGCACCCATGCAAAAAGCGGCAGAACTGTCGCCAAGTGACGCTGTGGCACACAACAATCTGGGCAACATACTCAGTGATCTTGGCCGCCTAGACGAGGCCGAGGCGAACCTTCGACGAGCGCTACAGATCAACCCGAATTACGCTGAGGCGCACATTAATCTAGGGGCAACCCTTTATGATCTTGGCCGCTTGGGCGAGGCCGAAGCCAGTTACCGACGTGCACTACAGATCAACCCGGATATCGCTGAGGCACATTACAATCTGGCTAACGCCCTCAGGGAGTTGGGTCGAATGGACGAGGCCGCAGCCAGTTACCGACAGGCATTACAAATCAAGCCGGATTACGCTGAGGCGCACAGCAATCTAGGTAATATCCTCAAGGATCAAGGTCATTTGGACGAAGCCGAAGCCAGCTTCCGGCGGGCGCTACAAATCAAGCCGGATTACGCTGAGGCGCACAGCAATCTAGGTAACCTTCTCAAGGATCAAGGTCATTTGGACGAAGCCGAAGCCAGCTTCCGGCGGGCGCTACAAATCAAGCCAAATTTTGCTGAGGCGCACAACAATCTGGGTAACCTTCTCAAGGATCAAGGTCATCTGGACGAAGCAGAAGCGAGCTACCAACGGTCGCTGAAGATCAAGCCGGATTACACCGTAGCACACAGCAACCTGATCTTTACCCTGGATATGAAGGTCGGTGAAGACTCGTCCTCTTTGCATGAGGAACGCAAACGATGGGATGCTGCACACGCCGCGCATTTGCATCAACAGCGGGCACACACCAATATTCCCGATCCGGAACGGCGGCTGCGCATCGGCTACGTTTCCGCCGACTTCAGGGATCATTCCGCGCCCAAAGTCTTTGGCGGCATGCTGACCCGGTACGATCGCTCACAATTTGATGTTTTTGCCTACTCCAATTCCAAGGGCCAGGGCGACAGGTTTACCGAACTGTTCAAGCAAAACGTGACGGCTTGGCGCAGCATCGTCGGCGTGTCGGATGAGGCGGTT
>Ga0302277_1003868_pt1 | contig 10094 bp, 8 predicted proteins | sample III_Bog_N3_1_FD_198759 | JGI IMG/M metagenome (GOLD analysis project Ga0302277, IMG submission 198759) | Peat permafrost microbial communities from Stordalen Mire near Abisko, Sweden - III_Bog_N3_1 | ecosystem: Environmental > Terrestrial > Soil > Wetlands > Peat | place: Sweden: Abisko... | reverse complement strand
TTCCCGTTGCTCTCATGGTTAAGGATTCGGAGTAATTATGCATCAATTCGCGATTTGGGCACCGTTCGCGAAACGCCTTTGCGTCAGCGTGAAGGGCGTGGCTCATAGAATGAATGGACCGCATCAAGATGGCTGGTGGCAGCTTGACGTAGAAGACGCTGGTCCAGGCACAGACTATGGCTTCCTAATCAACAATGATCCCGCGTGTTATCCCGATCCGCGGTCGCAATGGCAGCCGAACGGTGTGCACGCAAACTCACGACTCTACGGTCACGCTGCGTTTGGCTGGACAGACGCTCACTTTCAATCGATTCCGCTGGCGGCCGGCGTTGTGTATGAAATGCACGTGGGAACTTTTACGCAGGAGGGCACGTTCGATGCGGCGATATCGCGACTCGATCACCTGGTTGAGCTTGGCATCTCTCATGTGGAGCTAATGCCCGTGGCGGCATTTGAAGGGGAGTATGGCTGGGGCTATGACGGGGTTGCTTTATACGCCGTGCATGAGCCTTACGGCGGCTCGGATGGTCTGAAGCGGTTTGTGAATGCGGCGCACGAAAAGGGTTTGGCTGTTCTTCTTGATGTGGTCTATAACCACTTTGGACCTTCAGGGAACTACACGGGAAAGTTTGGTCCCTATGTGATCGATTCGCACCATACGCCGTGGGGCGGAGCTGTGAATCTTGAGGGCGCAGGCTCACACGAAGTCCGCCGCTTCTTCGCGGAGAATGCACTCATGTGGCTGCGTGATTATCACATTGATGGATTGCGCCTTGACGCCGTGCATGCTTTCATCGACCGATCAGCAATCCATTTTCTTGAGCAACTTGCCATCGAGGTTAAAGCGCTGGAAGCAAGCGTCGCGCGCCGATTGGTACTGATTGCCGAAAGCGATTTGAACGACCCGCGCGTGGTGACTGCGCGTGAAGCGGGCGGCTTTGGCATAGACGCGCAATGGAGCGACGATTTCCATCACGCGCTATTTACAGTTCTTTGTCCTGCGGAGAAGCGTGGTTACTACGAGGACTTCGGCTCGCTTGCGCAACTGGCCAAGGCTTTCACCGAGACCTTTGTTTATGACGGCATCTACTCCCAACATCGCGATCGCATTCATGGCCGGGCGGCAGGTTCGCTGGCCCAGCATCACTTCCTCGGTTACATTCAAAATCACGATCAGATTGGCAATCGTGCTGTGGGCGAAAGGATCGGTCAGTTAGCGGGGTTGGACCGAGCGAAGATTGCAGCGGCCCTGGTATTGCTGAGCCCTTTTGTTCCGCTGATTTTCCAGGGCGAAGAATGGGGCGCGTCGTCTCCATTTCAGTACTTCGCGAATCATCAGGATGCTGACCTAGCCCGTGCTGTTTCAGCAGGGCGAAAGGAGGAGTTCCGCGCGTTTGGATGGGACCCTGATTCCATCCCCGACCCGGAGTCGAAAGCGACGTTTGAGGCTTCGAAGTTGAAGTGGGATGAAGTATCTGCGCCGGCACATAGCGAGATGTTCGAATGGTATCGCGATCTCATTCGACTGCGCCGCACCAATCCGTGCCTGAATGACTCCGCGCAGGGAAATACGGTCGTCACTTTTGACGAGCAGAATACCTGGATTCGGATTCATCGTGGAACAATCGCAGTCATCTGCAATCTTGGCGTGTCGGATATTGCTTTTGTTGCTCCGGCTGAATCGAAGACGCTTCTCGCTTCGCGTAGGACGATCAAAACGACTGACAGCGAAGTGATCTTACCGCCCGATACAATCGCTGTGCTCAAGATTCTTGTGCCGTTCTAGTTCCGTCTGACTTGACCGCTGCGCGGCGAACCAAAAATCTACTCGCGGTCCGGTTACCCAATCACGCGCGACTACGCAATCATTTCATTCGGAGCAGGATTGATGGCCTCTAGGAATGCGCTGGTGTTTGCAGAATTGACAACACTCGGCACACAAGCAGCAGTCGAGTTTGCATGCACGCCAGAGACCGTGTCTTGCCTGATGCGAGAAGTTGTGAAGAGCGGGGTGGTCCGCCCCTTCGCTGCAATCCTTGAGGTCAACGTCACAGGCGGTGTTCCGCTGCGGACTCAAGTGGTTGCAATTCGCGTTTCGTAATGGAGGCTTATCTGAAGTTGCCGGTAGGGTGGGACAGGCTCACTCGCAGGGGACAATTGCCATTTTGCCGCGATTCAGCGATACTAACCTTAAGCTGAACGGAGCGGGTCCGCACCGTGCCTGTCTTTTCTAATCATCAGCAAGTGATTGATTGTAAAGGCGCTATCGTCTAGGGGTTAGGACGTGAGATTCTCAATCTTAAAACACGGGTTCGATTCCCGTTAGCGCTACCAAAGATCCTTCCGAAGAAGTCCCAAAACATCCACAAAACATCCTAAATCCATATATTTCTTCACAAAGTCGTCCGAGAAGGTCCGGCCGCGTTTTTGACCGACCGGGGCATCTGGGGGAACCTTTTGGGGAATCTGGGATAGTTGCCCCCAGAGTGGTTCCCCAACCCTCCCAGGGAGGTGTCCCATGCCTCTGACCGAGCAGAAGATTAGGAGCTTTCGGCCGGAGCCCGGAAAAAAGAAGCGGCTGTTTGACGGGCGCGGCCTTTACCTCGAAATCTCCCCCACCGGTGGGACTTACTGGAGGTGGAAGTACCACTACGGGGGAAAGGAAAGACGCCTGGCAGTCGGAGTCTACCCGGACATCAAATTGAAGGATGCGCGCCTGCTCTGCGACGAAGCCCGCAAGCTTCTGAGCACTGGCGTGGACCCTGTTCTCCAGCGCAAGAAGGACAGGCTGATACAGGTGGAGCGTTCCGGGGAAACCTTTAAGAAGGTCGCCCGGGAATGGTACGCAAAGCAGGCCGAGGTCTGGGTACCGGAACATGCATCGCGCATCCTGAGCCGGCTGGAGCGAGATATTTTTCCGTTCCTTGGCGACCACTCGATCACCGAGATAAAGGCTCCCGAATTGATCGCCGTCTTTCGCCGTATGGAGGCACGAGGAGTCCGGGAGACGGTTCATCGCGCCAGGCAAGATTGTGAAGCGATATTCAATTTCGCCATCTCCGCCGGGAAGTGCGAAAACAATCCGGCGGTGAATGTGACCAAGGCGCTCGCGCCGAAACCGGAGCCAGTCAATTTTGCCGCAGTTACCGAGCCGGATGAGCTGGGGGAACTGCTGCGGAAAATCGACAGCTTCCAGGGGACCTTTACGGTTTTCTGCGCGCTGCGTCTCGCGCCTCACATCCCTGTGCGGCCTGGCGAGTTGCGGAAAGCGAAATGGAGAGAAATCAATTTCGAAAAGGCCGAGTGGGGATTCGTTGCGAGCAAGACGCGCCCGCAGCTAATCGTTCCGCTCTCCCGTCAAGTCATCGCGATTCTCCGCAAACTCCACCAAGTCACTGGATCAAGTCCATATGTGTTCCCCAGTGCGCGTAGCGACAAACGGCCAATGTCAGAGAATGCCGTGTTGTATGCGCTTCGGTCGCTGGGAATTCCCAAAGAGACAATGACCGGGCATGGTTTCCGCGCAACGTTCCGAACCATCGGAGACGAAGTTCTGAAACTCCGGGTCGATTTCATTGAACATCAGCTCGCCCACAAGGTGAAAGATTCGAATGGGCGTGCTTACAACAGAACTGCGTTCCTGGCAGATCGGAAGCTTCTTATGCAGGAGTGGAGCGATTACCTGGACCACCTAAGAGGAGGCGCTAGTGGGGAACTAATCGAATTTCAGAGGCGAGTGTAGCCTCTTACCGATACGCAGCATTCGCGACCGTGGCGTGGCGGGAGAACACGGTCGCGATCTACTTTGTGAGATGGATTTCAATCCATTCTTAACGCCGGGACGAGGACGAATGTGACCAACCGATCTTCCTAGCTTGCCGAGAGGCCTGTATCCGCTCCGAAATCCACTGATCGACCTCGGACTTAAGCCATCCTACGGTGCGTCGACCGAGCAGAATGGACGAAGGAAAGCTCTTCTGGTGCATCAACTCGTAGAGAGTCGACTTAGAGAGGCCCGTAAGCGCTTTGACCTTTGGAAGTCTTAAGAATGTCTGCTCACCGATGACGGTCATGTCTTGCTTCTGACGCTCTCCTGCGGATTTCCGCAGAGATCCCTTTCTCGCAATGATTTCACGCAAAGAAGGTGCTGACGACTGCGCGCTTCTCCCAATGTCAGGTGGGATAGAGATCGATCTGGTTCTGGTCGAAATGCCCGCCATATTTCACCTCGATGTTGGATGAGAGAGTTCGCACGGTTTCATTCGAAGCCCGCAAGGCATTCGAATCCCATGAAGGTCATGAACGGTGAGTTTCGGGTTTCGCACTCCTCGCCGTCGCATTGCGGCATGATCTCCAATGGCGTCGGTACTGAATCTCCACATTTGGCCGAAATCACCGCACTGCTTGAGATTCGCTTCTGTCAGGTTCGAAGCCTCGGAGTCGGCCCGCCAGTTCTCGCATAGGTTTAGCTCAGCTCCGAAACTCGGTCAAATTGAAGGTGGCTTTCTATGTAAAAAGGATCCATGAAAGCGGAGAAGCCCTTTCCTGATTCTCTGCTCAGTGGAGGCTTCTCCCATCCGTGCGAGTAACTTTGCTTCTCCAAATTTGACCAAGATTAGGTTCCATTGCAAGATGCAGAACGTTGTACATCACTGCATTGCGGTGAGATTTTCCATCGGAGGAAATATGGCGACCAAATTCAAGAGGGAAGACGCTGAAACCTGCTGCGGATGCGACTCGAAAGATCCTTCGTTCCGACTAATTTCGCTTCAATTAGTGCCAAACAATGCAAGAAACCTGGTTCCGGAATGTACTGCCACGCTGCTTTGCCAGGATTGTCTGAAGCTCGAATTGGACGATTTTCATAAGAGCTTAGATCAAATCAAGAAGCCTATTGAGGAATGGGAATCATCGGAGGAGCACCATCTATCCCGTGACTATGGAGTAGTGGTTGTTCCTTTGAAACTCACCTACAGCGAGTCCCAGCTCCTTATCGAAGAACTTGGGACGGATGGAATGGAGCGATTTCTAAATTAGGAATCTGTAGGAAAGAGAGGAGGTAGAATGGCTACAAATACACGGTGCAAATTGTTGACGTGACTTCTGAGAAGAGAGCATTCGGCTGTTAACCGAAGGGTTGTAGGTTCGAGTCCTACCTGAGGAGCCAAAAAGCCAATAAAATCAACAAGATGCGCGGCAGCCAAATCGGCTGCCATTTTTATTTTTGGCGAGTGGCTGTTTTGGTGGCTGTTGGCCAAAAATAATTTGGCGCATGGATGAAAAGCCTGGCCCCGCCATCACCCGCACTCTCCGAGAGTGGAACCGGGAATTCAGGACCGAAGAGGATTGTCTGGCGGAATTGGAAAAGGTTCGCTGGCCCGAGGGTGTCCGATGTCCTACCTGCGGCGCTGAGGAAATATCGCAGATCACCCGCAAGCCTGAAGTCAAAAATAAGCGTACTCGGTCCTTCCAGTGCCTTGAGAAGACGTGCAGGCTTCAGTTCATAGCTACCAGGGTTCGTTATTGCATTTTGTAATTACGTCCCGTAATATATGTTGCTATGAGTATTTGGAATCTTCCTGCGCGCGCTGAAGGCGGCAGGAAGCCGTCGGAAGATCTAAAACTATTTCGGGGATTCCTTGGCCTCACGCAGACGCAACTTGCCGAGAAACTGTGCACCACTCAGACATCGATAGCGCGCTGGGAGTCGGGCATCGAGCCGATCACTCTCAAGAACATGGCGCATATCCACGAGGTCGTGCGGGAGCGGGTTCAACAGTCAACGGGGCAGCTATTCAAAGAACTCTTGCCGAGGCTCTTGCACTCAGAGTTTGTCGACCTGTTCAGCAGCTTTTCCACGCACATCACGGAAGACATAGCTGGAAATCTCTATCTTGGTTCCGTGGTGATCGGCGGATACAGGAAACACAGTCTCTCTATTCGAATTGAAGACGGCCGCTGGTATGGATTGGACAGGGATGGGAGGGCGGTACTGGTTGACCAGGATTTCCTTCAAGAGGTCGCCCAGGCAGGAAAGTCGACTTTTTAAGATCAGGCCGGGTGCCCGACCAAGATTGAGCTTTCCTTAAGGGACTTTCCACCAAAGATTATGTGCCCCTGGTGGAACTGCCGTGCAACACAGAGGATCTATGGATCGAAGTAGGGTTGGGCGGGCGCTGGACGCGATCATCGACGAAGAGGAGGGGATGCGCTTTCAAGGACTTGCCGTCCACCTCGCACAGCAGCGCGGTCCTGCCTTAATCGCTTGTGAACGCAAGAAAGATCTAGGGCTTGACGCTTACGCCTCCTCGGCCACAACTGGTGACGGCGTGGGAGTCGGCTTGATGTGTTCAATTACGCCTGAGATCGGCAAGATTCGTTCTGACGCCGAAAAGGTTCAGCGGCATTTCCCAGACGTAAAGACGGTCTATTTTGCCACACCCCACGCTGTTACGAATTTGAGATCTTCTCCCTGGAAGAAGACGATCATCGAGGAGTTTGGCCTAACACTCATCCCGATGACAAGGGAAGAGATAATTACTTCGCTCCTGCGTCCCGAGAATGCCAGTCTCCTCGCAGACTATCTTCACCTCTCTACAGTCACCCCGGTCGCAGCCAACATGGAAGAAGTCGCAGCGAGAGTGTGTAAGGCGGCCACAGAGGTCAGTACAGCATGGCGTCGCCGCACAAAAATAACGCCTTTGATCGAGCTAAAGGCTGCGATCGTAAAGGGGGAGACTGGCGAAGTTTCCACTGTTGCAGAGCTAAGCGATCTGAAACGCGAATTGGATAAGAACGGCCGAATTGTCCTTGAAGCGCCTGCAGGCGGAGGAAAGACAACCACCCTGTCACAACTTGCTGACATCCATAGCGCGGCCGGGGGCGTTTCGATCCTTGTCGAGCTGCCACAATGGATGGACGGTGATCCGTCGATTCTTGATTTCGTTTCGAAGACGCAGGCGTTCCGTGTACTCGGGATTAAACCCGAGGACCTGGCTTCCGTCGAAAAGGAAATCGACTTCCTTTTTCTCATCAACGGCCTGAACGAGGTGGGTTTCGATAAATTGCGGCAGGCCGCAACACGGCTGAGACAGCTCGAACAAGAATTTCCTGACGCGGGCATTATTCTTGCCACCCGAGTTTACCAGCCTTCCGCTCTGCCAAATATGACACTGCGAAGTCGTCTACTCCCACTGGATCGTGCACAACGGAACGAGTATTTGCGGAGAAGGTCCGGGGATCGCGCCGCAGCGTTATCAAAGAAGATCGATTCAGACCCTATTTTGCAGGAGCTGACAAAAACTCCGCTCATTCTTAGTCATATCGCAATGCTCGACGAAACAGAGAAGGGCATGGAACTCCCTGAGACAAAGATGGGTATCCTCCGCGAGGTGGTGCGTGTGCACGAGCGCCAAGATAACCATCGCGTTGCATTGGACAGTCCTCCCCTTTCGCGAATGGCGAGCATATTTCTTCGCCGACTTTCTGTGTGGCTGACTGCCCGAGGGCAAATACTGATCGGCGAAACCGACGCGCGAGACGTTATCGAAGATGCACTGAGAACGTTGAAGCAGCATGGGAATCCAGCAGAGATCTTGAGTGAACTTTGTGCTCATCATCTCTTGGAACCAGTGGAGGACCCAGCTTCGAGCTATCGATTCGTTCACCAGCAGTTTCAGGAGTTCTTTGCCGCGGAGTACCTGATCGACCGGTTGACAACGCTTGAAATAGGTGGAAATGCCACCGACGCGCAAACATTTGCTGCCGTATATCTGAATGAGCCGGCGTGGTCTGAGCCTTTCTATATGGTCGCCGATGAGATCGGCCACGCATTAGCTAAAGCTGACAGTCCGAAACTCTTGAAGGCGGGGAGCGTCTTGGTCGATCTCTCACTCAGAGTTGACCCTGTTTTTGCCGCCGAGTTGTCTCACAGTTGCGGCACCAAAGTCTGGGCAGAGGTACGCGGTACGATTAGCAAACGGCTCCACGAGTTATGGGAAAGTCAGGTCCCTCAGTTTCGTGAATGCGGGCTTGCGGGAATGATTGCCACGGGTGCTCCGGATTTCGCCGAGATTCTCATACCGCTCCTCTCAGGGGCGAATCGCCACACCCACTATGAGACGTACCGAGCGTGGAGCGACTTCCGCGTTACATCACTGGGTGCAAACTGGCAAGCATTGATCGCGGCTTGGCCAGAAGCAGCGCGTATCGACTTCGTGGCCGAGATGTTCCGCTTCAAAAGGCCGCAAGATGCGGTGGTTTCTTTCGCATTTTCGGACCCCAGTCCCAGGGTTCGCGCGAGCGCGATCTCGGGACTGACCTGGTTCGGCGAATTCCGAAATAATCCGGAGGTCATTCAAAACATTGACGACGAGAGCTTCCGAGAATACCTCCTTCACCATCCGCTTGAAGCCGTCCCGTTTGCCCTTGAGGCAAGGGCACTTGCGCTCTATCGCGAAAGATATCAAGGGGCAACCGATCCTGTCGAGAAGTTGAAGATAATTAGAGACATGTCAAGTCTAGGCTGTCCGTCAGCACCTGTAGAGATGAAGGCCGCGCTCGCTTCGCTCACAAGGGAACAGACGCTTTCACTGGAGCAGCGCACACTTGAGCCGCTCCTCAAAGAGCTCCTGGATAAAGATGGACCAGAATGGTCGAGCGCGTGGGTTCTGAGCCGCTTACTGGAAGGGGCATTGCATTCAGATCGTTGGCTTCCGATGGTGACGTGCGTGGGTGGCGATCAGATTGAGCAACTCCTGAGTCAGCTTGAATCTGAAGATTTCACGGTCGTTAGGCATCCCGGAATTATTCCGATTCTCAGAAGCCGCGCAGACAATGAAATGGTTCAGAGAATCTTTGGCCGCATCCGCGAACTCAATGGCCGGGTTGCGGCCGCGAACCACCGCAACTGCGAGACAGAAGTTCATATTAGGACGCAGCTTGTCGAATTCCTGCAGTCGTTGGCACTCGATGTCGTCGTCGCTGGTGTCTTGGGGGCGGTTAACCCCGTTGCTGATCTTGCAGACATCGAGATTGTCACCAAACTTTGGGGGAGATGCGGCAATAATGACGGTCGATTTCGAACTGAACTTCCAGATCCATTGCGCGATGAGTTAAAAACCTATTTGCAATCTTCTATCGCTCTTGTGGTTACAGCAGAGGATAAGTTCGGCGAACTGAAGAGCGGCCTCGCCACTGCCTTGGCACAGGTCGGCACCGCGGCGGACGTGCCATCGATCGAGGTTCTTATTAGAGCTGACATCGAGCGAATCCGTCGCGATCACCGAGTCATTCGTTACACTCCCTGGTACTTACTGGCGGCACAACAGTTGGATGAGAATGGGGCTGCGGAACTCTCCATCAGATTTCTGAATGAACCAGAGTACGAGAGCGATGTCGCTTGGAGCCTAGTGCGATTGGCGAGTTTCGCCGATCTTCCCCCGGGCGTTTGGATGCTCGGGTGGGGAACCGGAGACCGAGAGTATAAGGAAATCTGGACCGCTCGCGGGGCGGGGTCATCTTATGGATTTGATCAAGTTCGACGCGACCGGTATGCACGCGTTCTCAGACAGCACGCAGAGGACCTGTGGGATCGCGCATCAGATCCGCGCACGAAGAACGTCGCCGAAGCTCGCCTAAAGCAACTGGCGGGTCCTCTGGCAGCGCTCGATGCGCATCATTCGCTGGATCTTATCCTGAAAATTCTTGAGATCCCAATGCCCAAACAGGCCTCTCTTGATAGCCAGAACCGCGTCGTCGTCTCGCGTTTGCTTCAGTTCGCTGGAGTGAGATTGCCAGCGTCTCGGACCATTGAGATTCTGTCGCCCTTATTAGATGTACCCGTTGGACAATGGCGTTCTGATCATGAGAAGGAACTGACCGTCATGGCGCTAGCGCTTCTACCTTTCCTCGACGATCCAGTTCGTGGGATTGGCGAGGCGTCGGATTGGTACAGGGACCATAAAGCGCACTACTATCCTCTTCGTGAGCTAGTGAGGGCACTTGGCAATAGTAAGGCAAAGGAAGCTCTTTCATTGCTCGTGGAGATACTGCGGAACGAGAAGTACGCCCGTAATTTCGGTGACGAGTGGATT
>Ga0302277_1003865_pt1 | contig 10095 bp, 9 predicted proteins | sample III_Bog_N3_1_FD_198759 | JGI IMG/M metagenome (GOLD analysis project Ga0302277, IMG submission 198759) | Peat permafrost microbial communities from Stordalen Mire near Abisko, Sweden - III_Bog_N3_1 | ecosystem: Environmental > Terrestrial > Soil > Wetlands > Peat | place: Sweden: Abisko... | reverse complement strand
GCAGCCCATGCCGCGAGGGTACGGGGTGGATGGAAAAAGTGCTGCATAATATTGAATATGGACACGGACATACAAGCGATATTGACCTGTTATGGGATATTCAAAAGCGCATTGAAGGTAATACTATTTGTCCGTTAGGCGATGCTGCTGCATGGCCGGTTGCTGCCGCAATTCGTCATTTTAGGGATGAATTTGAATGGCATGTTAAAGAACCAAAACTTTCTCAAACGAGAAATTATGGTATTGGGAAGAAAAAATTAGAATCTGTTTAAACTTGGTGTCTTAACGACTTTGCGGTAAAAAAACTAACCGCTAAGGCACAAAGAAGCTAAGAAAAAATATAAGAATGATTAAAGTAACTATAGATAATCACGAAGTAGAAGTTCCTGAAGGTACAACCATCATGAACGCTGCACGAATGATAGGCGGAGCGATTGTACCACCTGCCATGTGCTATTATTCTACTTTAAAAGGCAGTGGTGGTAAGTGCAGAGCGTGTTTGGTAAAAGTATCAGCAGGTTCAGCAAAAGACCCGCGCCCGATGCCAAAATTAGTGGCATCATGCTGCACGCCTGCACAGGATGGAATGGTGGTACAAAATAGTATTAATCAAGAAGTTTTAGATACACGTAAATCAATAGTAGAATTTTTACTTATCAATCATCCTCTTGATTGTCCTATATGCGACCAGGCAGGAGAGTGTGATTTACAAAATTTTACTTACGATCATGGTAAAGAGCAAACCCGTTACGAATTTAAACGCCGTACGTTTGAGCATATAGATATTGGCGACAACATACAATTGCAAATGAATCGTTGCATTCTTTGTTATCGTTGCACCTATGTTGCCGATCAATTAACAAATGATAGAGTACACGGTGTATTATGGAGAGGTGATGTTTCTGAAATATCAACTTATATACAAAAGGCGGTTGAGAATGATTTTTCGGGCAATATGATTGATGTTTGCCCGGTAGGTGCGTTAACCGATAAAAAATTCCGTTTCAAAAACAGAGTTTGGTTTTTGGCGCCTTATGATGTGCATCGTAATTGCACAAAATGTTCAGGTAAAGCAGTAGCATGGATGAGAGGAAAAGACGTTTACCGTGTAACAGCAAGAAAGGACCAATATGCAGAGGTACACGACTATATATGCAATGAGTGCAGGTTTGAGCACTATAACGTTGCTGATTGGGTAGTTGAAGGACCGCGTAAAATAGAGGATACATCAGTTATCAATCAAAATAAATATGATGGGGACACTAAGCCTCTTGGGAAAATTACACAATTGTTGGACAATGATAAATGGGAAAATCAATAAATAGAATTTAAAGAATGGCATCAATTGTAATCACTATAATATTAATCTTTATCATATTCGCCATCACGCTTGCCATTGCGGCATATAGCACTTATGGTGAAAGAAAGATTGCTGCCTTTTTGCAGGATAGGATAGGCCCTAACCGTGCCGGGCCATTTGGCATTTGGCAACCTCTTGCCGATGGGTTGAAAATGCTATTTAAAGAAGATTTTGCGCCCGAATCATCGAACCGTTTTTTATTTATTCTTGGCCCAAGTATAACCATGATGTGTGCTTTGATGACAGGGGTTGTAATACCGTGGGGCAGAGATTTAACCATTGCAGGGCATACCTTTTCTCTCACCATTACCGATTTAAACATTGGTGTGTTATACGTTTTCGGAGTAATATCAATTGGTGTTTATGGTATTATGATTGGTGGCTGGGCATCTAATAATAAGTTTTCATTGATGGGCGCTATACGTGCTTCCTCACAAGTAATAAGCTATGAATTAGCCATGGGATTAGCGCTAATCGCATTATTATTAATAACCGGCACACTTAGCTTAAAAGAAATTTCAGCGCAGCAACATGGCTGGCATTGGTATGTTATAGTTCAGCCGGTTGGCTTTGTTATTTTCCTTGTTTGTGCCTTTGCTGAAACAAGCCGCACACCATTTGATTTACCTGAGTGTGAAACCGAATTAGTTGGCGGTTATCATACAGAATATAGCAGTATGAAACTGGGCTTTTATTTATTTGCCGAATATATCAATATGTTCATCTCGTCAGCATTAATGGCTACACTTTATTTTGGCGGGTATAATTTTCCATTTATGGGGCATATGATAGCTGCCGGGGTGTCGCCAAATATTGTTACTTTATTGGGTACTATGGCTTTGTTTTTAAAAATATTTGCTTTTATATTTTTCTTTATGTGGGTGAGGTGGACGATACCAAGATTCCGCTATGACCAACTAATGAATTTAGGATGGAAGATATTAATACCATTAGCATTAGTAAATCTTGTGGGTACAGCAGCGATAATGTTGTATATAAATCATTAATTAAATTTGAACTTTAGATAAAAATGGAAGCATTAACATCCCGAAGAAAGGAACTCGAGCAAAAGCCAATGACATTTTTGGAGAGGCTTTATTTGCCTGCTATTTTTCAGGGGTTAAGTATTACGATGAGCCATTTTTTCAGAAGAAAGGCAACAATTCAATATCCTGAGCAACAACGTAAATTACCAGATGTTTTTCGTGGGGTACAAGAGTTAAAACGTGATGAAAATGGTGCAGAACGTTGCACCGCTTGCGGCTTATGCGCCTTAGCTTGCCCTGCCGAAGCGATTACCATGGAAGCAGGTGAACGCAAACCCGGTGAAGAACATTTATACCGAGAAGAAAAATATGCCACCAAGTACGAAATAAATATGTTGCGTTGTATTTTTTGTGGCTTTTGCGAAGAGGCTTGCCCTAAAGAAGCTATATTTCTTGAAAATAAAATGATGCCTGCTAATTACAGCCGTAGCAACTTTATTTTGGGCAAAGCTGAATTAGTGCAACCATTACCAACTATTAAAACTACGGCAAAGGCATGAGTATCTCACAATCACTATTTTACTTTTTGGCTTTCTGTTCTATATTTTTTGCCATATTGGTCGTTAGTGCAAAAAATCCGGTGCATAGTGTATTATATCTTATACTTACCTTTTTCTCAATTGCCGGGCAATATATTTTATTAAATGCGCAGTTTTTGGCAGTGGTGCACGTTATTGTTTATGCAGGCGCTATAATGGTGTTGTTTTTATTTGTGCTGATGTTGTTGAATCTTAATGCCGAATCAGAGCCTCAAAAATCAGGGATTTTAAAATTTGCCGGTGTTATAGCCGGGGGCATGTTACTTGTTGTATTAGTAGCATCTTTAAAAAATGCAGATGCAATACAACCAAAGCTGGCACCTAACAACCAAATAGGGTTAGTGGCATCGCTTGGCAAAGAATTATTTACTAATTTTTTATTGCCCTTTGAAGTGAGTTCTATTTTGTTTTTAATAGCTATGATTGGAGCTGTAGTACTGGCAAAGAAAGAAAGCGGGCGTTTAGATTATAAAATTGAAGATTAAATGAATGAAGCAATTCGCATGGTTCCTCTGGAACATTATATTTGGTTAAGCGCCATATTGTTTGCTATAGGTGTTATAGGTGTGCTTACACGCAGAAACGTAATTATTATTTTTATGAGTGTTGAGTTGATGCTTAACTCTGTAAACCTTTTATTAACAGCGTTCTCTTCTTATCATTCTGACCCGGCAGGGCAGGTATTTGTATTCTTTATCATGGCTGTTGCTGCAGCAGAAGTTGCAGTGGGGCTTGCTATTATAGTTATGATATATCGTAATATCCACTCCATAGATATTAACGACCTTAACAAATTGAAAGGGTAGAATTCTTAAAAACCTTACTTTCTATCATCTATAATTGATAAGATAAGAAGAATGAGAGTGTATCTCATCCTTTTTTATGCCATTAATTTCCTTCAATAAATGTTTATCTGATCAATATCACATCACTTTTTTTGAATAATAGTGAATTGGATTTTGATTGGTACTGCTTCCGCCATCACCAAATTCCATAGGTAAGTTGTACCTACTTTTCCTGGTTTGATTACCTGTGCTCCTGCACCAAATCCTTGGTCAACACCCTTATTAAATAAACAAATTCAGAATAACGATCAACACAAAATCACCCGCAGAGGTGTCATCACCTATAGGAAAACCTGCATTGTAAAACCAGGGTAAATTATCTTAAATTTAAATAAAATATATTATATATTAGATATAAAAATAAGTAATTACATATGTTCTATTTATTGTTATTTTTAAATGTAATTCTATTTTTATAAAGTTTGGTTCAATTTATGTGTACAAAGATATAGTAGATAAATTTGTAGCATGAAAATACTTGAAAGTAAGTACGATCTTAAAGAAAAGATTTACCGTGTATTATTAGTATTATTTTTTGTTCCGGTACTTGTTTTTGCCGGCTATTGTGCATTAAATATTCATCGTTTATCTACCGAGAGGGAAGAACTTAAAAAAGATTATTCTACAGTAAACAACATTGAATATGGATTATTATCCGTAGTAGCGTGGAGGGATTATATTTCAGAGATAGTATCCACTCAAATTCATACTTTTCAATTAACCAGGCCAGAAGAAGATAGCCTTAAACATGAAATTAATAATGTGTTGAATGCTTTGATCGATCAGGCTGATAGTATGGCAATGCAAAAGCAAACAAGTATTGGAGGTAAAATTAAAAGATTGGCTGTTAAAACGTTTGTCAATGTCGACAAGATACACCAAAAGGTACCGCAGTTCAGTCAAACTATTATTAATCAAATAGAAAAGCCAAAGAATAAGGAAAAAATGCAGTTTTTGGCACAAGGCAAATTAAACGACCTTGTAGATCAAACTCATGATAACGATACATCATACGTTCAGTATGATAAACTATTAGCTAAATACAATGCGCCTACCTTGGGTGATTTTAACAAAACAGTTAATAGCCGTATTGATAAATTACAACAAGACACCTATAATTACACTTACGCTTTACTTAGTTTGGTGCCGTTGTTTTTATTGGTTTGGTGGTTGATACGCAAACACCGCGTATTTTATTCCCCGTTATTCAGTTTGTCAATACTATTGGCTATTATTTTGCTCAGTATCGGACTGACCTCTCCAATGATAGAAATTGATGCACGCATTAAAGAAATTAATTTTGTCCTTTTAGGCCAAAACATAAAGTTTAGCGACCAGGTATTATTTTACCAAAGTAAAAGCATTTTAGATGTAGTAGAAATTTTATTAGCTACACATAGGGTCGATTCCATATTCGTTGGCATACTAATACTTTGCTTTAGTGTAATATTTCCTATCTCAAAGTTAACCAGCACGTGGATTTATTTAATGGGAAGCGAAAAACTACATAAAAACAAGTTACTTAATTTCTTTGCTTTTAAATCAGGTAAATGGTCTATGGCGGATGTGATGGTGGTGGCCATATTTATGGCATATATAGGCTTTAAAGGGGTATTGGATAACCAATTATCCAACTTAGATCAAAATACAAGTACCATACAAAGTATATCTACAAATAAAACATCACTTCAGCCCGGGTTTATATTGTTTATCACATTTGTTCTGTTTGGTCTAATATTATCAGCAATTCTTAAACAAATAACAGAGCATCACTTGGCAATTAAAGAATTAAATTCCAAAGCTAAAAAATAAAGCCACAATTATATTGTGGCTTTATTAAAGAACACTAAAAAAAATTTCTTTTAAACTGTTACCGATTCATGCTTTTTTATTTCACCTAAAACAGCCTCAATATTTACACCAAGCCCTTTGGCTATTGCAGTACCAAGCTTGGCATCTGCACGAAAGAAATGACAGAGTTGACGGTTAATAATAGCATCCTTTTTTTCTCCGCTAATTCCACTCATGGCCCCAACAATGTTAGATACTAAATTGTGCCTGTCATAATCGTTCATTACTTTATTGAACAGAGCACCTGGTTGAGAATAATGATCATTTTCACCTTCAGCATTACGGTCGTACCAATCTGCGACTGTTGTATCTAATTTCATGGGAGCTTCTTTGTACTTTTCATCTGTAAAGATGTCATCAAAGCTATTTGGGAAATAATTAGGATCACTTTCCCCGTTTCCATTAACGCTCATGTGGCCATCACGCTCATAATTTGACACGGCATAAGGGCATTTGTTTACCGGAATCTGTTCGTAGTTGACTCCTAAACGATAACGATGTGCATCAGGATAGGAGAGTAAGCGGCCTTGTAACATCTTATCAGGCGAATAGCTGATCCCGTCCACAACATGTGCCGGTGCAAATGCTGACTGTTCAACTTCAGCAAAATAATTTTTAGGAATTTGGTTCAGCACCATTTCACCCACATCAATTAACGGATATTCCTTGTGAGACCAAACCTTAGTAAGATCAAATGGATTGCAATAGAATTTTTTCGCTTGTTCCTGCGACATCACCTGTATCTTTACAAACCATTTAGGGAAATCTTTTTTGTCAATAGCTTCAACAAGATCGCGTTGTGCAAAATCAGGGTCTTTACCTTTCATTTCACCGGCCTCATCATTGGTAAAATTTTTAATGCCTTGAGCCGTTTTAAAGTGAAATTTTACCCACACCGTTTCATTCTTGTCGTTTATTAATGAAAAAGTATGGCTGCCATAGCCATTCATATAGCGATAGCCATAGGGGGTTCCGCGATCACTCATCAATATCATTACCTGGTGTAAGCTCTCAGGGTTCAAACTCCAAAAATCCCACATCATAGTAGGGCTTTTGCAATTTGTTCTTGGATCACGTTTTTGGGTATGAATGAAATCACTGAATTTTTTTGGGTCCTTAATAAAAAAAATAGGGGTATTATTGCCAACAAGATCCCAGTTGCCATCTTCTGTATAAAACTTTACAGCAAAACCACGCGGATCCCTTTCTGTATCAGCACTACCTTTTTCACCACCAACCGTGCTAAATCGAATAAACATTTTTGTTTGTTTACCTACTTTGTTAAACAGTTTTGCGCGGGTATATTTACTGATATCATTGGTAACAGTAAATGTGCCAAATGCACCTGCCCCCTTAGCATGTACTACACGCTCCGGTATTCTTTCGCGATTAAAATGAGCCATTTTTTCGTGCAGAATATAATCCTGCAGCAACAATGGGCCCCTGGGGCCAACACTCATTGTGTTTTCATCCTCAACATACGGCTTGCCCGAAGCAGTAGTGAGCTTTCGTTTTTTTTCTTTATCCTTTGACATAACACTTGTTTTAGTTTTTACAACAACAAAAATGAACATTGTATTTTAATAAAACAAGCTGATATTTATCATAATAAACAAGAGACGATAAACACAAAAAACAAATAAAGCGTTCGTTATTTTAAATTATTGTCAGCCACATCTTTTGTGTCGCCGGATGAAGTAAGTTTATTAGTTAAATTTTGTGGCATGTTCATGGCTTCTGCAGATGCAAATATTTGGTAACCAATTAACTGAATGCCGTTTTTGCCTGACATATTAGTAGTATCATAACTATTTACAATTATTTGATAAGCATCTGTAAAATTATTGCTTTCAAAATAAGTGTTGCTAATATCAACATCAAATATTATTATAATTGGTTCTATTTTCTTTTGTGCAATGGCAGCTAATCCTAAACTGTCCAGCCTTGTTCTTATATAACCCCAACTTGGAGTGGTATAGTAATCATGTACTAACAACCTGTCGGCATATTGTACCATACCTGAATATTCTGCCGCACCGGTTGGCCAACCTATATAAGCTTCCGTTTTCACTACCGGGCTTTGTGTGCGCCCTAAACGGGTTAGAGATTTCAAATTTGCTAACCATTGTGCCCAGGTATCATTACCGGAGTTCCAAAACTCATTTTCAAGATTAAAGTAATTGAATCTTTTCGTGGTATCGCTCTGTGTTTTATTGAATGGGATATAATATTTGATGATGTCGTTAGAGTCGCCGCCAATTGCAGTTACATAAGTGGCCCCATTTTTTCTTAAGATGTGATTAAATGTTGCTATGGCATTATAATTTTTAGATTTACTAAGTATGCTCTGTAATTCATACTCACTACCGGCATTAAGTCCATTTTGCTTGTACCATGATACAAAATCAATAATACTGTCAGTGGTTTTAAACCAATTACTAAAGTCGTCTATGTACACTCCGCTGTATGAATTATTTGGAACATTGCTAATAGATTTAGTTAATTGTAGCTGACTTTGGTTAAGTGATGTTTTTATCTGAGTTTTGGTACATCCTACATATAGGATTACCAGGGCAATTGCTGCTATGTTTTTCATGATTTATTATAGTCGTTGTTTCGTGAATAGACTATAATAAGCTATAAATGAGCGATTGGTTACTTTGGGTTTGTAAGTGTGTGTATTGGGCTTTTAACTGTAATTTTTAAGCATAATTAGAGGTAAAAGTGTTCCCATTGTGGTAATTTTATATTTAAAGATCACTTAAATTTTCAATGAGCTGATAATCAGCAGCACATTTTTAGTTGTGAACATAATTTGATAACAAGTGGTACTTTGGATAGCCATTAAAGCCAAAAAGCATCATGCTTACAGCACAATGCTTTTTGGCGAAAGTTGACCGACCTGGGGTCGAACCAGGACTCTTCAGATCCAGAATCTGACATGTTGCCAGTTACACCATCGGTCAAAATGGGTTGCAAATATCGTATTTTCAATTGAGAGTTGAAAGTGGAAAGTTTACGATGAATACAAATACCTTTTAAATGATTATTGAATAACTTTGCCCCATGTGGTATAACAATATAATTGATACAATAGGTAATACACCTTTAGTAAAACTAAATAAGGTTACCAAAGATTTACCTTGCACAGTGCTGGCAAAAGTAGAATCATTTAATCCCGGCAATTCTATTAAGGATAGGATAGGGGTAAGAATGATAGAGGATGCTGAAAAAGCAGGCTTACTGAAACTCGGCGGTACTATTATAGAAGGCACATCAGGCAATACCGGAATGGGGCTGGCATTGATGGCAATAGTAAAAGGGTACAAATGTATTTTTACAACCACCGATAAACAATCAAAGGAGAAAATGGATATTCTTCGCGCAGTTGGTGCAGAGGTTATTGTTTGTCCAACTAATGTTGAGGCTGATGATCCACGTTCATATTATTCAGTAGCTAAACGACTGAACAGGGAAATACCTAATTCATATTACCCTAATCAGTATGATAATCTCTCTAATGTAAAGGCACATTATTTAACTACAGGCCCCGAGATTTGGAAACAAACCGATGGTAAAGTGACTCATGTAGTAGTTGGGACAGGAACGGGTGGAACAATTTCAGGCACAGGTAAATATTTAAAGGAACAAAACCCCAATATTAAGACATGGGCGATTGATACTTACGGATCTGTTCTGAAAAAATACCATGAGACCAAAATTTTTGATGAGAAGGAGATTTACCCGTATATAACAGAGGGCATTGGCGAAGATATTATACCCAATTGCGTTGATTTTAGTGTTATTGATCATTTTGAGAAGGTGACCGATAAAGACGGGGCTTTAATGGCACGGGAGATAACAAAAAAAGAGGGAATATTTGTAGGTTATTCAGCCGGCAGTGCTGTACAAGGCTTAATAAGTTAAAACCAACGGACCTTGTAGTAGTAATTTTTCATGACCATGGTAGCCGTTACGTAGCCAAATTATACAATGATGATTGGATGCGCGACCGTGGGTTTTTAGAGGTGAAAACAGCCAGGGATATTATAGCTTCAAAAACTAAAGATGAACTGATAACCATTACAACCGGCCAAAAAATATCAGAGGCTATTATGCTGATGACGATGAATGATATTGACCAGGTACCTGTAACTAAAAATGGGCTTATTATTGGTTCTATAACACAACACAAAATATTCTCTAAACTTTTAGAGGACCAGGATTTTAAATCAGCTGCCGTAGAATCGGTGTTAGATAAACCACTAACTGAAGTTAATGCTGATATTACACTGGAACGCTTGTCTACACTCATTAATCGCGATAATCCCGCTGTGCTTGCAATTGACGGGGACAGGAGGCACATCATTACCCAATATGATGTGATAAAAGCATTAGGAAAGTAAAAAATGTGCCGAAGGCGAGACTCGAACTCGCATGAACTTACGCCCACT
>Ga0302277_1003863_pt1 | contig 10098 bp, 20 predicted proteins | sample III_Bog_N3_1_FD_198759 | JGI IMG/M metagenome (GOLD analysis project Ga0302277, IMG submission 198759) | Peat permafrost microbial communities from Stordalen Mire near Abisko, Sweden - III_Bog_N3_1 | ecosystem: Environmental > Terrestrial > Soil > Wetlands > Peat | place: Sweden: Abisko... | reverse complement strand
GTAGGAGAGCCTTACGATCACAAAGATGGACACGAAAGATTTCAAGGCTTCGCGGATATAGGTGATAAGTTTTACTACCTAGGGCTGATGACTACAAAAGACTTTGATACATTTACCATTAACGTAGAACAAATATGAAAAAAATATTATACGGATTCCTTATCGCAATAGGTGTGATGGTCGGTGCATACCTTATTTATAAAGTAACAACATACGATTACTGCCCACTATACTACGGTGTAGTGTGCATACCAAAAAATTAACAAAACAAAAATGAAAAACAAAAATATATACTTAGGACTTTTAGCTACAGGGATAGTAATAATAGCCACGGGAACGTTCTTCAATAACTACGAATTGAACTTCCGCCAACCAATAAACATAAAACTTCATGCACCAATAACGATAGCAAAGAGGATTGCAAAGACTAATATTATAACTATCGCACAGGCCGATACGCACAATAATCCTTTAACACCTACTCAGCAATATATCTGTGATAAATTTGGCGACCAGTGCCGTGTTGCACTAAGTGTAGCCAAAGCGGAGTCTAACGATAATTGTAATGAAGTGAATGTTAACACAAATGGAACAGTAGATTTAGGAATTTTTATGGAAAATAGTGTCCACTTGGGAAAGCAATTTAGCCTATACGATTTAGCGAGTTGTCAAACTCAAATAGATGCAGCTTACAAATTATACAAAGAACAAGGTTGGGGGATATGGGTTAGCTATACTTCAGGAGCATATAAAAAGTATCTCTATTGATTTGCATAAGACAAAATGGTAATAAGTTAGATAATAGAATAGAAAATCTGATATTAATGACCATGTCTGAGCATATAAAACACCATAGAAAATATATAAATACTTTTAAAAAAAATAATAAAATGAAAGACGATATATACGTTACGCAAAGGACATTTTTGTTCCAAAACATTCAGGAAGCAACTAGGAAGCAGGTAACCGTAGAAGCCCTATGGGAGAAATTAAACGGCACTAAGATTGAACCACGCGAATGTAGGTACATGAATAAGCTTTGCTACGATCTAAATACAAGACAATTATTCATAGAGCTAAGGAAGCTCGGAATGGAAATATAAATGGCACTAACAAAAGGTGAAATTAATAAACGCTGGCGACATAATAGACCAGAATCGTGGAACGCAAATAAGAAAGCCTACTATAAAAGGATGGCGGAGTTCGCTACTAACAACTACGATAGATTTACTAAAGAAGATAAGGAAAAGATTATAGCCCATAGTATTCCAGATAGAGATTTAGCGGTAGAGATAGGGCGATCAGTGCAAGCTATACAAGTACAAAGGTCGAGGATGAAAGCTAAGGAAAAAATAAAATGAACAAAGAAATTAAGAATATAGCTATCCCGGTTCTGATTGGAATTATAGTGTACGCATTAGTTAAAAGAATTATTAAAGGAATAACCAAATGACATTTTTAGAAGAAAAATTCAAAGAGATAGACGATAAGGTAACGATGAGTAAGAGAGAGCAAAAGAAATTCTTAGAAAAAACATTAGATGAACAGACTGATAAATTCGTAAGGATAATAAAAGAAGATTACCCAAATGTGTTGATAGCTAATACTTTTGGATACCAACAACACAAAAGAGAAGTATTAACCCAATTGACCAAGGAAGGCTTAATATAATGAACGGACAATATCAGAGCGTGGATGTATTTCTGGGATTCGTATTCCTATTCATAGGGATTTTGATATACCTGATTCCTGCGCTGATAGGAAGGAATAAAAAGAGTCATACGGCCATACTGGTACTAAACATACTTACAGGCTGGACATTCATAGGGTGGGTGATCGCGCTGGTCTGGGCTTGCATACCTGACTAGTTGCAAAAACATAAAAACTTAATTACACTTAATTACAGAAAGGATTAAAAACAGAATGATTGACGTTACAAAACTGAGCATCCGAGAAAGGTTCGTCTACGAGAAAAACCAACTAGGATATACTGGCGCAGATATTTGTAGACTGATGAAAGCACAGCTTCCAAATGACTACATATCAGAAGCAGGTATCTCCCAAGCCCTACAAAGAATGGGTGTCAGACCAACCTATAAACATCGCGGTCGACCAAAGAAAGTTAGATAAAAGAGTTTAACCAAAAACATTTCAAAATACATAGCCAAATGTCTTGACAAACTACTTATACACAGGTAGAATTAAGGCAAAGGTCGAGATAAAAAATAAATGAAATAAAATGATTAAACACCTAAAAGAAGAAGATAGATTAGTGAAAGCCTATAAGGCATTCCTAAACAAGAATTCCAGAATACCCTCGGTGCGCGAGTTAGCCAAAGAAAGTAAGTTCAATAAATCGACAGCCGAGAGAGTGATAAATAGACTCCTAGCTAAAGGCATAATGAGCAACGAGCCAGGAACGCATAGATCCTTAACGATAACCAAATGAAAGATGAACAAAAAGACTCCACCGAAATGGTAGAGTCTAAGAGCTCAAGCAAAAATATTGTACCAGAAACAAATGTAAACTTCAATGCCGAAACGCTTATAGCCCAAGCCATTGAAAAAGGTTTACCGGTAGAAAACATGGAAAGACTTCTGGTTATGCGAAAAGAGTTGAAAAAAGAATGGGCCAAGGAACAGTACGATAAAGCCATGACAAAGTTCCAAAGCGAGTGCCCTACGATTCAAAAGACCAAAGAGGTATTAACGAATGGTGGAAAAGTAGCTTACAGATACGCGCCATTAGAATCGATAGTCGAGCAGGTCAAAAAGGTATTACAGGAAAATGGGTTCGCCTACTCAAGCAGTATGGAATTGATTGAAGAGGGTACGACTAAGGTAAAAGTAGCGATTAAAGTAACCCACGAATCTGGTCACAGTGAAATCAACGAGATGACGACCACACTAGGAAACAAGACAGCAATGATGTCAGATTCACAGGTAATCGCAGCCGCATCAACTTTTGCCAAACGATATGCATTCTGCAACGCATTCGGGATACTGACAGGAGATGACGACAACGATGCTCAAGGCACAGACGGGAATACCGCGCAAAAGCCACAGTTGCCACCTAAAACGACTTCTAGCGCCAATGCGAGTGTTTCTACACCAAAGATGCCTGCAGCCACCACAGCGCCAAATACAGACCCTAATAAGCCATCTAAGGCACAGCTAGAATTCATTGATAAGCTGATGGAGGAAAAAGGGATAGACGGAGCAAAGATTAACGCTTGGGGATTCATAGGAGCAACCCTGACTAGAACTAAGGCAACACTCCTGATAGATATGCTTAGAAGCCAGCCTAAAAAAGAGTCCCAAGCCCTACCAGTAATAAACGTAGATGATGAAAAAATAACCGTAGAGGATATACCAGCATGATGCAAGAATTAAACTTAGATAGGTTTAACCCAACACTCGCAGAAACTCAAGAGCTAATACTTTATTCCGAAAATCTAGAGAAACCAAGCTTAGACGATAAAGAAGGATACGAGAAAATAAAAAATACCCGAATCAAATTAAGAGATATGAGGGTAAGTATCGAGAAAGATGGTAAAGCGTTTAGAGCCGAGGCCCTAGCATTCCAAAAGGCCGTAATAGTTAAAGAAAAAGAGTACACCAGTCTGATCGAGCCAGCGGAAGCAAGGCTTAAAGGTTTTCAAGATGGGATAGATAACGAAAAAGAAAAGATAAAACGTAGAGAGCAACTTCCAACACGCAGACAGGTAATGGATGTGATGGGAGTAGAGGTTACAGATGACTTCCTGCTAGGTTTTTCTAACGAAGAATTTACTACCTACTACAACCAAAAGCATTCGGAAGTACTAGCGGAGAAAGAAAGGAAGCTACAAGAAGAGCAGGAGAAAATGGATGCCGAGAAACGTAGGGTAGGCGAAGAAGCGGCCGCACGCGATCGTGAAGAAAAGGATAAAGAACTAAAACGCCTACAAGCATTAGAGAAAGAGAATAGAAGAGTCGCTGACGAAAAAGAAAAAGAAGAATTTAGAGCCAAAGAGTTAGAAGCTAATAAAAAGTACACAAACTTCTTAAAGAAAAATGGAGCAACTGATTTGTCTGGCGAATGGTACGTTAAAAAGACTATAGGCTTGAAAGATACAAAAGTCGAATTATTCAAAAAAGTGGATGAAATAATCCTATGAATCGAATACACATACCGGGTACGATAACAAACGTCTCAGCTAAAACAGCTAGAACATTATCAATACAAATCGTCACTCAAGAATTGTCTATTGAAGAAAAAGCTGAGGTAATGGGTTACTTAAAAGTAAAAGGATGGATTTGCATATCCCCAAACAAACTACAGGAATCCGAAATACCAAAGGTAGAAGCTCCAGAGGATGGCAAGAAAAGCGATTCAGAACGCCTACGAAACGTACTCTGGTTATACCACCGACAGATAGGTGGTAAGGATGGGGATTTTGAATCATGGAGGCATAGATATATGGAGCAGAAGATTGAAGATATTAAATCGGTATTAACTCAATAATATGCCAGAAAACATGAGATGGTATTTATTAAAAAGTAATAAGTGTCCAAAATGTGCGAGTTATTTAACTGGCGATGGAATGCTTAAATGTTCTAAGCCTAAATGCGATTTTATTATAAGCGAGGATAAATTTAAGGAATTAAGTAATAAGTTTGTGCAAAAATATAATAGTAAAGTAAAGGTAGATACATCTACTGGTTGGGGAAGATTTGAAGAATAGCCGATTAAATTAAGCTAAATTCAGTTATCCACCGTTTAAGACTAGAAATAAAATAAAATTAAGCACATAATAAAGGCATGCAATTCTATATATCTATATCCAATGGACTCCTAGAAGGAAACCACCAAGATAGGATGGGAACAGCCGTGTGGCAATTCATGTGGCTCATAGATAAGGTCACAACAATTGATGAAGATGGCACAGGTTGGGTATTAGGTAAAAAGGCTATAAATCTAAAAGACATGACAGGAAATGTTACGGAGAACACAATTAGCAGGAATTTGCAAAGATTGGAAAAAGAGGGGTATATACAGATACAACATAATTCTTACGGTATGATAATTGGAGTGAATAAAGCCAAAAAGAGGTTCGCCAAAAATGTAGAACCTGACGACAAGAGGTTCGCCAAAAATGGTGATGAAGGTTCGCCAAAAATGGCGAAGCTGAACTACAAAAATGGCGATCCCTCTATAACAATAACAGTAGACAATAACAGTAAGACAATAACACAAGCAACTGCCGAAGCAGTTGCGGAACCTACCACGAACGAATTAATAGATTTATTCAGACCAATAAACCCGACTATAAATTTTGGAAACAAAACACAGCGTAAGGCCATAGAAACACTGATAAGTAAAATTGGTTCGGGAAAAACTAAAAATGCCATAAATTATGCAGTAAGTATACAAGGGACTAAATTCAGCCCAACAATCACTACCCCGATTCAACTACTAAACAGATATGGGGAGTTGCAAGCCTACTACCTAAAAAACAATAAAATTAATGTAGCAAGAATATGAATGAATTAACCAAAAAACTAGTTTGTATATGCGTAAGAAATTCAGTTGAGATTTGGCTTGAAGAAGATAGGGCCAACAAGTTTATGGATTTACTGGAAATGCCCAACGCTCCACAGTTCACACGATTTGAGGGAAGGATAATAAATAAGGCGGATTTGGTGGGAATATTTACAGCGCAGGATATGGAAGATGTTAGCCATCGCAAGAATGGACAATGGAAATGCAAAGAGGGTGTCTGGCATGATCGTAGCGAAAAGTGTACCTGCATGCCAAAGATGGATATGGTAAAAGCACAAAAGAGAATAGATGCATATAGTAAATGCGATTATTGCCAAAGAGGTTTTATATTAAGCGATGATGGTAAAACTTACAGATACTGTAAATGCCAGGAAGGATTAGTATGAAATTAGAAGAAACAACTTGCTCGGTCGAGCTAGCTCAAAAACTTAAAGAACTAGACGTAGCGCAAGATAGTATATTCTACTGGATAAAAGAAGCGTTTCTGGGAGTGGCAGACCAAAACACATTATACCAACCAGACGAAAGGCAAGACGGTAAAAGGCTAGGAGTCTCGGCGTTCACATCGGCAGAGCTGGGAGAGATAATTCCTTACAGCCTCGGAGTATACTTCAACTTCACTACATACCACATGGAAGAAGGCGGATGGTTCGTAGATTATACAGATATGCGACTGGAATCAATCGGACAGCCTTTCAAATTTGGCGGTATCGCAGAAAAGATGATATTCCAAAGCGCGGAAAAAGAAGTAGATGCCAGAGCAAAACTTCTAATAGCGCTAAAACAAAATAATTTAATATAAAAAAATGAAAACAGGATTAAGGGAAAGACTAATAAGGCTACTCCAAGTAGCGAATGGCGAAACAGTTCCAATCAATGAGATTGAAAGGATGTGCAAGATTTGGGGTTATAAGATATCCAATTACGAACGTAGGCTAAGGCCTAGCGAAACACCTAATGTGATAAGTATCAAGAAGAATGGTGCGATTATAGGATATCAATGGGCTCAAGCTGTTCACCAATCCAACGATACCGCTGAAAAGTTTTTGCGGGACTTCCCTCCTAAATCTGAAGAAGAAAAACCATTAACACTAGGATTCTAAATGCAAATCACTCAGACAATAAAATACAAAAATATTTCAGAGCTAAGTACACATCCACAGAATCCGCGCCTGATAAAGAATGATCAGTTCAAGACCCTCTGCGATAGCATAAAGGCAAACCATGACTACTTCGAAGCGCGACCAATACTGTGTAACAAAGAAGGTGTGATTTTTGCAGGAAACATGAGGTACCTTGCAGCTAAGGAAACAGGTATGACCGAAGTACCTGTAAGCGTGATGGATATAAGCGAAGAACGACAACGCGAAATAATGATACGCGATAATATTTCGAACGGGGAATATAACTGGGATTTATTATCAAACAATTTCACATTCCAAGAGTTACTCGACTGGGGATTTAACAAAGAGGAGCTTCAGCGCGGATTTGACCTAGCAATCGACCCAAAAGAAAAAGACGACACATTACCAGAGGATGTGGCTGAAGTAGCGTCCTTGGGCGAACTGTGGACACTGGGCAGGCATCGTATGCTGGTAGGCGACTCCACAGATATGGACCAAGTGTCACGTCTGATGGATTCACACGTAGCAGACATGTGCTTCTGTGATCCGCCATACAACATAAACTACAAGGGTGGAACGAATCAGAATAAGCGCGAAGGAATAGATAACGACAACATGAGTAAAAAAGACTTCGCTGATTTCTTAGGTAAAGCGTTGAAGTGTATACTCGAACACACAAAAGGTGGAATTTATGTATGCATGTCGTCAAAGGAAATAGAAACCTTGAAGAGAGAATTCGAAGAAGCAGGCGGACATCTCCAAAGCTTTATAATATGGGTAAAAAATAATTTCACACTATCACGTTCAGATTATCAAAATATGTATGAGCTAATGTTGTACGGTTGGCGCGAGGGCGTACAAAATCACTACTTCATAAATCGCAGAGACATCGGGAATGTCTGGGAAGATTTGAAAGAAATAAAAACAGTTTTTGATGGCGAATATACGACTATAACCTTTCAAGGATTCAAGGTAAAGCTAAAAGGAAAACAAGAGGGGAAAGTAATTAGGAAAAAACAAGTCACGGATATTTGGAGATACGATAAGCCTATAAAATCAGACCTACATCCGACAATGAAACCTATTGCGTTGGTAACTGAAGCTATTGTTAATTCAAGCCAGAATGGGCAGGTAGTGCTAGATACATTTCTAGGGAGTGGTAGCACTTTAATAGCAGCAGAAAAATCAGACCGTATATGTTACGGGATGGAGCTAGATCCTAAGTATGCATCAGTAATTCTACAAAGATGGGCTGACTATACTGGTCTAGACCCAGTGCGTGAAGATGGTGTTAAGTGGTCAGAATTAAAAATAGAGAAAGAAGTAAAAGATGTCGTGGAGCTATAAAACAACAATTGATCCCGCGGATAGATTATTCTCCGAGCATATCCGAAACCGTGACGGATGGAAATGTAAGCTCAAATTTAAATGCACCGGTGTAATAGACTTCTCGAACAACCGTAAAGGATTAGCTTGTTGTCACTACCACGGAAGAGTTAAGCGCACGGTAAGATTTGATGGAGATAATGCAGATGCAGGATGTACTTTGTGCCACAGATACTACGATGAAGAAATGCCAAGAGTGCTAAAAGAAGAATGGAAAAAGAATCAGCTAGGCGAGATACGATTTAGGAATTTGAATGTTAGAGCCAACCGATCGAGAGTTGCGCAGAAGCCTGATAAAAAGATGGAACTGATTTATGTAAAAGCTATCATTGAAGAGAATAGACAAGTATTAGAATATCTTATTACCCCTATCTCTAAGAGCAAAGGAAAAAAGAATGATACCAAATCTTCAAAAAAGTAAGCCAGACCCAAGTTCTATTGGATTGGTAATCTTTCTAATAATTTTATTTGCAACTATATTTTTAATCTAACTAAAGAACAAAGGGAAAAAATAGATGGATATAATTACAGGATTTAAATTTTGGGGATGTGTGTTCCTATATTGAGAAACTTGTTGAACTTTAAGAAATAACCATGACCCAAACAAACGATAGCGAGCTGGAGGGCTTGAAAAAAGATTTGATTGAAAGTATTGACATGCGGTCTCAAAGCACTCCACCGATAACTTTCATCTATCATACCGCATTATCCCGTGAAGATATTGGTAACTATGTCGAAAGGATTTACTCCCTCGGTATCCAAAACGGAATTGCAAAGGCGGAGAAGGTTACAAGATTCGAGGTCATTGACCACAAAACAACAGGACAAGGACGTATCGTAGTTGAGCGTGGTGTCAAGGTCGAACTAAGCTACCAAGATGACGACCGAACGCTTAAAGTATTTCTAACTGACCGCTAAACTCAAAAACCTATGAACAACAAATGTATCTGCGGACATAAAGAAGAAAACCACTATCTAGGCACAGAGGGCTGCGCTATCTGTTACAAAGTTGATAAATACTTGTGTACTAAATTTGAACCTATGAAGGAAAAACTACTTTGGGATGCTTGTGGAGGAATACCAGGATGTAATCATCCCCAAGGTCAGCAATGCGATTGTCCTTGTCATATTCCTGACGTCACGAAAAAGGAAGAAGCATGGAAAGATGAGCTACACCTATTTTGGTTAGGTAATAAATTAGGTGGAAGACCTCACAATGAAGAAGAATGGAAACTGTTTATTAGCTATATAATCTCTAAAGCCGTAGAGGAAGCGAGAAGAGAATAAAGACTAGAAGTTTATAAGAATCTGCTTAACGAGATAAACTTAAACGCTATTACCAACTTAACCGATGTAGCATTTTGGCTAAACGAAACTATTAATCAGATGGAAAAATATAATGAACAGAAGGATGAATAAAGAATACGAACGAATGTATTTGCTTGGCTCACAGCTAATATCGGCTCGCTGGTTATAAAAGGTTTATTAAAAGTAATTCCACAATTAGAATTAACAGCACTTGAATAATCATGCCTAAATCACAGGGACTTGAGGAGATAAAAGAAGCTCTTAATCTGATGTACGAAGAAAATGAAGGAATAGTTCCAGCTGATTGGTCTTATCAGTATATTGAAAGAGCCTATACAGCTGGTATTAACGATGCAATTAAAAAGTTAGAAGTTAAAAAAGAACAGTTAGAAGAAACTCTATACGACTTTGACGGTTACCCTCATAGCGACCAGCAAGCAGAAGAAGTTATAAAAATAATCTCTGAATCATTAAAAGAATTACTATGACCAATAAACAAATAGCAATCAAATTAAGAGAACTTGCGAACGAGTTAGACCCAACTAGCGAAACTTTACAAAAACAAGATTATTGGGAGATAAAGATTAAGGAAGGTCAGACTATAGAAGGCACTTTAGAAGAATGCAAAAAACTCTTTCCTATCTGGCGATGGACTGGCGATAACCTTGACCAAACCGTTAACTCTGAACGTACTTCCAAGAAAGCATATACAGTTAAAGTTCGAGCAAACATTGA
>Ga0302277_1003862_pt1 | contig 10103 bp, 6 predicted proteins | sample III_Bog_N3_1_FD_198759 | JGI IMG/M metagenome (GOLD analysis project Ga0302277, IMG submission 198759) | Peat permafrost microbial communities from Stordalen Mire near Abisko, Sweden - III_Bog_N3_1 | ecosystem: Environmental > Terrestrial > Soil > Wetlands > Peat | place: Sweden: Abisko... | reverse complement strand
AATTGATTAAGCATAAGTCAATTATCGATAAACTATAAATCAAAATCAATTTTATGAATCGAAAAAACAATTAGACTATCGAGGAATTAAAAGCAAAGAAAGTTATGGACCTGAAAAGCTTAAGGAATACACTGAGTTGCATCGTGAAGCAAAACCATAATCTTAAAAAGGAAGCAGAAAGGCTTAAGAAAAAGATTAATTTGGCTGCATTACAGCAAACCTCTGCGATGGCTAGAGATAATCGACACATTGATGATGATGACCGCATATCATTAAATCTTAGCCCTGACCACTCAGATACATGATTTTTTTCTTTAATATTATTCTCATATTGTATTTCTACAATCCATAAAATTTTAAAGATATAAAGTGAATGGAATCAAAATTTATAAACATTCACTCTTTTTGACTTTTTTGAGCGTGAACTAACAGTCTCCATAAGGATTTTTGCTCATTGATTTTAGTATAGGCACCGACTTGCACAGCTACCTTTTTGAAAGTTGCAATTTTCCTTGCAATATGCTTTAAAACTTTGAGATACTTTTTCTTAGTGATGCGATTGATTGCTTAAATTTTATCTTTTTCGATCTACGTTTGTTCTAATTACTGCTATTTTTGTTTCTTGGCCATATCAATCCATTGCTTAAAAAACATCTCTCTGCGAAATTTTGAAAAGGTTACAATTGTTTTTGCAGTACTCACTTGTTGTAATTTCAAGACGGTATTATACATTTTGAGTTCATTCATCGCTTATTTCATTTTTGACAAATATTGGTGATTTAAAATATATCTGAATATTTTTAATTGCTGTTAGTTTGTTACCTTTGATTGCTCATTTTTATTATATGGTGTTAGTTTGATCTTTAAAAAGGTGATTTCCTTTGAAAGGGCAACATGTGAACAAATCTTATTGAAAACAGATAATAGAATTTTTTGTCGTTTCAGGTTATATTGAAATTTTTTTACTGCTTGCTTTAATGAATTCTTTATGAGTTCGGTTAACTGTAAAATGGCATTTCTTTATTTGGATAAATCAGCCTTAGAGTTTGATGGCAGAATAAACACATTTTGCCCTCGATCATATTTCAATTTATTGTTTGAAATCTGCTTTTTTTCTGAAGCATAAATCAGTGTTCGGAGCATAGAAGTTTAGAGATTAAGCTTTGTCTTGAAGATAAGAGATTTTGCCATCTCAAAACTAGGCCCTCTTTTTGACAATTGAACGGGGATTTCCTAAATTAATTTGAAGGCGAGCCGAGTATTAATCATTCTATTGATGAGCACCTTGTTCAAATATTGTCTCTTAGCCTCCTCCGTCTTACTCTTTCTTTCAGTGAGAGATCCTCTTTTAGAAGAAGCTATTGTGCTTATCACACTGTTGTTTTTATCCCTTCGAGTATTCGTGAAACTGAGCTCTAAATCTGATTTTGAGTATAAATGCTTACCCATTGAAACTGACATATTTTTCCCATTAGGTTTGGATTTGTTCATAAGAAGTAGTGAGGATTGACCTTGTGAAGGTTGAAGTACAGGCCGATAGTACATGTCCATTGTTCTATAATAAAAATGGCAATAAAGCTCCTTGACTAAACTCTCCCCCAAAACTAGTAAAAGCCAAATGTATAATTTGTTTACCTTAACTCCTTCTTATTTTATCAGTAAAGCAAAAAAATCTGCAATTAATTATCATTTTAAATTTATTTAATTCAGTTGAAACTAATTTCTATTTGCAATTAATTATGGATTTTATCATTTCCTTCAGGAAATCTCATGGATAAATCGTAAGCATATACAAATCAGTGGGATAAATACCCAATTGCATATTTTTATAGTAAGTGCTTTGCGTTCACCCAAGGGTGATATTGGTCTAAATAAAGAATAAATTACAGAATAGCACTTGGCAATCTTTGCCGCAGCCCTTTAGCATTATATCTCCTCCAGGATGATAATGCAGGTAAGTGGTTACATCATATACTATTCCATTGAGGCTCAGCCAAGCAGAGTCCGGTTTAGTATGATGAGAAAGCTACTCCGCGCTTATTTTTCTTTTTTCTTCTACAGGCTTATGGTGATTCATGACTTGCATATACTGATGGTGCGATTTTCCATGTTTTCCAACTTGTTCCAAAGCTTCAAGAACTTAATTTTTAGAGGGCTTTACACCAAACCTTGGACTTCCCTCTTACTCCATTGGGGAATTGATATTGATTTCAATATTATTGACTTTCTCGTGAGCCATTTAGATTTGTTTAAGATTATATTAATTTACAATTATTGAATGAAATGAAAGAATTTGACAGTATATATTACAACTCTATAATCACGATCAGTCCCTAACAAATTTAAAAATGACTTGCCTTTGCAGTTAATGAGTTTAATAATCATTTGCATTTCATTAAATTTATTTAATATATTTATCTAAAGTTTATATTTGTCCATTGAAATCTGTTTAAATTAATTTCATGTATAAATCGAAAATATGTATGAATCATTGCAAAAAATATCCCATTACTGCATTCTTTCCTAAAAAATTTTATAGAGCACCCTTTGAGCCCTCAAAATAATGATATGAGCCTAAATAAAGAATAAATTACCAAAAATATCTTTGCATTCTTTGCCACAGTTCTCTATCAATGTAGATCCTCCAGGATGTTTGTGCAGATAGGCAGTTACATCATAGACTATTCCATTGAGACTAATCCAAGCAGAGTGCTATTTTGCATGATGAGAAAGCTCCTGCGCGGTTATCCTCCTAAGCTCATGTTTTTGATGGTGAAACATTTTAAGAAATATTGATTTACTCTTTTGATATATTATCGCTCTTATAATAGAATTCACTTGTTCGAATCTGACAATATTTACAAAATAATAATGAACAGCTTTTAATCAATTGAAAAATACCTTCCCTCCACAGTTAAATCAGTATTACTTAGATTTTGTAATGTCCAGAGTACCGTGAGAAGGTTCAAGAGTTGTTTCGCTCATGCAATAATCATATCAGCTAAAAACATCTTCAATTCAACATCATAACCAATCCAAAGTGCCTTTTCAATCTAGTAGAATCTAACTACCTCATTGGCAAAAGCTAATAAAACCTGCAGCAATTCTATCAGGTAATATTTTAGCGAAGCAGCTCAAAACTGAGATACTAACCTTCATCAAGAATTTGATTGAGGATTTTCCTCTCAATGCAAGATCAGCGTATGAATAAGCTTATTTGGTTGTCGAAAACAATAAAAAAATAAATTTCGTGATTTATCTCATGAAATAAATCAAACGAGCCTTCAAATGGCGTTTAAAAGATGATAGTCAGGATAGCTAAACCATCTTTCAATCGTATTTAGCTGTTTTGTCGGAAATATTTGCCCAATTTTGCCAAGTCTGTACTATTAACACATCCGAACTGAAAGAGATAACCAACAATTTAACAGATTTGTATTATGAGGAGCTTCTCAATACCAAAATGATAAAATATTTCTACACACTATTGGATGGTGGACTTCAGGAGAGAGATATCTCTTTGAGATTAGCTTTTATCGATAATTACAAAAACAATTCGATGAGAGTGTAGCTTGTAAATAATAAATGGCCTTTTTCCAAAGGAATGACTATTTTTATGTGGATTAAGTCACTAAAATAATGTGATTTTGAGTTGCTAAAGCTCAAAACAGACGAGGGCAATGAATTAACTCTCTAAATAGAAGATGGAAAGCTAATAGTCCACTGTATCGAGAACGGTACTAGTTTAATAAAATTAGAAAACAAAGATGATAAGAAATCATCTGAAATATGTCTTATGCCATCCAATGGTTAAATCATGATGATTGGCATTTAATTAGAGGAAACAGGCCTGTTTTCTTCATCCTATATGTTGCACGTATACAATGATAGACTTAGGTCAACATTAATGGAGAATATTATCAGAATGTGGCCACTATCCCAAATTTGTAAAATAATTAACTAATCACCGAATTTGGTCTTTTGAAACAATTCATTGGTTAGTTTTATAGTATTATAATCACAACCCGCAGGGAGTTAGATAAATTTTAATAGCTCAACAGCAAGTTCCCCTATGGAATTTCTCAGTAATTCTAAGTCCAGTTATTAATGTAAAAAAAGATTCTGAATATTTAGTCTATTATTTGTTTATTCAATCCCGATAAACATTATTAGAACATGCTCCTCAACTACTTTGCTGATAAAAACTATGCTCATTACTATGGTCGAATTATTTCAGTGAAATCTCATAAGTACTACTAAAAGCTGTTGGATATCTACCTTCCTTTTCTGTATTTTATGAGTAAATCTCACTTAAGTTAGGCATAACCAAATAAAAGGACGACTCGTGGAAGGAACTATTTGACTGTATCTTCATGAACATTCTTAATATCATTGATAAATACAATCATCAAACTGATAACATACTCTTTCTCCTGTATTTTTTGGAAATTAACTCCTATCAAATCCATCAAACTACTCTTGATTTTCTTTTTAAACTTGCCAAAAGCCTTTAAAACTTTTACGTAAATTATAATATACTCAGATTAATTTAATAGTTAAATATCTGGATGTTTCCTTTCTGATGAGAGAAGAGCTAAAAGTTGATCCTTAATTTGAACCAAACTAAAACTTAACCTAAAAAATCACCTTATTGTTTCATCTATAAACAAGGTGGTTTGAAAAATGGAATTTACTCCAAGGATTTGCAGGATGGTGGTCTCCTCATTTTTTTTATAGCCAAAATGATCAGCCCTATAACTCCAAGGATTTTATTTATAATCCGAATCAGTAATTAAAAGTTGAATGGACTGTTATGAACTTGGTCACAAAGGATTACTGCAAATCGTTTATCGAACCAGTGTTCAAACTTCCAAAATATGGGCAAATTCATAATTTTCATAGATAATATATAGCAAAGGAGTGTTTCACTTTCGAATTTACCTTAAATCTGTACCAACAACCCAAAAACTAAATTTTAATTTGCAAAAAAATATCTAATTCTAGATTGGATATTCTGAAAAACAAACTACTGGGAAACAGAGAGGCTACCTAAGTTACCAAAAAAGTGCAGTCTCTGATTATAAAATAGTTTTCCACTGACTGTCTTTTTATTGACACTCTAACAATCGTTGAGGGAACTGTGAAGATAACTCAAGAAGGGTGTATTATCTTTACTTCAAAGCATATCGATAAATCCTTTGACCATATGTGCATTAAAGGATTCAATAATTAAATATTTTATTATATCTGTATTCCCTTTGGAGATATTCGAAAGATCTATCAGAAACGTTTCAATGCATCCCATAATGCTATCTGTATAAAATAGAAAGACGGCAAATAGGTGATGCTTCATTTTTATTTAAAGAATGTGAGCAGCTTTGTCGATATCCTTTCCAGTTTCGTAAAAATACAAAAGGATTCCTATGATAGTTACTTGCAATCCGATCAACCCTTCCAATGGATAGACAAAAATATGTCAAACTATGAATACTTGCAATGGCTGAATTAAATCGCAGGTAGGAATTACAACGATGTCACTCAATATCCCGTAATACCCTGGATCTATATCACCAATTAAGATAATCCTGGACTCGATGATACCAAATATTATAGAGATTTAACCAAGAATATGGGACTCCAAGGAGATTAAGACCGCATCCGGTATTTTATGGAAAAGTACCACAGTAATAACGAGGAAGAATTATTCAGTTAGTATCATTTTGGTACTCATTATTCCTCCTCAGCCATAATCTTCAATTTTTTAATTAGAATAAGACCCTACAGCATAGGAGCACTGGCCCTTCAGAGTGGTAAATTTGACTGCGCCGATCGAATATTCTATAGTTACTATGGATCATGGAACAATGCTATTACTTCTCCCACTGACTTAAGAGAGTTAATCCCTGAAATATATACTCTTCCGGAAATGTTTATCAATCTCAATAATTACTCCTATGGATTAACTCAGGACAAGATAAATGTGGACAATGTCATCCTGCCGAATTGGACAAACCAAAACCCCTACAAATTTGTGGCGACTCTCCGCAAAAAACTAGAAAGTAGATATGTGTCAGAAAACATTAATAATTGGATTGACCTAATATATGGATACAAGCAAAGAGGAAAGGATGCTATTGAGAACGTGAATATTTTTTACCCGCTAACATATGAAAATTGTATAGATTTGGATAAAGTCACAGAAGCTGAAGAAAGAATATCATTCTAAACACAAATTGCCCACTTTGGACAAAATCCGGCTCAGATCATTGGAAACAATCTCCATCCTTCTCGCCGAGCAGTAAAGTCACAGTGGTAGGATAGACTAATTGCTGATGGCGGAGAGTTGACACTTCAAAAGTGTTATCTCTCTAAAGTTGCAGCAAAGTAGGAGAAGTACCTACTAAAATCTGTATTTTAGGGCGTTAATTCAATTCTTAACATCATATATATCACCAATGAAAGATTTTTGATCATACGCAAACATGAGTATTGCGTATTCAAAGTGTTGACTAAGCAAAAAGAGTTTTTGCTCAAGGAAAAACAGGTTAGTTACGAATTGTAATCAGAGAGAAGTGGCCTCAATTATAAAGAACTGCCTTTATTTGTTCCAGTGGTGACTGTCAATGAAGAAATAGCCCTAATAGGAGGATTATATGGTGGAAACATCAGTATCCTCTTTCTAAAGGAATAAAAATTTAATAGGCTTTTTAAAATTAATGATAGGACTATTACGGCTTTAGCTTTTTTAAATAAGTTTCAAAGGTTGTTTATAGGCGATGACGAAGGCTATCTAAAAGTTTATACAATAGTCATATCCCTTAAACAAATTGAGTTTTAAACTGTAACCATGCTCAAGGCTCACGATATGAAAATAAATGATATATCGATCAAGTAAAAGGCAAATCTAGTATGCACGTGCTCCTAAGATGGAAATCTCAGTCTATTTAATCTTTATTCTCGTAACTCTTTCTTAATTTAGTGTAAATTATTCGTAAAATTCATCATCCCAAGCATTTACCGATCAACTTTGCCCATATAACAACAAATCCACTCTATTCGATCGTCTTCTACTCTCTCTAAAATAGTACCATTTACGTCTATTCGATTAATGGCCAATTTATCGACTCAATTTGTTAAAAAAGTGGTTTTGTTTACAATCTGCATATTCTACGATCAACTGATTTTACTGAATGTTTGGTACCATAAAAATAATTTAGATTTATCTCAACGCACAAAGGGAATTGTTTATTTGGGAATTGCCTTTCCTCCGTCTCAAGCGAAAGATAAAAGTGAAAAAAGAGCAGTACAGGGTGACTTGTTTTTCTTCTTCCGATAACGGTAAAATGGTGGTGGCTGGTACTGAGGAGGGCGCTCTGCATATAATCACAAACCCTGCAAGTTATTGATAATTTAACCAACAATGTCAGTTTTTGTTCAGAACAAAGTGATAAAATATTGTTTCTAAATACCTTTTATATTTATTGATGTAAGAGGAAAATAGAGGAAATGTCAACCCATTCTTTAAGGGAATCTCTCTTTCCGATTACATGAAGGACATGAACTGCCCTGAATAACCACATCACTATTCATAGATAGAGGATGACTCTATTGATCTCTATTTGCAGAGTCAGCCGCATTCAAAAAAGATCCCAAACTTTGCAATAAAATAAATTGATGAAGACAACTATGACGAGTCTGGTGATCAGAATCTGCTAATAGTGCAACCGCTCCATGTATGTCGACAATGATACAGAGTTATGACTTGCAGCAAAGTAGAGTATTACCGCTTGAAGACATGAAATATAGACTCAAAAATAATGCTATCAAAAAAATTGATTTTCAGAAGACAAAGAATCATTCGAATAGTCCTTCTCAAAAAACAGTCTCTCCCAAGAAGGAAATGTTCAGATCTCTGTATGGGCAATCCTTTGGTCAATAGCCCAAAAATGACCAGGCTCAGCAACTGTCTACGCTGGGTATGAACAACTGGAGAAGTCGTCACAAAAGTTTAAGTAAAAAGTAAGTGTAATTGCGTGACAAGAATAAGCGTCAATATCACTAAATAATTAAATATTAGAATGTAATTACCCAAAGATTAGACCACAAATTGAACAGTATCCGCATTGACGGAATCAAAGACAAAATCTATGAGAGAAACTAAAAGCTGAATACTAAGCAAAAAATATAGGGAAGAGCCTGATAATCTATAAATATTTTTTTACAAATAATGTGAATATAACTTTACTCAATTAGCAACAGGTGAAAAGACTTGAACCCTTTTCATAATCTTCCATACCTATTCTAAAGGTTTTCAAAATTGGATTAAACAAATAATATCGCTGTAGCAATAATATTAATTTTTTCATTTTCGATGTAAGCCTTCCAGTTTTAGCAATTCATGTCCAATATAAACTAGCAATATCGCTTGTAACGTTAGGGTAGGGAAAAATAATTTAACTAGTGGCTTTAGCGACAGCGCAAAGATAGCCAAAAACGGCTTTAAAAATAAGAAGCAAAATTTTAGATATAGCGCAAAGATCGTCAAGATTAGTTTAGGAAATAGCGATAAGATCGTGAAGATAAGTTTTAGAAATAGCGCAAAGATCGTCAAGATCAGCTTTAGAAATAGCGCAAAGATCGTCAAAAATTACTTTAGAGATAAGATGCCGCTCGTAAACTCTAATGCTAGACTCGACTCGCTAGTCAATAGAAGAAATTTCCAATTGCGAGATTTTAAACTCTTGAGAAAAAACAAAAAATGAGAGCAACGGGTAACCTCTTCAGTTTATTAAAGCAATTTTTTTTACCGTAGTCTGGATAGTCATCATCCTTATAGCCGGGGTCTTCGCGATATACCAAATTTGGAACACCTCACTCTATGTAAAGATAGCCTCTTGTATCCTCCTGTCATTAGGAATTATCAAAAGCATTTTTGACCAAATCAAAAAAATATGGGATGGACGTTGATTAACGAGAGCGATGAATAAAAAATTTTTTATATTAAAAATATTCCTACAAAACTCGTTAGAATAAAGTATTTTCCCATTATAAATTCGACTAGAGTTTTGTGAAGGTCACCTTTTGTTTTCCTCAGTTGCTTCTCCAATTTGCTTGGAGGTAATGAATGAGCAAAAGATGGTAGTTTAGTCGATGAAAGGCATCAATTTATGCCTTGATTAACATTTTTTCCAATTAATTGATGAATAGACTTCATAATATCATCATAGCTTCTCCTTTAATACTTCTCGATGTTGCTTGGGCCCAATTAACTATGCATCAAATAAATACATTTGATTATCAAATAATACGCAACAATAATAATCTTTTAGAACTTTGAATGCAAGATTAGAGTGTTCTGCAGTTCCTTGCCAACATAAACTAGCAATATCGCTTGTAACGTTAGGAAAGGAAAAGATAATTTAACCAGCAGCTTTAGCAATAGCGCAAAGATCGTCAGACATAGCGATAAGATCGTCAGAGATAGCTTTAGCAATAGCGCAAAGATCGTCAGAAATAGCGATAAGATCGTGAAGATAAGTTTCAGCAATAGCGCAAAGATCGTCAAGATAAGTTTTAGAAATAGCGCAAAGATCTTCAAAAATAGCGATAAGATCGTGAAGATAAGTTTTAGCAATAGCGCAAAGATCGTCAAGATTAGTTTAAGAAATAAACGCAGGCTCGCTAACTCTAGTGCTCTACCCAACGCGCTCTTCAATAGCAGCAACTCCCAATCGCTAGATTGGTAACTCTTGAGAAGAAGCAAAAAGTGAGCGTAACTGGTAAACTCTTCAGTTTATTAAAGAAACTGTTTTAGCCATAATCTGGATCATCGTTATTGTTACAGCTGGGGTCTTCGCGATAGACTAAATTTAGAACGGTTACTTCTTTATAAAGATGGCCTCTTCTATATGAGTCATCAAGATGCAAAAAATAAGTGTATATTTTAATCTTTACTAATATTAGCAAATCTCCCGTAATCACTGAAAGATCCGTTTTCGTCTTGATTTGCTTCGATCCAAAACCGAAATACTGCTTTGATCGAGGCCTGCCTCGCTTTTATTGATTGATCTTCCTTCGACGAATTGCTTCTTCAAAAAGGAGCC
>Ga0302277_1003861_pt1 | contig 10104 bp, 7 predicted proteins | sample III_Bog_N3_1_FD_198759 | JGI IMG/M metagenome (GOLD analysis project Ga0302277, IMG submission 198759) | Peat permafrost microbial communities from Stordalen Mire near Abisko, Sweden - III_Bog_N3_1 | ecosystem: Environmental > Terrestrial > Soil > Wetlands > Peat | place: Sweden: Abisko... | reverse complement strand
CCCGGGCCGATTCCGCTGGCACTGCGCCGCAATTATTCCAGCCAGAATGTGGCCGACAACCAATTCGGACAAGGGTGGAAGCTGAGCATCATGCCTTATCTGAGCCTGAGCGTGGGCGGCACCAATATTTATGCGGCCGACATGGATGGGGCAGTCCTTGCTTATGTCCAGAATACCACCAATGCCAATCTGTGGAGCCCCACGCTGGCGGCAAACCCGTTGCTCAACAATGACAGCACGGCCGGAGTTGGCGGTCTGGCGAATCGGATGCGGGATTACATAATGCTTTCGACCAACAGCACGACCACAAACTACACTCTTTATGGCGGGGATGGCAGTGTCCGGGCGTTTCAATTCATGAGTTTCAACAGCAGTTCGATCACCAACGCCAGGCCTTATTTGACGCAATGGACGGACAACCGGGGAAACTACTACACTTTCGGATATGACTCCAATTCCTTGGATGCAAATTTCGGCCAGATGGCGCGCATCCAGTGCAGCAACGGCAATTTCCTTGGGTTCGATTACGATGTTTATGGCCATATTTTGGACGCCTATACCGGCGATGGCCGCTGGATGTACTATGAATATGATGATTACGGGGACTTGGTGACGGTCACGTTACCGGATAACACCACGCGTTCCTATCAATATTTGCATGGCCTGCAAAATGTGACCAACAGTGGCGTGGTGTCCCAGGTTCCCTATTCCATGCATTTGATCGTTGAGGAAGACAAGCCCGAGGGCCGCCGCTTGCTTAATGCCTATGACAGCCAGCGCCGGGTCACCAATCAACTTTCCACGGCGGGCATTGATTTCACCCCGATACGAACCGCCACCTTTGTTTATTCCAACAACTTTGTCTTCACCAACTCCTGCACCACCCCGATCAGCGGCTACACGCTGATCCTTGATGGCAATGGGAACACCAACCGCTACGACTATACAAACAGCCTCATCACCAAAATCACCGATCCGCTGGGCCAGACCATCCAGCAGACTTGGTGCGCCAACAACGCAACCGCCCCGGGCTATCCGCGCAGCCTCGCTTCCATCACGGACAAGCGGGGACTGGTAACGCAATACCAGTACGATTCCAACGGGAACATCAGCAGCACGATTGTGACCGGCGATCTAACGGGTGATGGCATCACCACCCAGACCGCCACCAACACGGCTACCTATACAACCAATTGCCTGCCGCTCACCATGACCGATGCCATCGGCAACAGCATCCAGACGATCTATGACCCCGTCTTTAACTTCCTGCCACAACAACTGATTCACTATGCCGGCTCCACTCCGGTCAGCACGGATTACATCATTTACAGCAATGCGACCACGGTTGTCACCAACGGCAGCCTCACGCAAACCAACCTGGCCTTCGGTTTGCCGGTCCGGAAGATTCGGGCGTATGGTTCGCCCGACGCGGCCACCAATGATCTCGTTTACAATGGCAACGGATTCCTAACGGCGTCCACGCGCTACACTGGCACTGCTGATCCCAATGTCACCATGACGTTTTTTTATAATGAACGGGGCCAGTTGGTGAATTCGGTGGATATGTTGGGGGCCGTGACATTTTTCGATTATGATGCGCTCAACCGCCCCACCGAACAGGAAAAATTTGATGAATTCGGCAACGTGCTGTCCTGGAATTTCACCTATTACACCGAGAACGGAGAAGTCAGTTGGGTGGATGGTCCGCGTTACAATCCCGACGACTACGTCTATTTCGACTATGACGGCGCAGGTCGGAAGACCACCGAGCTTCACTGGCGGTCGCAGGCCAACGCCACGGGGACCGGCGTTCAAGCCCCGTCCAGCTACAACCTCTATGCCCAATCATTCTATCAATATGACCCTGTGGGAAACCTTACCCTGGCGGTAGATCCGCGAGGCGCGATGACCAAAAATTCCTGGGATGCCCTCTCCCGGCTCGTGCAATCTTCCCATCTGGATACCAACGGGGTGACGGTCCTGAGCACCGAGGGGTTTGCTTATGGACCGGGAGGTCAGGCGCAATATTATACCAATGCTTTGGGCGCGGTAACCACCACGCTGTTCACCACGACCGGCAAGCCGGCATATCGGAGCAACCCTGATGGCTCGACCAACGCCTGGCGGTATTATCGGGATGGCCGAATTTATCGTGAAATCCAAGGCAATGGTGCGTATTGGCAGACCTCCTACGACGATGTCAACCGCATCACCACGCGGGTCTTTTGTTCGGCTGCGGGGGTGCCGGAGGCAACCAACTCGGTCCAGCTTGACCGGCGCGGCAACGCCATTCAACGGACCGACGCGGGCAACAATGTATTCACCAGCACGTTCGATGGGTTGGATCGCACCAAGAGCACCGCTGGGCCAGACGTTGTCACCGTGACACGTTTCATGAACGCTAGTTTCCAGACGGTTTATACGACCAATTATTTTCAGCAGGCGGTGACCAATTATTTTGATGCCGCCGGGCGGGTGGTTACCAATGTCAACGCGCTGGGCGAAACCACCATCACCACGATGGATGCCTTGGGCCGCATGACCAGCACGCTGATTTATGGCGCATCCGGCTTGCTGGTCCGCGAAAAATACTTTGCCTACTCCGCCGACCATAACAGCGTAACGACCACCAATGGCTCTGGCGCCACGGCCATCGTCAACACCACCTGGACCGATACCGACGGCCTATCCTGCCAGCGGCAATTTGGATTATACCCGGAAAAGCTACGATTTGTCAGGCAACCTCGCCTACGAAGAGCATGACACCAGCCCTGGCGGAGCCTGGACTTTCGCCAGTTACACCCATGACGGACTGAATCGCCTCACCAGCAAGACCGACCGCGATAACGCGATCACGACGTACGGATTTGATTCCTTGGGTGACTTGACCAGCCGCACCGTCCCGGGCGGGGTGCAGTGGCTGGCCACCTACAATAATGCCGGGCAGGAACTTCAAGACTGGCTCGTTGGCTCGACCAACGCCGCCATGCGCACCAACTCATTCACCTATTATTCCTCCAGCAGTCCGTTCGCCGGCTTGGTTTACACCAAGACCGATGGGCGTGGATTGGTAAGCACCTACAGCTACGACGACTGGCTGCGGCAGGTGTCCATCTCCCGCACCGATCCCAATTATGTACATGTGGACACGTTCTGGAAGTATGATGCTCGCGGGTATGTCACCAATCTCACGGAACAATTCACCGGGAACCCCTCGGGCAACGATCCCAAGGTGATTTCGCGTGCCTTTGATGCGTATGGGCACCTGAGCTCAGAAATCGTGACGGTGAACGGTGGGACGTTCTCCTCCGCTGGCCAAACCTGGGATGACGCCGGACGGCGCATCGGACTCTCGCTCAATGAGGCAAGCTATGGTTTCGTGTCGAGCGCGGACGGCTTGCTGGTTTCCGCCAGCTCCCAGAACAGCAGCGGAAATTACACCTTCGACACGGCGGGCCTCTTGACCAGTCGCACCGCCGGGCTTCGTACCACCAGCATTGCCTCGCGCGATGGTGAAGGTCGGCCCACTTCCATTTCCACCACCCTCAATGGCTCCGGCCTGTTCTCCGAATCACTGGGCTGGAATGGCGATGGCACCCTGTCTTCGCATACGCTGTCCCGTCCCGATTTCACCGACGCGCGGCAGTATTCCTACGCGAGCTTGAGCCGGCGGCTGACACAGGAACAATTGAACCTCAATGGTTCGACCGCTTGGACCAACAATTTCACCTACGACAATGGCATTGGGGCCGGGCCGGGCGTGCTGACCCAAGTTGTTTCGCCGGGAGCCAATTCGGCAAATTGGACCGCTGGCGTCAGTGCGCTGGGCAGCGTTACCACCGAAACCAACAACTGTATTCCCTATCCAGCCTCCGGACGGGTTAACGGCGCGGCAACCCTCACCCTCTTGCTGGATGGCCAACCCCTGCCGGTCACCATCAACAATTCAGCAGAAAGACTCTATCCATTCCAATGGCGCACCGTCATGGAATTGACGCCCGGCTCGCATCAATTGACCATGACTGCGGTCCATCCCAGCGGGTTCTTCACGATGCAGGCGAGCAGCAGCTTTGCCAACAATATCGCCCAGCTAACGGCCTCGGTTTTGCGGGACAACAGCGGGAATGTCACTGGACGCGTCTGGCACAACCCGGACGGCACCACCAACCGGATGCAGCAATTCACCTGGGACGCCAAAGATCGCCTGACCGACTATTCGGATTATTACTATAACACCAAGAACGGATTCAAGTGGCACGCAGAATATGACGCGCTCGACCGCCGCCTTTATACCACTGGCACCGTCATCACCAACGGCCTGACCCTGAGTTCGTCGGCGACCACCATCAACCAGTATTATGATCCGCTGGTGGAATTTTTGGAATTGGGCGTGAACTACGGAAACACCACGGAATGGAAGCTTTACGGGCCGGACCTGAACGGAGTCTATGGCAGCATGAATGGCGTCGGCGGCTTGGATGGCGTCTCGTCGGGGATTAACTCCTTTTCGCCAGCGTTCAGCGATTTTCGCGGGAACATTCTGGGCAAAATCACCAACGGCGTGGCCACATGGAATCCTTCCCGGCCTACCGGCTATGGTGCCGTGCCCGCTTATCGTCCCGTGGCGCTGGCCTATGGGGCGGACATCACGCTTTCCTCCGCTTGGCGTGGCAAATGGCCGGACATCACCGGCTATTATAACTTGGGCAAACGCCTCTACGACCCGGTCGCGGGCATGTGGCTGTCGTATGATTCGACGTGGGACGAAAGCAACCCCAGCGGACAGACCGCATTCGGTGGAGATCCCATAGACATTGTTGATAGCGATGGACGGCGGGTGGATCGGGTCATTGATGCAGGACTTGACGTGGTTGGCCCCCAACTGGAATGGCAGGCAACGCAATTTAACGCATTGCTTAACAGCCTCGATACCCAAACCGCTTGGAAACAACCTCTGAATTATGCGAGTTCTGCGATGATGCTTGGACTCGCCGATGCGTCAAGTCTCGTCAACATGGGCCTTTCCAAAATTGGTATGGACCCCGATATGTTGGCGTCCATGCCGGCGTTTGCACCTGAAGCACGTGTTCTTTCAACAGTGGATGCAATTACTGCAAACGCTGTTACAGATGCCGGTGAGGCATTTACCTTTAATGTGGCTGGCGTTGATAACGCAGGCACGGCAACAACTGCTACGAAATGGCAAGATCTCCTGCCGACATCGCAGGAAATGCTAACCGATACAAAAGCGGAATATGGAAATGTTGAAGCCTTCAATATGTCGAAACGACAAGACTATATGGGCTCGACTCCAAGTAAATATAGCCAAGTAGGAGAGGATGTCATGGTTCGCATGGCTGAAGAAGGGCGGTTGGTTATGAATGATAATGGACAAATACGCGTGTTGAATTCAAACAACGAATGGGTTGACGTTGACACGACTGACATGAGTCACATTAAAGATGCTGTTAAAGCATGGAATGATGGACTCTATAAGACTGGGCCGCAATCATCAGAGGTGAGGTCGTTTATGAACGACGCCAAAAATTACGAATTGGATTCCAGTAGCATAAATCGGTCAAATGGTGCCAAATTAGGATTGCAGTACCGCGATCCCGACACTAAATAGGATTATGCAAAAAGTGCTTGATAAAAGTATTTACGACAAGATCAAACTGCTGTGCGCAGATGGCGATGGTTTAATGGAACGAAATGAGTTTCAGCAGGCGCTAACGAAGTATAATGCCGCGTTAAAGTTGGTGCCCGATCCATTTGCCATGTGGGAAGCAGCTACCTGGATATTTGTTGCCATCGGGGATGCGCATTTTCAGTCAGGTAATATGAACGATGCTTATACTGCGTTCTGTAAGGCGACCAACTGTCCAAATGGAATAGGCAATCCGTTCATTCATCTTCGGCTTGGCGAAATCCAATTTGAACTAGGTAACGGCATTCTCGCAGCTGATGAGCTTGCGCGTGCCTATATGAGCGGTGGTAGCAAGATTTTTGCCGGTGAACCTGAAAAGTATTTTGATCTGGTAAAGCAAAAACTCAAAGAACCGCCTAATGGTTGGACATGATGGCAGCCCCCCCCGACACTTCAACCACCCTACCGATTTTAAAGATGAAAACGCTGAACATTCTCGGCTGGCTTTTCTTTGGCATGTTGACCGCTCAAGCCCAGCTTGCCGTCACCGTGTCTCCGCCCAAAATCAGCGGCCAAAAAGCCGTCGTGCAACTGGCCCTGACCAACAATCTGTCCTGGTCGGTGGAATCCGCCCGGGCCATCTGTTTCTTGCTGGACGACCAGGGCAAGATGGTCGGCCAGTCCACCAAGTGGGTCATCGGCGGCACAAAAGACCGGCCAAAGTTGGCACCAAAATCCGGCACCAAATTCAATTTCGTCATCACCAGTCAGCAGCCGTTTACAACGACAAATCTCATGGCCAAAATCTCATTTAGCCGTTTGAATTTGGAAGGCCGCAACTCAGTTGACTTGATACAAGAAATCAGCATTTCGCCGTCCACAAAGTAGGGGTTGAGGTCGGTGGCGGGTCACTGTCAGTGAAACCTTCAGTTCGAGGGTTGGCAGAGTAGTGAAAAGTTAAGCCAAATAGTGGCGAATAGCCCTTGGTTTCTATCGGTTTCATGCTATTTTCCCTGTGTTTGAATCATAACCACAGAATGTGTCCATCCGTGGTTTTAAATCTGTTTTACTGAATCGTTCCGGCTAATGCCTGCGAGGGGTCTGCCGCAACCGAAAGCTTTAGCCAGCTCGCAAGAGGCCAGCCGCTGGTAGCGCGTGCGCAGCGAATTCTCTGACGTGCAAGCTTGCGAACGGGGACGGAACTATTTATAATTAGTCTAAATATGGATTGTGAAATCAAATCAATCTCGGTCGGCGCCCCGGTGCCGAATTTTGAAATGGAAACCTACAACCCCGCCGAAGGCGAGTTTGGCAAAATCTCCCTCGCCGACGTCAAGGCGGCGGGCAAGTGGACCCTCCTGGTCTTCTATCCGGCGGACTTCACTTTCGTCTGCCCCACGGAGCTCGCGGACCTCGCGGACAAACACGCGGAATTGGAAAAACTGGGGGCGACGGTGATCTCGGTTTCGACCGATACGAAGTTCGCCCACATGGCCTGGCGCAACAGCGAGCGCCTGCTGAAAGACGTCAAATATCTGATGGCGGCCGATCCGACCGGCACCGTAAGCCGCATCTTTGGCGTGTATGACGCCGCGAGCGGCCTGGCCTTGCGCGGAACGTTCATCATCAATCCCGAAGGCAAGCTCGTGACCTCCGAGGTGAATTTCTACAACGTCGGCCGCGATGCGGGCGAATTGCTGCGCAAACTGCAGGCCAATGTGCATCTGCTGGCCCACCCCAGCGAGGCGTGTCCCGCAAAGTGGACCCCCGGGTCCAAGACCCTGATCCCCGGCAAAAACCTCGTCGGCAACGTTGCCGCCGCGCTGGGCAAGTAACTGCGCCGCATCGATTCAGTAAAACAGAATGTCAACCACACCTGACCGCGCTTGACAACCCCAGCGGCTTATGAATAATGATGATGACGATTATTTAATCAGTTAACGTGACGTTTGCCGGCCTCGCCGGTTCATTAATATGAAAACCCAGGTGGTTCGCTACGGTATTCCCATCCTTCCGGCCGTTCTGCTTGGTGCGTTAAGCAGTTGGGCCGCCTCGCCGGTGTTGGTGGCGACGGGTTATTATGATGAGCCGCCGGACCAAGGCTACGGCGGTTCGAACCTTCCGCTCCCCAGTCCTTGGTATGGCAGTCCGAACACAACCTATTTTGGCAGCGTGGCGGATGCCACCAGCAGTGACCCGGACCTCAGTGCGGTGCTGTTCCAGAATCTCGGCACGTCCACCGCCACGCTCACCGCCGCCAGCCTGGGCGGCAGCTACGATCTGTTTTCGTATAATTCCATCACCGGCCCGATCCTGCTTCCGCCCGGCCAGTTTATTATCCTCGCCGGGCCCGATGGTAGCGATGTTTCGTTCCCGAATGCCGTGAATGTGACGGTCAACGGCACGGCCTACAGCTATCCGGACGCCGTCGATCCGACGTTTTATCCCAGCGGGGTGCTGCACGGTTTCCCGGAATCCAGTGATGAAACCGTCCCCTGGACCACCATTTACACACCCACCACCTTGCCGCCCCCGCAACTCACCCTCCAAAATCCAGCCACAAACAACTGGATACTCACTTGGAATTCAGCCTTCGGCCAGGCATATCAAATACAATCCACCACGAACCTTTCCCCGGCGAACTGGGTTGATCTGGGGGCGATCCAGACCGCGACCAACGCCACCATGAGCTTTAGCGATCCATCCGGGGGGCCGTTAAAATTTTACCGGGTGGCCTGGCTGAGCCATTGAGGATTGCCGATTTTGGATTGCCGATTGCCGATTGAAGGCCTCCGCAAGGCGCGCAAGGTCATTCGAGACTATCTTTGCCTGGCATCAAAGTTGAGAACCGACCGGACGGGTCTGCGGCCGCAGTATTCTTCGGCCAAAGAGCGCCACCAAGAGCAACCAGATCACCAGCCAAATGTATTCTGTGCTTCTCACTCCTAACCCGGATATTTCATAGTGAAACCGGCGAAACCGTGGCAAACCATTGTAGCACAGGCTTCCCAGCCTGCCGTATCGCAGGTTTCCAAACCTGCGTGCCTTGTCGTTTCAACCACGCATTCAAACGTGTTTGCGCCCCTCTTTTCATAGGGTTTTTCGCGACTCTTTCCAATATGGCTATGAAATATCCGGGCTAAGCCAAGCAGGAAATGCTGAATGCGACCTTGAATTGGTTGCTCCAAGTACCAACATGGCAACGTCTCGGCAAGAAAGCAGAGATGAAAGAATGGCTCTTCGTCGCTTTCAAACACGCCAGTGACAAATCCATGGTAAAAACCGGTTCCCGGCATGGCATAACGAAGATGAGACCGAGACCACATCCACCCTGCGCCGATGAATCCGACGAGGAAAACCGACAACGAAACCAGAAAGAAGATGATGAATCGTTTGACCATGTTCAGTCTCGAGGAGTTGAATCGCTTCCCTGAGGTTGCCCCGCCCGAACCACCACCACTGGCAGCCGGCGCCTGGCGGGTTTGATTTCCAAACCGGCTTGTTCGCGGGCCGCCTTGATCACGCGGTCGAAGTCTGGCTCGAATTGATGTTCCTGCGGTCTCGCCATTTCGCTTTTCAGCAATTCAAGCTCGTTGCTGGAAACCCGGTCTCGCAGCCCGGCCGGCAGCGGATAGGAGGCGTTCGCCGATTTGTTGGTTTGGAAGAATCTCCATACCGCATTGTCCAGCTGCTCCGGCAGCAACTCCGGGTCTGACAATTTCCATTCTACCTCCACGCCCCAACGGCCAGACGCCTCCGTCTCATTCACCACCGGTTTGTCGGAATAGATTTCAAAAAAGGAAGCGACGGAATCCATGGTTGCGCCCCGCAGGCGGAAACCGCCGGAGATCTGGCCGCCGCCGCCGGTTTTGAGGTTGGACCTCAACCCTGGGACATTGGTGGAAACCAGCGTCATCTCATAGACGTCCAACTCTCGGTTGGTCAGTTCAACCGAGAGGCCCAGATTAGTTCTCAGCATCTCAACAAAGCGGGTTTGCAATTCAAATAATTGATTGGTGGGAGCCTCGGCGAAAAGGTTATACACGCTGTCAGGCAATGGGGTTTCCTCAATCACCAGTCTTTGATTCACCCCGAAAAACGCCGCCAAGTAGTCTTTGATATAGGCCGTCTTCGCCTCAAAGACCGTGTGGTTCGCGTTCCAGTTCCGGAAATTATAAGCCCCGTGTGGTTTGGGCAACGGCCCTTGGATCGAAACCGCAACTTGCGTGGGCTGGCGATTGGTGGCGGCGGCAGGTGCGACGGCGGCCGGGGCAACCGTCTTTCGCGTTTCGGGCGCGGCCAGGCTGGAAGGCTTCCCGGCCAGCAGTTCCTCCAAGTGTCTGGCTTCGAGCATGGCCGGGTGCGTGATGGCGGCAATTCTGCCGGCGGGGTCAGAAACGTCGTGGGTATGCCCGTCACCCCAAAGGCGTCACCCGTGGGCCCGAAAGGGGCATCCA
>Ga0302277_1003858_pt1 | contig 10107 bp, 8 predicted proteins | sample III_Bog_N3_1_FD_198759 | JGI IMG/M metagenome (GOLD analysis project Ga0302277, IMG submission 198759) | Peat permafrost microbial communities from Stordalen Mire near Abisko, Sweden - III_Bog_N3_1 | ecosystem: Environmental > Terrestrial > Soil > Wetlands > Peat | place: Sweden: Abisko... | reverse complement strand
CCCTTGCTTTGCAAAATAATATCCAGCGCCTGATCCCATGGCACGTCTTTCAAACGCAGAGTCAAGTTGCCAGTTACCGAATCGCTAATCACCATATTCATCGGTATATTGTTACTGTTGATGAAGTCACTAATAACATAAAGTGCTTCGCGTACCCCGATACTCTGGAAATTCAGCGTCAGTTTTTCTCCTGCATAACCTACCTGGTTACCCTGTAACAACTTGTTTGGGTCTTCCACCACCGGCTTGATTTCCACAATAAACTTGTTGTCCGTCTGATAGGCGGCTTGTTCCCAATTTCCCTTGGGTTGGATGACCATGCGCACGTTATCTCCGTCCACAAATGTGTCTATTCCCTCTACTGGTGTGCCGAAATCCGTGACATCAAGTTTGCGTTGCAAATTTTGCGGCAAGCTGGTTTTCATAAAGTCGACGACCAAACTCTTGCCTTGTTGCTTAATGTCTATGCCCACACTTGCATCCGACAGGTCAACCTGAATGCGTCCTTCGCCATTTTTACCGCGATGAAAATCGACATCGCGCAGGCTGTGCTGTTTCGCATTGGGTTTAGCTTCGGCAAAACGGGTGGCGACTGGCGTCAGTGCATCGCCCAGCAACGTGCTGCTATCCGGCGCCTTGCTTTGCAGAGTAATCAGTACGGTGTTGCCCTCAATTTGAGTGTCATAAGACACCATCTCATTCAGATTGACCACCAGACGGGTGCGATTACCAGCCTGTACGATGTTGGCGCTACGCAGAGCGCCTTGATCGAAAGCTTGAGTGGACTTGCCTAGCCCATTTTCCGTATTAGGGAAGTCAAACGCAATACGCGGCGGTGTATTAATGCTAAACCCGGCAGGTGGATTGGCGAGAACACTTTTCAATCCCACTTTAATAATCAGCTTGCCCCCCGTTGCACCACTAACGCTGAGCGACTGAATGCTATTTGCATCTGAATTACTTTGCGCATGGGCAGCCAGCGCAAAAACCGCAAATACAGCGGCGGAAAATCGAAGGATGTTATTAATCGCGTTGCTGAACTGTCTCATGTTTACTCCCAATCACTCCACTAATTGCAGACTGCTCATGCGCTCCGACCAGTCTCCGGTGCTATCCTGAATCATTTCCTTGATTTTTATTTCGGTTTCTGTAACTTCGGTAATCTGTCCGAAATTCTGGCCTAGATAATTACCCACCTTGACCCGGTGCATCTTGCCATCTGGTGAACGAATAACGGCATGGCCAACATTGTCCTGAGATAAGAAACCAACCATGGTCAAACCATCCAATGGGAACTCCTCCAGCGCTTCCTTGCGGCGCGTCATGTCCGGCTGGTTTAAACCAGGCTGACCGCCGTTCGACATCTCCGGTTTGCGCGGTTTGAAAGGATCCGGCAAGGCTGAGGAATTGTCATAGTTAAAAGGCTCGTACGGTTTGACCTCGGGCGCTGGATCGACCTTGCCGCGCATATCGGCTCCTGCGTTCTTGACGAAATCATGCAAGTCCTGAAACTCATCGTTGCCGCAAGCGGCAAGCAACAGGGGGGCTAACAGCAGCAAATGGGCTAATCGCATCATTTTTTCGCTCCAGCCGGCGCTGCTGCTTTCTTCTGTTCCGCCAGCTCATCCTCGTCCAGATAGCGGTAGGTCTTCGCCGTCGCATCCATAGCCAGTTGTCCGCCCGAAGGAGTCACGCTGATATCGTTCAACGCCACGATGCGCGGCAGCTGGGAAATATCGCTGGAAAATCTGCCAAGGTCGTCATAGTTGCCCGTTACCCTGATAGTAATAGGTTGCTCGGCAAACACACCATTCACCACCTCGGCACCGGGACGAAACAACTCAAATTGCAGCCCACGGCCCAAACCCGCTTGGTTAATATCTGTCAGTAATGCATCCATTTCTGATTTATTTGGCAATTGCTTAAGCAATGCGCCAAACGACTGTTGGGTTTCGGTGAGTTGTTTTTTAATGATATCCAGATTGATAGCCTGCTTCTTCTTAACCAGGAATTCGTCTTTCAGTTTGCCCTCTTCCTGTTTCGCATTGCTTAACGTGTCCAGTTGGTCCTGCCAGTCAAACACATACCCAAGAATCAGCACCACAATGCAGATGGCGACACATGCCAAAAGCTTTGCCACCCAAGGCCAACTGCCCGGGTTTTTGGGATTGATATTTTTTAGGTTTTTTAGTTCTTCCAATAATTTCATGGGTAGTACACCTAACTTTTCGTGCCGCCAGCCTGGGCCGGAGCCGGGGAGGCTGGCACCTGTTTTTTCAAATTGAAATTCAGGGTGAACTCGTTTTCTCTCGCACTACCTGCACCCGCCGATGCATGAATTTCAACCAATGTTGGCGACTCCAACCATGGGGAATCTTCGATCGCACGCATCAGGGTGGATACCCGTGCATTCGATTGGGCAGAGCCCACCAAAACAATCTTGTTGCCGCTTTGCTTCAGGGATTTCATATATACCCCATTTGGCAAAATACGTAACATCTGATCCAGCAGATGCACTACGTCTGAACGCGTGGTTTGCAAATTTTCGACCACGGTCTTGCGTGCCAGCAGGGCATCGGTCTCCTCACGCAACTTCTTGATCTCTTCAATCTGCTTGTCCAACACGGCCGTTTGATCTTTCAGGTATTGGTTACGGCGCCCCTGATAGGAAATCTGGTCGCTGATCGCGACGTGCACAAAGCCGACAATTATTATTCCCAGCAGCAGCGAGATTCCGCCGAACGCAATAAGCTGGATCTGGCGCGCCTTACGTTTCTCTGCTCGGTGTGGCAATAAATTAACGCGTATCATGATGGGTCGAACCTCCGCATCGCAAGGCCGCAGGCTATCATCAGTGCCGGCGCATCAGCTTGTAGCTGGCGCGGCTTAATACGGCTGGACAATGTCATCCTCGCAAATGGATTGGCTACCAGCGTGTTCACCTGCGTGCGTGTTGCAACCGCGTCATCCAGGCCTGCCAATGCCGCACACCCCCCCGCCAAAACAATATAATTCACTTCGTTAAATGGCGTCGCGGTAAAAAAGAACTGTATGGCACGCGCCACCTCGCTCGCCACATTTTCGCGAAAAGGGGCAAGCACATCGCTCTCGTAATTATCCGGCAACCCGCCATTACGTTTGCCTGCCTCTGCTTCCTCGGCAGACAAACCGAATGCATTCTGTATCTGCTGGGTCAATTGTTCGCCACCAATTTGCTGGTCACGTGCATAAACCGATTGACCATTGCGCAGCACATTTACATTCATTGTATTTGCGCCTATATCCACCAGCGCCACGCACTGGTCTACGGCGCCACCCGGCAATTGGGCACAAATCTGGGTTAGCGCGGCTTCGGCAGCATAAGGCTCCACGTCAACCACAATCGCCTTGAGCCCGGCTGACTGTGCGGCTGCAACCCGATCCTCTACATTTGCCTTGCGCGAAGCTGCAAGCAGCACTTCAATTTCTTCAGCATTGCCGGGTGCGGGGCCGATTACCTGAAAATCCAGATTGACTTCGTCCATGGCAAAAGGGATGTACTGGTTCGCTTCCGCTTCTACCTGATACTCCAAGTCTTCCTCTCTCAATCCGCTGGGAAGGAGAATTTTCTTGGTAATCACCGCAGCGGCAGGAAGTGCCAAGCTGATATTCTTAATGCGCGTTCCCATACGCTTCAGGGCGCGCTCCAAGCTTTCCGAAACCGCTTCCAGATTATTGATGTTGCCATCAATCACCGCATCCTTGGGTAACGCCTCAATAACATAGCGCTCAACCACATAGCCATTTTTCTTTGGCGATTCGCTTAATTCCACCATCTTGACCGCAGCCGCGCTGATATCCACCCCTATCAAAGGTGGCGTTCCGGTCCACAGAAAATCCAGTGGAATATCAAAATTTCCTTTAAGCATAGGCTGGTTAGAGCTTTTCCGTATTAAAGTGGATTAAATCCTAGCAATAACTATAACCCATGTAAAGCTTTTTCTGGAGGATTATTTTTCCAAAGTTATTTTTTCTGATAAGCGCGCAAGAGCCGATATAATCAGCCATTGGCCATTTACCATTCTGTATGACATGATACAACGCTGGTGGTTTTACCCGGTTCTTGCCGCAATTGCTCTCGCTCTCATGCCATTGCTGTTACTGCTGTTTGCAGCAATGTTGGCCTATCCAACACTGCCTTCTCTGGAAGTATTAACCGATTATCAACCCAAAATTCCTCTTCGTGTATACAGCGCGGAAGGAGTCCTGATCGGCGAATTTGGCGAGGAGCGGCGTGCGTTGGTCAAAATAGGCGCAGTGCCTGACTTGATGAAGAAAGCCATACTCGCAGCAGAAGATGATCGATTTTATGAGCATGGTGGCGTGGACTATATGGGTATGCTACGTGCCGCTTATTCTGACTTTACCTCAGGCGGCGCAAAGCAGGGAGCCAGCACCATCACCATGCAGGTGGCGCGCAATTTCTTCCTGTCCAAGGAAAAAACCTTGACACGCAAATTCAATGAAGTGCTGCTTGCACTCAAGATTGAACACAACTTGAGTAAGGACGAAATCCTCCAGCTTTACATCAACCAGATTTATCTTGGCCAACGCGCCTATGGCTTCGCCGCCGCCGCACAAATTTATTTCGGCAAGAACCTCAACCAGCTTAACGTGCCCGAAATGGCCATGCTGGCCGGCTTGCCCAAAGCTCCTTCCGCCTACAATCCGGTAGTCAACCCCAAGCGAGCAAAACTACGGCAAATGTATGTGCTGCACCGCATGCATGAGCTCCACTTCATTGATGACCGGCAATTCGAGGCAGCGCAGCAATACCCCATGATTGCCAAGCATGGCAATCAGGAATTTCCGATCAAGGCAGATTTTCTGGCGGAAATGGTCCGGCAGGAAGTCTATGACCGCTATGATGAAGACGCCTACACGCAAGGCATCAAGGTTTATACCACCATCCGCCAGCAAGACCAGGCAGCGGCCTACAAAGCGTTGCGCAAAGGCGTACTGGATTATGACCAGCGTCACGGTTATCGCGGCCCGGAGGGCTACGCCGACTTGAGTGGTGGCAACAGCGATGAAGACCTGGAAGAAGCGCTGCAAGATGTTACTGATAGTGATGACCTGATTCCCGCCGTGGTGCAGCAAGCTAGCCCCAACGCTGTCCGCGCCTATAGCAAGGGGGGACAAACTGTTGAGATCAGCGGAGAAGGTCTGAAATTCGCGCAGCGTGCGTTGAGCGAAAAGGTTGCGCTGAATCAGAGAATACGCCCAGGATCAATCATTCGAGTTCAGCAAAACGAAAAAGGCGCTTGGCAAATCGCCCAGCTTCCGCAAGTGGAGGCAGCCTTTGTTTCTGGCAACCCGCACGATGGTGCAATCTACGCTTTAGTGGGTGGGTTCGACTTTAACCGCAACCAGTTCAACCATATCACTCAAGCATGGCGGCAACCCGGCTCCAGCTTCAAGCCGTTTATCTATTCTGCGGCACTTGAAAAAGGCTTTACCCCCGCCACCATCATCAACGATGCGCCGCTGTCTTTCAGCGCCGCTGAAACTGGCAGCGAAGCTTGGACACCAAAAAACTACGAAGACGATTTTGACGGCCCCATGCGCATGCGACAAGCGCTCGTGAAATCCAAAAACCTGGTCTCCATTCGCATCCTGCAAGCCATTACACCGCAATATGCGCAAGACTTCATCACCAAGTTCGGATTCGATGCCGCCAAGCATCCGCCCTACCTCACCATGGCGCTGGGCGCAGGCTCAGCCACACCGATGCAAATGCTGGAGGGCTATTCTGTGTTTGCCAATGGCGGCTTCCGCGTCACGCCCTATTTCATCCAGCGCATCGAAGACGCCAAAGGCGTCATATTAAATAAAGCCGAGCCGGTGATCGCCGGAGAAAATGCCGAGCAAGTAATCGATGTGCGTAATGCCTTTACCATGGTTAGCATGATGCAGGATGTAATACGGCACGGCACCGGCTTCCAAGCCATGAAACTTGGAAGATCGGATCTGGCAGGGAAGACCGGCACTACCAGCGACTCGGTGGACGCATGGTTCTGCGGTTTCCAACCCACCGTGGTCGCCATCTCATGGATCGGCTTCGACACCCCGCGCAGCTTGGGCGGCTGGGAGACTGGCGCCCAAGCTGCACTGCCGATTTGGATGGACTACATGGGCAAAGTATTAAAAGACGTGCCGGAAGCGGTCTACACCATGCCTGACAACATGGTAGCAGCACGTATCAACAATGACGGCAAGAGAGATCAAGATGGCGATTTGGTAGAATATTTTTATCAGGAAAATTTACCGGCAGAACACTCCGCCACGTCACCCGAAAAATCGCAAAGCGAAACGGTCAAGGACCAATTATTCTGACCTGGAATGAGCAAAGACCACACACCGCGACGCGACCTCATGCGTGAACAACTCGCGCATCACGCCGCCCGTCTGATGGCTGAAGACGGCGTCACTGATTACGCCTTCGCCAAACGCAAAGCCGCCAAACAAATGGGCGCGGCAGATACTCGACATCTACCCAGCAATCAGGAAGTAGATGACGCTCTGCGCAGCTATCGCGTCCTTTACCAGCACGACAGCCATCCCGACGTGCTGTATCAGTTACGCGAGGAAGCACTCGCCGCCATGCGGCTTCTGGAGTTGTTCCAACCCTACCTCACCGGCTCGGTGCTGAGTGGTACGGCAGGCGAACGATCCGACATCAATCTCATGCTGTTCAGCGATGACGCAAAAGCCGTGCTACTGTTCCTGCTCAAGCACAACATCGAATTCGCAAGTGGGGAATGGCGAGTGCGAGTCGGCGGGCACGAAGAAATCGTACCGAGTTACACTCTGACCGGGGAATCAGGCACACAAACGCACATTATCGTCCTGCCCGAGAATACTCGCCACAGCGGCAGCCGCCATCCTGAGACCCACGCGGATATTGCTGCGGTAGAGGCGTTGTTGGCAGGTTAAATCGTAGCGCGAGCAACGCGTTGTTCACGACCATGCGGCTCGCTCACGCCTTGCTTCTCATTTACTCAACCACCGTGCTGCATCCAGCGCGAAATAAGTCAAAATACCATCCGCTCCGGCTCGCTTGAAAGCGAGCAGCGCCTCCAACACGCATGCCTCTTCGTTCAGCCAACCGTTCTGCGCAGCGGCCTTGAGCATGGCATATTCGCCGCTGACCTGATAGACGAAGGTGGGCGCCTTAAATTCATCCTTCACGCGGCGGACGATGTCGAGGTATGGCATGCCGGGTTTGACCATCACCATGTCCGCGCCTTCCTGCAAGTCGAGACCAACTTCCCACAGAGCTTCGTCGGAGTTGGCGGGATCCATCTGGTAAGTGTATTTATTGCCTGAACCCAAATTGCCGCTGGAGCCGACGGCATCGCGGAACGGGCCATAAAAGCTGGAGGCATACTTGGCGGAATAGGCCATGATGCGAGTGTGGATGTGCTGCTTGGCGTCCAGCGCTGCGCGTATCGCACCGATGCGACCATCCATCATGTCGGAAGGGGCAACGATGTCGACTCCGGCAGCAGCATGAGCTTGCGCTTGCCGCACCAGAACAGCCACGGTTTCGTCGTTGAGGACGTAGCCGTTATCGTCGATTAGGCCGTCCTGCCCATGGCTGGTGTAGGGATCAAGGGCGATATCGGTCATCACACCGAGTTCAGGGAAGTTCTTTTTTAGCGCGGCGATCACGCGCGGCACCAAGCCGTCCGGGTTGTAGGCTTCGCGCGCATCCTGGCTCTTCAGCGACACATCAATTACTGGAAAGATCGCCATCACCGGAATACCCAGCTTAACGCATAGCTCTGCGTCTTTGAGCAATAAGTCCAAAGTCTTGCGTTGCACCCCTGGCATGGACTTCACATCCTCGAACTTATTGCTGCCTTCCAGCACGAAAACCGGGTAGATAAGATCTGCCGGTGTAAGCACATGCTCACGCATCAAGTCCCGTGAAAAGGCATCGTGGCGCATACGACGCATTCTTTTGTGGGGGTATTGTCCGAGTGTTTGCATAATGATCCTAAAAAAATTTGGGGGTGCTTGGAACTCTTTCAGAATTCTCTTATCTGATGTAACAGATGATGTGTAGTCATCTCCCGTTTCTCCTCCCTGAGCGGGTAGCCTTGACGCTAGTTGAGGCAACCTTCGCCCCTAGCCTCCCCCTTTGGCTAGGGGCATTTTTTTGTCCTGCTTCAAATGCCAACAGCATTTTGGAATGTTAATCTTGCTCAAACCACCCGGCGATCACCGCCTCGGCCTCATCCGCCCCTAGCTTTTTAAGGCTGGAGAACAACTGCACCGTGCAAAATGGGAAGTGTTCCGCAAGGTGTAATTTAACACGATTCAGTGTCATGGTTGCCTGCTGGCGGCTTAGTTTATCAGACTTGGTAAGCAGTACATGCACCGGCTTACCGGTCAGTGCAAACCAGCTCAGCATCTGCTCGTCCAACTCGGTCAGTGGATGGCGCACATCCATGATAACAACCAAGCCACACAAAGCATCTCGTGTTTGTAAATACTCACTCAGCAAACCTTCCCAGTGCGCCTTCACATCCGGCGGCACCTTGGCATAACCATAGCCGGGCAAGTCCACCAGAAAGCGATTTTCGCCCAAGTCAAAATAATTGAGATGCTGGGTGCGTCCCGGCGTCTTGCTGGTGTAGGCCAAGCGCACATGATTCGCCAGCGTATTGATGGCGCTGGACTTTCCCGCGTTGGAACGCCCGACAAAAGCCACTTCTCTGCCGCCGTGCAGCGGCAGGTCACGCAGATGATTGACCGTGGTAAAAAATACGGCTTTGGAAAAAAGTCCCATTACCAGGTTGCGAAAATCTTGTCGGCAGCGGCGACAGTGGCAGCTATATCGGCATCGGTGTGTGCCGCCGACACAAAACCGGCCTCAAATGCGGAGGGCGCGAGGTATACGCCGGCCTCCAGCATGGCATGAAAAAAACGATTGAACGCGTCCTTGTCGCACTTCATTACTTCGGCATAGCTGGTCGGCAATGTCGCGCTGAAATACAGGCCAAACATACCACCAACGGATTGCGCACAGAACGGGATGCCGTGTTTCTTTGCGCTGGCAGTCAATCCTTCGGTCAATTGCTTGGCCAGTTGCGCCAAACGCGCGTAGAAACCGGGCGCCTGAATCAGCTTGAGCGTGGTCAGTCCAGCGGCCACAGCCACCGGATTCCCGGACAGAGTACCCGCCTGATACACCGAACCCAAAGGAGCCAAACATTGCATGATGTCGCGCCGACCGCCAAAGGCCGCCGCAGGCAATCCGCCACCCATCACCTTGCCCAACGTGACCAGATCAGGCTTGATCCCGTAATAACCCTGTGCGCCTTGCAGGCTGACGCGAAAGCCAGTCATCACTTCATCCAGAATCAACACCGCGCCGTACTTCGTACACAAGTTACGCAAGGCATCGAGAAATTCGCGCTTGGGCGCGATCAGATTCATATTGCCCGCCACCGGCTCGACGATCACGGCAGCAATCTCCTTGCCCATTTCGGCGAAAGCGCGTTCCAGTCCGGCTGCATCGTTGTAGTCCAATACCGTAGTGAGTGCCGCGATCTCGGCAGGTACGCCGGAAGAGCTTGGCTGACCAAATGTGAGCGCCCCAGAACCTGCCTTCACCAGCAAACCATCGGAGTGACCGTGATAGCAGCCTTCGAATTTGATGATGCGCGAACGTCCGGTAAAACCGCGCGCCAAACGTATCGCGGTCATGGTGGCTTCGGTGCCGGAACTCACCAAGCGCACCATTTCCAGACTGGGCAGCAACTTGCACAGCAGCTCAGCCATTTCCAGTTCGGACGCAGTCGGTGCGCCAAAACCCAAGCCCTGCGCTGCCGCATCCTGCACCGTCTTCACCACCTCGGGATGGCAATGCCCGACTATCATCGGCCCCCACGAACCCACGTAATCAATATAACGCTTGTCGTCCGCATCCCACACGTATGCACCCTGCCCGCGCTTGAAAAACAGCGGCGTGCCACCCACCGACTTGAAGGCGCGCACCGGCGAATTTACGCCGCCGGGAATGACACGTTGCGATTGTTCGAACAATTCCTGATTGTG
>Ga0302277_1003855_pt1 | contig 10115 bp, 6 predicted proteins | sample III_Bog_N3_1_FD_198759 | JGI IMG/M metagenome (GOLD analysis project Ga0302277, IMG submission 198759) | Peat permafrost microbial communities from Stordalen Mire near Abisko, Sweden - III_Bog_N3_1 | ecosystem: Environmental > Terrestrial > Soil > Wetlands > Peat | place: Sweden: Abisko... | reverse complement strand
CTCAATTTCTCGTTTCAGCAGAGAGCGACAACACGAATTTGAAAGAGGATTCTGCGAAAATCCGTTGGCGCTTTTGGCCTGGGTACGTTACGCCGCTTTAAGGTCTTTACAAACCCATGACCTCTGTACGCTCCGCAGCCAAATAGTCGCTCAGTGACGCCGCTTGTCCGCTTCTGGTCCTCACCATTCGCACGACCCCTGCGTTTCGTCCATGTAGGTTCGCGCCCAAAGCGCGGTCTGAAGTTGCATGGACTTACACCAGGCGCGATGCATTTTGTCTCTGGTTCGTCCAAGTTTCTCTGTTCTGACAGAATCTTGATCACGCTTCACCGCCATTCAACGTCGAAGAATCATCTTGATTGCAACGGGACTCCCGTCCAGGTCTTTCCCTGTACCTACTAAAGGCACTTTCGCAGCAGTTTTGGGGCAAGCCGCATAAAAACTTTTGTACCCACGGACAAGTCTGAATGAGGTCTATACTCTGGAAAGAGTTATGGTTAACGGTTTCGAAACGGTAGCTCGCGTATGCATCCACAGCGTCGCATCTGGCAAGAGCTGACGTGGAGTTGGGCCTATTCAACCGGGAACCCTGCTTCTGATCAGAAACTAGAGGCCGCTGCCAAGGTAGCTTGGCCCTATGCTATTCTCTGCGCCTGGACATTCCTAAACGACCACGACTCGGCCCACGACCTGATGGATTATGCTGTACAGAACACCTCCAACTACGTCGGTCGTCACCCGGATTGCCATGACAAAAAGCTGACTTTGCACCTGAAGAGCGTGATTAAGCGCCGTGCCCGGCAGCAATCCGCGAAGAGGAGCCGAGAGATCCAATATGGGTCGTTGATTGATTTGGAAAAGTTGTATATTGGTCATCGTTGCTTCCTCCTTGGGTTGTTGCCTTTGCCGTTGCCTTTGAATTGGCAGCGGCATGTGACATACATGCCGAACGCCACCTGGCGAAGGCGGGGGGTAGCAACTGCAAGGGGAGGGGGATCTCCCACCCTTGAAACGAAGCGAAGCGGGAGTGGAAAGGGCGGAGCGCAGCGGAGGGCTGCACAAGCGAAGCGCGGAAGCCTGGGGAAACCCCTTGCGGGCGCGAGGGGCGGAGCTCCCCTTAGCCGCTTTTGCTTTTGTTGTTGCTTTTCCAGAAGATCAGGGGCGGCGTTGCGGGCAGGAACAGGCCCGCTGAGGAGGATTGCGGAGGACCGCAGGGCCGCAGATAGGGAGGAGACCTCCTCCCTGCTAGCTAGCGGCTAACCGGTTGGAGCCCAATGGTAAACGTTGGAATGTGTGCGTCTTCAATGGAGTAACCAGGAGCGGAAAGGAAAGCTCGTAGTACTGTGCTCGCTGTTGAATTGGATCAAATTCTGGACGAAGTGTATTTCTGTAGATACAGAGGAATCTTGCTCATAGGCTCTGGGGCACTCAAAATGGAAAGTCAAAATCAAGAGCCCTTGCTGACTTGCCGGGACAAATTCGCGCGAAAACCAGTTCCAGATCGTTGAACTCACGTTTGGCCTACCGCCGTTTGCAGATTGTATCCTTGTCCTCACCTGTTTTTCCCGAAGTACTTTCACCTCGCGGTAGAATAGGGCACGTGCCATTGCTGTGAGCGTCGAAAGGAGAGTCGCTCCTGTTGTCGATTACGTCGCGTATTTCAATCCTCGAAATTGAGCGAGACAGGTTTGTTAGAATGTGGGACTTGGATGCTATTCACAGTTCATAGAATCCAGTGGTCTTCACCGACCAGCGGATAACGGCAAGGAACCGACTTTTGGCAAATTACCTAATGAGCACTGCTTTCAGTTCGACGGTTCCGGATTTGCAGGGGACTCCCCATGCAATGTTGACGCCCAACTGGGCCGGAAGCGCGCTGAAAGCTGAGAGCACGCTTCACCAACTTTCACCGTATATCGGCAAATTGAAGTCTTCCATTGCAGGGGCTCTCATCTCGCAGTTCACGGAATCGGGCGATTTGATATTCGATCCCTTTTCGGGTTCGGGGACCGTCGCGCTAGAGGCCTGGGCTGCCGGGCGCAACGTTATCGCCAACGATCTTAGCCCGTATGCTGCGCTCCTAACCCGTGCTAAGCTCTTCCCCTACCCGTCGCTCGAACTTGCCCTCGGCGACCTCGGAAAGCTGAGCCTAGAAGCAGACGAACAATGCGAGCTGATTGACCTGAGAGCTGTCCCGGCTTGGGTGCGGAAGTTCTTCCATAGGGAGACCCTCCGCGAAGTGCTCGCATGGACACACGTCCTTAGAAGGAGGCGCCGGTGGTTTTTGTTGGCCTCTCTCCTCGGAATCCTGCACCATCAGCGACCTGGCTTTTTGTCGTTCCCGAGTAGCCACACAGTTCCATATCTTCGTCTGAAAGCATTTCCGCCCGCCGAGTTTCCACAACTCTATGAATATCGGCCGCTGAGGGACCGCTTGGAAGCTAAGATTAAACGCGCATTCCGACGAGTGCCCGAATTAGATGGCGCCCTCGAACGTAGATGTTATGCGCAGTCTGCACACCTGCTGTCCCCGAAAGCTATGGTCGATGCGATCATCACAAGTCCTCCGTACATGCGGCAACTGGATTATGCCCGTGATAACCGTTTGCGGCTTTGGTTTCTTGGAGTAGATGATCCCAATGTTCTCGACCAGACCATCTCGCCGAGAAAGGATGCATTCCTGAAGCTAATGCGGCAGTGCTTCATAAGATGGCGAGCCGTCCTAAAGCCGCAGAAGTATTGTGTCCTTGTTGTCGGAGACGGTTGCAGCGAAGTCCAGGGCGCAAACCTCCCCGAAATAATCTCGCGCATCGCGACCGACGAAGTCGGAGGCTATGTTCACGTTCACGATCACACTGAAGCAATCCCTAACGAACGACGCGTCCGCCGCGGCCTAACAGGAAGTACTTCGGAAACCATTCTCATACTGCGCAACGATCCTTCATTTGCGAAATCTGGCAGATAGTCGAGCTTCGGGAGAGTGTATGCAGCAAGCATTCCGCACGAGGAATTACAGCATTCGCGATTTTGAGGAATGGAATCAGCGTGGAGAGTTGGTATTGCAGCCGAAATTCCAGCGTCGCGAGGTTTGGAGTGACAAGGCGCGCTCCTATTTGATCGACACGATTCTTCGCGGGAAGCCCATTCCGAAGATTTACATGCGTCAAGATATCAATCCGGAAACACGCCGGGTTCGTCGCGAGATTGTTGATGGGCAGCAACGTATCCACACGGTTCTTACGTTCATTAAGAACGGATTCAAAATCAGCAAAGCGCACCATGAGAAATTCGGCGGAAAGACCTTTGGCGATTTGGACAAGGACACGCAGCGTGACATCCTGAAATATGAGTTTGTCGTCGATCTTCTGGAAGACATGCCAGATAATGAGATATACGACCTTTTCGCGCGTATCAACACATACTCGGAAAAGCTAAAGAATCAGGAACTCCGCAACGCAAAATGGTTTGGCGACTTCAAGTCGTCAGTTTATCTCCTTTCCAAAGAGTTCTATTCGTTCTTTGTCGAGAACAAAGTGTTCACTCACAAAACCATCCTCCGAATGGCCGAGGCGGAATTCATATCGGATCTTTTGCTGGCGATGCAGGAGGGGATTCAGCCAGGGGCCAAAGCGACTCTGGACAGTGCCTATAGGAAGTATGACGACGAGTTCCCTTCACGTAGAATCCACGAAAAACGATTCCGGGAAACGATCGACACTATTGGTGCTCTATTCGGAGATCGCCTTGAAGATTCTGAATTCTCCGCGATACGGCTGTTTTATCCACTGTTCTGTGCCGTATATCATCTCAAATTTGGCCTACCGAAGATGAGATCAACACGGAAGCCCTTTAAGATCTCGGACTACCCCAAGATGAGCGTTGACTTGGAGGGCATAGATGATTTGCTTGCCAGGATCAAGGAGGCGGAAGCTGATCACGAAGATATAACTCTTTCGGCCGAGGAAAAGCGCTTTTACGACGCATTCAGTGTGCATTGGGTGCATGCTGACAAGCGCACAATATTGGCCGAATTCATTTGCAAGAAGCTCACGAAATCTCTATCTGGGTAGACTATTGTGCCGCGCAAACTGACGACGGTCGTGACAGATTTTTCGAAATGTGTACGAGAGTCCAGAAGGCTCGCCTCGGACGCGTATTCGTGGTCTATCGTGGTGCCGCCGGCGACCTCGCCACTAATGAACCCGAAACGACGAGACTCGCTCACTGAGCTCGCATTCTTTCGCGTTTTTAGTGCATGGGAGGCGTTCTTGGAAGAGACCTTTATCCTTTACTTACTTGGGCAACAGGCTCCGCGCGGAAAAAGAGCTTACCGCTACGGATTTCCCCCAAATGAGGAGGCTGCGTACGAATGGGTGGCAGATGGTCGACAGTATGCAAACTGGACTGTTGACCAGGTCAAGTCTAGATCCAAGAGGCTATTTCGGAATGGGCACCCTTTCGACCCTACGTTGACGAGCCACCACAATCTGTTACATCAGGTAAAAACAGTGCGGAACGCGATAGCTCACGAATCAGCTAGCGCGCGGCAGAAATTTGAAACATTGGTTCGTAACGAGCTGAGCACCCTTCCTCCAAATACAACGGTGGGGAGCTTTCTGATTACAACGAAGCCAAGGAGCAGCCCTCCCGTTTCTTTCTTTGAATTCTATCTCGACGAGATAGCGAAGGCTGCGGGCAAAATCGTCCCGACATGAGCAATCAGTCTATTGCGTATGAATTCTTTCAACTATTCCCAAGGAACCTGCAGACCACTCCCAACTTCTTGTCGAGGGCACTAACTGAAATGCAACGAAGACGATCCGAATGACCTGGCCCTGCTGCTAACTCTTCATCAGTTGAATCAGAGTGGTCTTTCTTCCGAATTGGATCGTGCATCATCATTGCTTTCGTTCACTGCCTCTCTTTACGTGTACCCCTGAAAGAATCATCAGAATGCAAGCTCCAGGAAGTCTCTTCTTTCCTGAGCGGAAACATCTTCCAGTAGCGCGCTAAGTCGCCCCAGATCTAGGCTCCAACGCGAAGCAATACCTGCACTGTACTCCGGCTGGAAGCCTTCCGGTGACGGATATTCAATGTGAATGTCTGCGTGTAGGGCCTTGGCCAAATAACAGCCTACGGCTTGCATCTTGCTACCCGCGGGCGCGAGCAACACTCGATGGGTTGCAGAGAGTCGCCAGTACAGTTCGATGAGCAAAGAGACTGTTTCCCTGTAATCTAACGTGGAAACAGTCCTTTGAGGCATAGGCACCGATCCATTAGATGCTCTCACTACCGGGTTGTCTTCGCTCCATTCGCGCCGGACTTGATCGTGAATCCAAGCAGTGGCTTCCTCTCTCCAACTATGAACGGGTGGCCGTCCGTTAATTAAAAACAATCTGCTAGGATACACAGAATTTAGAAGCACCTGCGTCAAAGCGTCGTTGAAGGACATGAACACTATTGCCGCCGTCGGTTGTCCTTGCATCGCAACGCTTCCTAGTGAACTCACACGTACTACGCTGTGAACACCGGTGAAAATCTGGAGCGTCGGACGATGGATTTCATTTTGCTCTTTCGCCTTCTCAAATTCATCCTTACTTGGGCCATAGGTTTTCGCTTCAGCGTAGACAATAGTCACTATCAAATCTAGATCTCGGCAGACGTTTAGAGTGAGTAGGATTGCCAGTTTTGACATGGTGGAGATGTCGATTACTACCCGATGAGCCTGGCAGGCGAGAAGTTGAAACCGGAGCCGACCTTCGAAATCCTCTGGGTCAAATCGATCATATCGGAGGATGTCAGAATCCGCGATTGACATGCCCCGAGATTCCAATGCATTCCGCACGTCAGCTAGACGATTATTTGGGTTAAAAGGAAGGTAGTCAAGAAGCACGACGCGGGCTTCTGGCGTCGGCGTAATACTCTCTACGATGGCCATGGTGCGGTCCTCAAACCCAGGAGCATGTATGACTACATCTTGCTTGCCGACGGGAAGAGAGACACAAGTCTCCAATATTGGGAGTCTCTTTTTCAACGATTGAGATACTCCAACTGTCATGTGTTCTCCTGTCCGAGTTCGGCAGTTGGGGCGCTGTCGTCCAAAGTGTTTGAGAGTTCTCTGTATTCGTCTAGCCCCTCATCCAAATCATTGTAGGCCGGATCAAAGTTAGTTCCAGGTTGTTTTTGAATAAACGCCAACTCTAGCTGGTCATCCACCACGCGGTGCGCAGCAAACGCAGCCTTGAAGGTGTCTGGACGTAGAAGAAGCTGCGTGAACTGTGAGGAGTTTAGGAGTACACTGTCTCGCTTCGAGAGCGCAAGCGTCGCGAACGGAAGGAGTAGTCGACGGAGATACAGCCGAGGGACAAATGCGCCACGAACACTCTTACCGCGGCTGTCTCTCATAAATAGCCCATATCTAATCAGGTCACGATATATCTCTTGCGCTAGTCCATCAATTCGGAACTCATCCACGATCTCAATGCGAAACGCCATTCGTGGTACTTCCCTCCGCATAGTACCTTCACGAATTATGTATGTCGGGCCTAGTAGAAGTGCGGTTGCGGTTGCAACAAATGCCTCGACGACCGCCTTCAGATGGTCTCCATACGTTCCGGTTAGGAAATAGCCATCCCCCGTTGTTCTGAGTAGTTCTAACTCCGATTTCACCTTCTCTGGGTTTGTAGGTTCATTTCGAGTGTGCGAGCTGAGCCACTCGCCACCACGGTTGCGGAAGGCACGGTCCTGAACGGCGGGATCAACTGGTGTGCTGATCTGAGGTGAATTATTGGTTCGGCTGCTTAATTCGGCTGCCTGATCGATAACGTCTGTGATGAGTTGAATCATCGTGCGAGTGTCTCCTGACCATAGGTTGGAGAAGACATCTTCGCCGAAATATTGAACTCGTCCACGGGAACGTCCCCGCCGTTGGGAGTTGCCTGTGATCACGGTTTCTTGTCCCTGTTCCTGAAGCGTCGATCGGAGGCGCCTAGCAAATTCGGTTTTTGATAGTCCAAGTTTCCCAAGAAGCGCGGCCAGGGTTGCCTTACCCTCGGGTACTCGGATATCCGATTCCAGTCTTCGTGCAAAAACTGCGCTAAGGAACGCGCGTCGTTCGTGGTCGGGAAGGAACAAAGACTCTTCACCCATATCAACCAGTTGATAGTCGTCTCCATCTTGTAAGTTCTTACCGCTGGAATCCTCCGGAATAAAAGTACTCCAAGCCTCTGTTGCTACTTTAGCTAGAAACTCGGGCGACCGCTGAAGGAACAGACGGTTCAGCACTCTCTGCATGGACTCGGAGACACGCGGGGTCGAAAAATCATCTACAAATAGTAGGATTGCTCGACCTGCCATCCATGGGCAGCATACTCGCGCTTGCTGGATGAATCGCGGTAGCCAACGGTGTTGGGCGAGTTCTGCGTACCCCGGAAACGTGGCGTCGGTCTTCGAGTATGGGAAGAACCATTTGTGCTGTTCGAGGATTGCCCTATAACGTTCCAAACGATCTTCGCCGACGACGAGTGCACTGGAAGTGTCGGGAACAAGCCACCGTTGCACAAGCTCAAGCAGGGCGTCTGTTGCTCCGTCTCTCAAACGACCCGCTCGCGCTGATTGCACTGTCAGCAGATCTCCAAGTACGCAAAGATTCGCATAACACACAAGTCGAGCTTCGTCTTCTGCAGTTGGATGTTCGGGGAATCTGGCGAAGGCGTCTGCGAAATCATTCGCATTTACATAGAGCGCAGCGAAGCGGTCTCGAACCGGCATCTCCGGCACCTCTCCGCATTCGACGATCAGCCGTTCACTTAGACGGCGGAAGAGCATCGTTTTGCCACATCCACGTGGCCCTGTGACTACAGTGGGGATGTCTAGAGCTAGAATCTTGGAGCGCGCAGGGACTGTCGGAACAAAGAGCTTCTTCCACCATTCCCATCGTTCACCGATTATCTCGCTAACCTGAAATTGACCGACGCTCGGTGTTTCCGAGGGGGAGGCAACAGTGCCGATGAGAGATGCTGAGCCGGCCCCCATCCCAGCACTCGCGCCCGCCTGCGCGGTTCGCTTTATTTCGATGAGAAGCCTTAGGAGTTCGATCGGCGGTCTCCGCTCGGTTCCGGCTGTCTCGTTCAACAGCTTTCCAAGATCCCGCTGCATTGCTTGAAGAATCTGCCTGTGGGTTGCAGTTGCGCTCCCGTATTCAACGCATTGAATCATCTCATTGATGATCGTCGAGAGGCCTTGGTAATCTTCTTTGGGCGATTTGAATCCGCCTGTCGCGCCGTATCCAAAGTCGGACACGTAGATCGGAGCGCGGGGCGCAAGGAAGTCGTCCAACTTAGCAGCCGATTCGTTGCCGATCAGTATATTTCCAGAATGAAGGTCTCCGTGGCGGACCACACCTTGAGCTTCGCAAGCATGTAGAACATGGAGGATCCGCTCGACGACAGCCAATAAAAAACTCGTGGGAATCTTCTTAACACGAGCGAGATATTTCTTCAGATTTTCTCCGGGGTCGATGTAGTCCCACACCGTGAACTGGCAGAGCCGAGTTTCGATCTGTGCGGCTCCCAAATGATGAAAATGGACGACGCCATCGACGAGACCGAGGCTCATCACTTTCTTCAGCTCGACTTCCCAGCCAGACTTCAGTGAATCAAATGTGAGTTTTACGGCGAACACCGCACTAGACAAATCACTAAGATGTGCTTTGTAGACATATCCGATTCGGCCAGCCCCGACGAACTTGACAAGTGTGTATTTGTCAACCGTCTTTCCCGCTAGACATTTACACCACGCGTCGTCTCGCATTCGGGCCATTGTCTCTTTCGTTGATACGGACCCCGCCCCCTCATCAACTGCCGCATGACAGGCTAAGGGCCGTCATCGTCACAAGAGCACAACATGAACTAAGGACGAGAATTAGTAGGTTTGCGAACTCGGATCAGACAATTTGTACCGACTCAGATGCTTCCGTTCTCCTGAGAACGACGAACCGTCTTGTCACTCCCTTTGTGATGGACACGGGGCAATATCTACGTGGGAATTATACGCCATCCGGGTTGCTGGAGCGTTCGCTTAGCGTAGTGTTGGGGAATCCAGGATTTCATGTTAATCCAATTGCTTGGATAAGAGATGGCGCGTGGCTGACTTCGAGTGCTGAGGTTTTGGAGACATCGGCGCTGAGTTGCGGGCCGAGTTTGGTCATGTCGTTGGTGAAGAGGGTGGCCTCGTGGCTGGCGCGGGAGATGGAAACATAGCCAAAGCGGGAGTTGAGCAGGTCCGGGTGGACACTGGTGTCGGCGTTCACAAGGACACGCTCGGCGGTGAGACCCTGGGAACTGTGGCTGGTCACGGCGTAACCGTGGTCGAAGTGGCGATGATCCTGGGCGTTGAACTCGACCTGGCGGTTGCTGTCGAGGCGGGCTGAAATCCGGCCGTCAGGCGCGATGGATTCAATGTTGGCAAGGTCGCGATTTGCGACGCCAAGCGACTTGTCCGGCGCGGTGAATTGGATGCGGTCGCCCACGGAGAACTCGCGGTCAATCTCGCGGTAGACGCTAACACCGGTCAAGCGGCGCGGATCGTATGTGGCCTGTTCACCGGAGAGCCTTTCGACGGTGAGCAGGTTGGCGGCGGGGTCGATGCCTGCCACCTTGCCGTAGGCCCCAGCTTCGATTCCGATAGCGTTGCTGCCGCGCGCGTAGCGGACCACATCATTGATCTCGTAATGGCTGGCCCAGGAGCGTTCGGCGCCGGTCATATCCTGGCGCTGAACGAGTACGCGGAACCCGTGGTCTTCCGACGCGAGGGTTCCATTGGCCTTCAATTCGTGTCGAACGGCATCGTTTAACTCGCGGCGGGAAGCGTTGTCAGGTGAAACGATGAGGGTCTTCTCAGGCGATTCGACATAACTCCTAGCGATGGCGCGGATGCGCTCTTCGGTTCCGGGAATCTCTTTGACGCGGCCCTGTTGCTGGAGCGATTCAATGGCTGCGGAGACCTGGCCCGTGGCCAGCAATTCGACAGCGGATTTCAGCGCGGGGTCTTTCTGCCTAACGATCTCATCCAGCTTAGCCGTGCGCATTCCGGCCTCCTGCAACTGCTCGAATGGG
>Ga0302277_1003853_pt1 | contig 10116 bp, 4 predicted proteins | sample III_Bog_N3_1_FD_198759 | JGI IMG/M metagenome (GOLD analysis project Ga0302277, IMG submission 198759) | Peat permafrost microbial communities from Stordalen Mire near Abisko, Sweden - III_Bog_N3_1 | ecosystem: Environmental > Terrestrial > Soil > Wetlands > Peat | place: Sweden: Abisko... | reverse complement strand
GGAGTGCCGGTTATCGGCGGGTGCGGTATGTGGGCCGCGCGGCCAACCGGCTGGAACTGGAGTTCAAAAGCATCTGTTGGAACCTGAAACGGCTGACTAATTTGAGTGCGGCATGAAAAGTCACACCCAGAAGGCTGGCCACCAAGCCGAAACCGGGCAAAACCAGAGGGCTGAACCGCTCGCTTCGGTCGCCACCTACACAATTTTATCTTTGTAAAATGCACAGACATCAAATCAATCGGTCAAAGTCGCGTTTCGCAGAGGTTCCAGATTATAAATACGTTGCTAGTGAACTCGGTTCTACTTGATGGTGACCATGCGCACATCATACGCGGCACCGGTGGACTTGCCCGGCCGGGCTTGAAAACGCACGGTTACTTTGTCTTTGCCTCCGGTCAGCGTGCCGGGGATGGGATATTCGACACCATAATAATCATCCTCGCCGCCCGCCAATTTTGCCGTCGCAATGACCGTGCCGTTGACTTCAAGATCAAATTCGTCGCTTCCGTCGCGACCCCAATAGAGAACACGCACCGCCGACTTGGTTCCGGCAGGTGGAAGCTTCATTTCGCAACTGAACCAGCCTCCATCGTGCGCTTGGCGATAATGCCGTCCCTGCGGACCGTCCCCAGTTCGGGAATTCTCGAAATGAAGGTTGTGGTCAATCTCGGGCTGCTGCTCGCCCAGGCGCACCTCGTCCGCAGTCCGGGTTTCAAGTTCGCGTTTCTGCCGGTCAGCCTCGGCCAGGATGCGCTCATTGGCCTCCCAGTCGGCAAGCGGAGTGGCCTGCCAGTAAATCGCATACCGTTGGAAGTGCGTGCGGAAAAACGGCTCCAGCGTGACATCGTCCGGCTTCACCAAGTCAGAGGTTTCAAAAACGCACGGCTTGCCCGCAACCGGTTTCACGCGGGCAACCATGATGGCATCGTTCGTGACAACCACCACCGGGGCTTGAGCCAGTGGTCGCAGCGCCTTGATCGGGGTATAAGGCCCGATATACTCGGATTGAGTCATGCCCGCTGTGCCCAGTTCACCAGCCAGCAGAATGGGGCCGTAGAAGAACGACACCCAGCCGGGCGTCTGCGCTTCACGCACCACCCGAATTTTCATGGGCAGGCCGATGCTTACCCGATCGCCCGCCTGCCATTTGCGTGTCAGTTCCGCATAGCCACCGGGCAATGAAGCAACGTCAACCGGCTGGCCGTTGACCCTCACCTGCATCCGGTCCGCCGCCAGCCAAAAAGGGTGGCGGATGCGCAGCGTCAGGGCGTCCGCCGGAGCCACCGTGAAGATCAGAGTGCTGTTCTCTTCATCGGGAAAACGGGTCTCCTGGCGCAACACCACGCCGCGTGCCGCCCAGTTCAATTCCGAGGCCATGAACAAGTTCACCGTAAGCGTGTTCGTGGTGTGCGCGTAAATGAAATCAGGATAACGTCCGGGATTTTCCATGCCCGTGCCGGTGCAGCACCAGAACGAATTAAAATCCGTGCCGTAGGACCGGGCAAAATCCGGCCGCAATGGCGTGTAATAAACAAACGCCCCCGCCCCCACCAGCGGGGCCATCGCCGGCAGGATCTCGTTGAACAGCGTATTTTCGTAAAAATCTACTTGATCGGCAGCGGGAGCTTTACGGTAGAGCGCCGCCGTGAGCTTGAGCATGTTGTAGGAGTTGCAAGTCTCCGGTCCACCGTCATCCGGGATCAACCGGCCCATGTCCTGTGGCGCGGGAAAATGTTCATGTATGCTGTTGCCCCCATTCACCCAACTGCGCTGCTTCACCACTGTCTGCCAGAAGAACACCGCCGCTGCCCGATCCTGTGGATCGCCGGATAATTCATAAATGCGTTCAAAGCCGATGATTTTCGGAATTTGCGTGTTGGCATGCAGGCCGGTGAGAATGTCCTTGCCCTCGGCCAGCGGATCCAAAATCGCGTGCTGCGAAAAGAGCCGGGCGTAAGCGAGATATTTCCGGTCGCCGGTGATGGCATACACGTCAGCCAGCACTTCCGGCATGCCGCCGTGTTCGGCCTGAAGCATTCGCTCACGCTGCTCATCGGAAAGTCCCTGCACCAGCGAGCCGCACCAATCCGCCATCCGCACCAGCACATCACGGGCGTTGGTGTCACCGCACCACCACCACGCGTCGCGCAGGCCGGCCATGTCCTTGTGAATCGTGTAGAACGGTGCCCAATACTTGTCAATCGTCTCAACTTTACCCGCACGGATGTCCGCCTCCAGCTCGCGCTCGTAGGGGAACGCCACCAGCGAACCATCACCGCGCTTGTCCTGACATTCCTTCAGTTCCTGGCTGATGTAGGCAACCCGCGTCTTCAAACGGTTGTCATCGGTCAGCCGACACATCCGGCTCAAGGCGCTGAGGTAATGCCCCAAAGTGTGGCCGGCGAGCGACCAGGTCTTGCCCGGCTGGGCCGGCGATTCCCAACCGCCATAAGGTTTGGCCTTGGGCGTCAGTCCCGCTTCGACGCGGAACTGGGCGAGCAGACGGTCGGGCTCCAGCCGCATGAGATAAGCAATATCCATGTCCTGCATGGTCTTGAACGGGCCGTCCAACAGCCGCACCTCACCCGGCTGAAACAACTGCTGTGCACTGGGCACCACGGGGGTTACCATCAAGCCCGGCTCGGCCGCCTGCGTGGCAATGAAAATGGTGGATGCTGGGAAAAGAATTGCTAAGCAAGTAGGTATAGTTCGCATATATTCTTTAATTTTTTTTGGTTCGTAAAAATAAGGCGGGCAAACCATCGAGGCCGCCCGATAACATAAAGCAGATATTATTGCGACCATGTCCAAGCGGGGAAATTTGTCCGCGAGTCGCATAATTCGCTTGGGAAATATATCTTCGCGACGAACAAAATAAAAAAACTCGCAAAAATATTTAGTCATGCTTCGTGTCGTCAAATTGTTTCCACTCCAACTCATAAATCTTCACAGATTTTTGGCCCGAAGCACCGTGCTGGTCGCATTCAGGCCGGAAGTCTCTGCTGTCAACGTGATTTTTCCAGTTTTGGCACCCGCCTTTATCACCACTAGGCAGCGGCCATGATAGGTTTTTATTGCTGGCTGCTGAAAACTTTCCCAGCTGCGCGGGTCGCCATTGCAAACACCAATGATAGTGCCGGGACCAGAAATTCTAAAGCGCACCGAAGCATCAGCGTTTGGATCCAATACACCTTGTTGGTCGGCAATCTCAACGTTAACAAACGACAGGTCTTGACCATCGGCGGTAAGCACCGGGCGATCCGGAGTCAGACGGATGGACGCTGGCTTTCCGGCGGTGCGCAGAACCCAATGATCCAATTCCTTGCCGTCGTTGTCAAAGGCAGTTGCGATAAGTTCGCCCGGTTCATAGGGCAAATCCCAGGTCGCCAGATACCGCGTCGCGCGGTCGGTTGTTTTTTCTCCCAAATTCCGGCCGTTGACAGTGAGCCGGACTCTAGGCGCATTGGAATAAATATGCGCACGAACCATCTTCCCCTCCCAGCCGGGCCATGTCCATGAGGCGCGCTCGCCATACCAAGCCCAGTTCCAACCTCCAACATTCGACGCCTGCCCATTTTTCCCCAGCAGTTCGACAAAGCAGGAAATTTTCCCGCCAGTATTCCAGACAGCATCCCGGTAATATGACGCCGGCATCTTGAATCCGCACAGGTTGAAATCACCACAGTTGGCTCTGGTGAACGGCAGGGTCTCGCCCCGTCCTATCGGATACTGGATGGAATCCGCATGGCCTAACCCTGCTTCGCCAATATAATCAAACGCCGTCCAGACAAAGTCACCAATGACATAAGGATGATCGAGCACCGGCATCCAGGCATCCAAACACGCCGTCGGGAAGGATTCTGTTCCGCACATAACCCGATCGGGATGCGCTTCGTGATCCGGCACATAATTTCCAGGCATATAGTTATAACCGCACACGTCAAGATTGGTGAACAGCAGCAGATTTTTTGTTTCTCCGGCATACGCCGCCTGGGTCACCGGACGGGTCGGATCAAGTTCCCGGATTCGTCCCACAAGTTCGGTGCCAATTTTCGCCGCTTCCGGAGTCGGCTGGCCCGGTATCTCATTGCCAATGCTCCACAACACCACACTGGGATGGTTGCGGTCGCGCAAAATCATGCTGTCAAGATCCCGCCGCCACCAATCCTTAAAAAATTGTGAGTAATCATCGCTATTTTTACCGATCTCCCAACAATCAAAGGCCTCGTCCAATACCAACATCCCCAGGCGATCACAGGCCGCGAGCAAGGCCGGTGAAGGCGGGTTATGCGCGGTCCGAATTGCGTTGAAGCCCGCCGCTTTCAGTAGTTCAATCTTGCGCTCTTCCGCCCGGTCATAAGCGCACGACCCAAGACAACCGTTATCCTGATGAATACAACCGCCGTGCAACTTTAATGGCTGGCCGTTCAGCACAAATCCTCTTTCCGCATCCACGGATAGGGAACGTATGCCAAATGGCGTCCGGACTTCATCCACCACGGTTTTGCCGAGTTTCACGGTACTGACCAGATAATACAATGTGGGATGGTCGGGTGACCATAAAGCCGGGCGAGATACGGTGAGGGTTTGCTCAAGTGTTTTAAGCTCATTAGACGTGCCATTAAATTCACTTTTCGCCACCGCAATCGCTGCCTTACCATACTCTGGCGCGCCGATAATCTGAGACTCAACAGTCAGGTTCTGCGTCGAACTTAATTCGTTGTTCAAAGTTGTGCATACCAGCACCTCTGCCTTATCGGCACTTACCTTCGGCGTGGTAATATAAATTCCCCATTGTGCAATGTGAATGGGTTCGGTTATGCTGAGCCATACGTGACGATAAATTCCCGACCCGGAATACCAACGGCTGGTTCTCCCACTGGTATTCACTTTCACCACGAGGACGTTGGGCTGGGCCCCGAAATGAGCCAGAGAAGTCAGGTCAAAGTAAAAACTAGTGTAGCCGTAAGGATGATCGCCAAGTTTCTGGCCGTTCAACCAAACCTCCGAGTTCATATAGACACCTTCAAACGTAATCCCGATTTGACTCCCCTGCTCTGCGGCAGGCAGAATAAAAGTCTTCCGATACCATCCTATCCCGCCTTCCGTGTAGCCTTGGGCACCGCCATTTGCACTATCCAGACTGAAGGGGCCACTCTGGATCAACGGCGCGGCCGCTTCGATAATCCCCGCATCGGATGATCCGTTATAATCCCGCACGGCAATCACATCCGTGCCGTCGCATTTGAAAATATTTGCCGGAACCCGATACCGCCGGACTTGATCCCAAGCCGTTTGATAGGCAGGCGGAAACGATCCCATCCCGCCGACCCGTATACCATTGACAAAGGTTTCGTCCACATCATCTACCTTGCCAATCAGAAGCAAAACATCTTTGCCACGCAGGGCTGCTGGCACCTCGATGCGACGGCGATACCAGCCGTAGGAATTTTCAGCCTTGATATTCATCTCACTCCACGTTCCGGGTAGTTTGACCTCCCGCCATGATGAGTCATCCAACATGGAATCCTTCCACGCGACATCATCACCCGCTTTGAATCGCCACGTTCCCGGCACGGCGGTCACGGCGGGCAGGTTGCTTTCCGGCGAAGGCGGAAGATCTTCTATGCTCCAATCATGCGGCAAATTCACCGTCTGCCACGACGTGTCATCAAAGCGCACATCGGCAGCCTCAGGCACATCGCCCTTATGAAAGCGCCACCCGTTGTCGAATAATTGTTGAAGGCGTGGCGACGCGTCACCGTGCGCGGCCGTTATTGTTTTCTGGGTAGGTGCCGCCCAGGAACATCCCGCAACAGTTGCCAGCCAGACCAGCAATATGCCTAGTTTCGTTTCGATCATAATATTTTTCATCAAGGTTGGTCGCCAATATGGTTTCGAGCCCACAGGACAGCGGAATTCTCTCTGGGCAGATCGTAACAAATCGCACTGTTGCGGAAGCTTTGAACGTGACCGTCAAAAAAGAGCACGTTCACGCCTCCACCATGCCTGGGCACGGTTCTGGAATCGCCGGAGGGAAAATTGCCGGTATCACTCGGCACCCGGAAAAAGCAACAGCCTGTTCCCGCAATCTCGCGCCAATTGTCCGGATCGGCTTCGTCGGGATTGGAGATCTCCGCCGCATCGCCGAAAGCGACAAACTGCGAGGGAGTTGTTACCTGATTTTCCTTTGCAATGTGATCCGGGTAGGTGGGACCGGGATCGGGTGAAATGATTCGACCATATTCTGGAAAGTTAATCCCCAAACCTAGCGGATACTGGTTATTTTTGGAACCGCCGGCGGCACCAGTGGCCGGTTGAACAAGTGCGGGACAATCAAAAAGGTTCGGTTCCGACTTGAAGCCATTAAGCCGAAGCTGGTCTGGCCACCAAAGATGACTTGCATCCTGAATGATCAACGCTCCAGGATTTCCGTTCAGCGGTTCCTGTGCCACCCATAATGGAATCATTCCGCCCTGGTTGTCATCTATATAGACCTGGGTGGCGAGGCCGATCTGTTTCAAGTTGTTCATACAACTGATGGCTTTGGCCTTTTCCTTGGCCTTGGACAATGCCGGCAACAGCATTGCGGCCAAGATTGCAATAATGGCGATCACCACCAATAGTTCAATCAAAGTGAAGCCGTTCATTTCTTTTTTCTCATAGTTCATATTGGGGAGGCGGTTCATAAAATTAGCGGGTCAATGGTTGGAAAAGCATGGACTTTATGAGGAACAATTGGGGGTCTTTGCCCCAGCCATGCGTGTCATGGTGCGCAGCGATGAGCTCGTCGTGGTAAATGCGGAACATGTAGAAAGTGCCCCCGTGATCCGACCCGGCGCCAAAAGAGCCACCGGAGAACACATCAAAGGTGCGCAGGTTTGCCGGTGGATTATCGCCGAACAAGCGCCGGACTTCCTTGGAGTCGTTCACCGGATCCGGCCATTGATAGCGCGCCGCAGCATGGGTGTGGCCATGCAGCAACGCCACGACGTTGTAATCCTTGATGACATCATAGAAAGCGCGCCGCTGCTTGGCGGACCACCAGTTCCAAGCGATGCTGAATCCCTCGTCATAGCCGTAATGTGACCAGATGATGACCGGGTCACCGTTGGTGCCAACGTGTTCGTGCAGATAGTTGGCCAGGAAAGTGAGCGCACCTCGCGGATCGTTCCAGCTTCCCGGTCCAGTATGACCATACTTGAAAGGTGTTTCGCTGTCGGTGGTGTCGGCGGGACAAAGATTGACACAGATGAAATGCACCCCTTGCCAAGTCCAGGCATAGTGCAGGCCGTTCGTGGAGATAGCATCCAGTTGTCCGGCCTGCTCACGCTGACGGTTACGCGCGATGACTCCTTCGACAACCGCGCGACCCGGGGTTGTCCCATCGTGATTGCCTAGCCCAAGATAGAGCGGGATGGTGTCCTGATCCAACCCGGCGGTCGGGAACACTTGCTCAAACATCGGCCAATACCTGGCTTTTGCCCCATCGTCGGTGAGGTCTCCGGCCACGATCATGCCCAGTGGTTTGGCAATCCGACCCGGAGGCAAGCCAGCCGATCCGACCGTGGGATAAGGTTGGCCGATCAAGGAAATCATTTCCGCAATCGTGGCGCGCGACTGCGCCACCACCTGTTTCTGGGTGAATGGAAGTTTGGAGTTCGTGGACGAGAACCCGATATGGGGATCAGAAGTCATGCAGAAGACAAAGTCACGAGGCTGGTTGGTGCCGCCACCAGCCCATCCCGTGAGCGGAGCAACCAGCGCGAACGCCAGAACAATCTTGAGGAGAAATGGCCTGTTTGTTTTCATAAATCTGGCTGCAATGCGGTTTCATACCAGACGATGCCGCAGGAAGAACGGCCATCTGGGTGTTGAGGATATTCTGCATCCATTGTAGTCGGCTTTTTGGGGATCATTCGTTCCATGCCATGATTTCGGTCAAGCCGCTGCGGGCCTGACCATCGTTCATGAACATCACGCGAAACTTCGTGGTGGTCTGTTTTGGGAAAGTTACAGTATTTACCGAACTGCCCAAAGGTTTGGTCGGCGACTTGACCTGATCGGGAATCTCCTGCCATTCGGAACCATTCCAAATCTGAATACTGTAGGACTTTGGCGGTTGCACGCCGCCATGATCATCGTAAAGGCAAAGATCAATCCGGTTGATTTGCTTGGGCGCACCAAAATTTATTTCCAGCCAGTCAGTTGCGTTGGGTGAGCCATAAGCAGTCCAGCGATTCATGGGCGTGGCTTCATAAATCACCTTGCCGTCGTTGGCGTGATTGGGCGTGCCTCCAAAAACGTCGTTAAAAGATGCGGTCGCCTTCGGAAATCCTTCGTCCTTCATGTTCAGCGCCAGATTGCCGGCGGGTGGCGGCGCGACCTGATACGGTCCCGTCAACGATCCCCAGGCTTCCATTTCGGTCAAACCCGTCTTGCCGTTGGGACCGTGGGTGAACACCGCCCGCAACTTCTGGACATCAAGTTTCGGAAAACTGACGACATTGGCACGATGACCGGTGGGTTTCCCGGGGACGCGGGTTTGGCCGGGGATCGCAAGCCATTTCCGGCCATCCCAATATTCCAAATCATAACTTGCCGGCGCGGTGACTTTGCTGTCGTCATCCAGAAAATAGAGTTTCACCGTTTCAATGGGGCGCTTGACGCCAAAATCCGACTCCACCCAGTCGGTGGCATTGGGTGAGCCTTCCGTGCTCCAGCGATTGGGCGGACTGATGGAATACCAGTAACTGCCGTCGTTGAGTTTGGAGAGCGCCGTGCCGTGGGCGGTATAGGACGCCGTGACTTGCGGATAATAATCGCCGTCATTGCTGACGAGGTAATTAACCAACTGCGGTTTGGCCGGAGGTGTTGGGGCGGTGGAAAGTTTCGCGGTGAGCCGACCCATCGTGCGTGACGAGGCAACTTTCTTCCCGTCCACGAACAGGCTTAATCCCTTGCCGCGGCCGTAGCGTTTGCCGTCCTTGTCCCAAATGACGCTGACGTTGTGCCCGTGGTAGGACATATCGTCGAGGGCGAACCACGGCCAGCTTTCCGGCGCGAGCGGTTGAACTTCCAGCACATTATCCGCCCGCGGTTTCACTCCGACGAGCCCGGTGATGATGAGGTCGGTGTAACCGCTGTGAAAGTAATCTTCGCTGCGGTCATAAAAATCATAACCTTCCCATGAACCAGTGAAAGGATTCGCCGCCTCCGCGATGTAGGGCTTGCCATCCTTGCGCTGGGTCAGCGAGTAAACGCGCAGCAGCTTGTAGTAATCTTCACGCGTAATGACATTTTGATGATAATTCTGAAGCAAATTGGCCAGCGCCTTGAGGGTCTGGGTGGTCGCATAGGGCCAAGATTGGCCGCTCCACCAGCAGCAAGAAGTGTTGACCAGAAACAACGGGTCGTGTCGTCCCACAAAGCAAGGGCCGAACGGGGCGAAGAAATAATTCGTATCCATGAGAAATTTCCACGCTGATTCATAACCCGGATCAGGCAGGTTGAATTGCCAGGGCACATAGCCGATCAATTCGCGGCCTTCAGGACTGCCGGCGAACGGGCCGTCTTCATAGATCAAAGATCCGGCTTTGATGGGTTTGCCAGGGAAATCCTTGATGTTTTCTTCATTGTTTTTGAAACGAATCAGAAAGAAATCGCGTTTAGGATCCCAGAGTGAAGCTTCAACTTTGGCTTTCAACGATGCAGCCTTGGCGTCAAATTCGCCGGCCAGCGTCTGGTCGCCGGCCAAACCGGCAATATTGGCAATGGATCTTTCATCAGCCCACATGTAGCTGTTGTAGGAAGGCCGATAGCTGGGTGCGCCGCGCAGAATGTCCGACGTCTGGCGGCTGGCGATGTTGAACTCCATGCCGTCGTCATGGCCGATCTGCCAGAACATTCCCATTTTCGGCACGTAATGGGTCTGCTCAAGGATTTTGAAGTTCATGACGACACTCGGCAGCAGGTTGGTGGTGAAAGCTTGATCATGCTTCACTTCATAAACCGCCCACGCGGAATCCGCCAGCCAGGTGCTGTAATTGCGCGGTTGCGATCCCGGAATGCGCAACCAGTAGTTGAGGTAGTCTTGGGCATATTCCGCATTTCGCA
>Ga0302277_1003850_pt1 | contig 10117 bp, 11 predicted proteins | sample III_Bog_N3_1_FD_198759 | JGI IMG/M metagenome (GOLD analysis project Ga0302277, IMG submission 198759) | Peat permafrost microbial communities from Stordalen Mire near Abisko, Sweden - III_Bog_N3_1 | ecosystem: Environmental > Terrestrial > Soil > Wetlands > Peat | place: Sweden: Abisko... | reverse complement strand
GGAATTCACTGAAACGAGCCATGGCCACATCCATGATCGGGCGCAAACGCTCGCTTTGCAGCCCGTTCACCACATAGGCGCTCACCCCGGCACGAATTGCCGCACGTATTTTTTCGCTGTCATCGTCATGGGTGAACATCACGATGGGGCGCGGCTGGTCGCGACTTATAACGCATAGATGTTCCAGCGTATCGCGGTCGGGAGATTCGGTGTCGAGGATAATTACGTCCGGATTGAGTTCAGCCACCAGTCCCGGCAGATCGGCGCTGGAGGAGACATGCGCCGCAATGCGGTAACCGGCTTCCTGCAAGGCATGTTTAAGCAATGCGGCACGCTCAAAGGTTTCGTCCACCAGCAACACGCGCAAGGGCTGCTCGTTTGTCTTTGAGGTTTGTTTCATAGAGGTATGCAACGCAAAATTACTTAGGCTATCAAGACAAGGACAGCTGAGGTACAGCCATTTTATGCCCAAACGAGTTATCTGGGTTCATGCCAGAAACAAACGCCTAAAGTTTTCAGTAGTGGCTTGCCCAAGTTCTGCCAAGGGAATCTCTCGTAGTTTGGCAATTTCCTCCGCCACATGTTTTACATAGGCGGGCTGGTTGAGTTTGCCGCGATAGGGTACGGGAGCCAGATAGGGCGCATCGGTTTCGATCAGCATGCGATCCAGTGGAATCAGCCGGGCTACCTCCTTTATCGAGGTGGCTTTTTTGAAGGTGACGATGCCGGAAAACGAGATGTAGAAGTTCATTTTGATAGCCGCCTGCGCAACTTCCAGGCTTTCGGTAAAACAGTGCATGACGCCGCCAATCTGGTCTGCGCCTTCTTCCTCCATGATGCGCAAAGTGTCTTGAGATGCTTCGCGGGTATGGATAATCAACGGCTTGTGGCATGCTCTTGCGGCGCGGATGTGGGTGCGGAAGCGTTCGCGCTGCCATTCCAGATCACCTGTCAGGCGAAAATAATCGAGGCCGGTTTCGCCGATGGCGATGACTTTTGGATGCTGCGCCATCTGCACCAGCAATTCCTGTGTCGGCTCCGCATCCAGCTCGTAGTCTGGATGGACGCCAACGGAGGCGTAGATTTGTTCGTGCTGCTCGGCGAGCAGTTGAATCTCGGGGAAATTTTCCAGATTGACCGCCACACACAATGCATGGGTGACCTCGTTCTGGCGCATGTTTGCCAGAATCTCGTCAAGATTTTCGACCAGCTCGGGGAAGTTGATGTGGCAATGGGAATCAATAAACATGGTGAACGCTATCAGTTAGTGGCCAGCATCATCTGGCGGTAGGATAACAGTATGGACTCGAATTGCAGTTTTGGATTCAAAGGATGCAGCGCCTCGCGCCGTGCAACCAGCAGCTCTTTCTGATAACGCATTAGCTCAAGCGCTGAGATTTTTTCAGAAATAGTTTTAATTGAATCAGTTAGTTCTGAGTTATATCTAACCCTTCCTGTAAGCTTTGCGCTGCTCAAGTCATAGCACCATTGCTGCAACCAATGGATGACTTTGGCGGGTTCGGTCTTCTGCAATTGTTCCGCTAGGGCAAACACATCGAACCTGGCGGGTTGCCTGATTTCGTGCAAGAAGCGGTTGTATTCATCTGCCCCTGCGGCCTCTTCGGCAAGGCGTGCGGCCTGCAATGGGGCAAATCCGGCTTGTGCCAGCATCACTGCCGGATTGCTTATACCCTGCTGTTTCAACCAGGCGGTACTGGCCTCAAGCGTGGGCATCGGCATGGCAAGTGTCAGGCAGCGGCTCAGGATAGTCGGTAGCAGTTGCTGCGGCTTATGCGAGACCAGGATGATAAGCATGCGTGCGGAAGGCTCTTCCAACGTCTTGAGCAGCGCATTCGCCGCATTGGTATTCATCGCTTCCGCCGGGTGGATCAGCACCACGCGATGGCCGCCCCGGTGCGCGGAGAGATTGGCGAAATCGAACAGGGCGCGCACCTGATCAACGGAAATCTGGCGGGACGGTTTTTTCTTGCCCGTTTCGCGTTCTTCGCCGTCTTCCGCCTCGGCCAGCGCATCCGGCTGAAGCAGACGGAAATCGGGGTGGGTTTCCTGCTGAAACCAGTGGCAAGACGGACAATCCTGACATGCCAATCCGTCGGCCAGCGGTTTTTCACAGAGCAGGGACTGGGCGAGGTTCATGGCGAAATCGAACTTGCCTATCCCCTGCGGTCCTTTCAGCAAGATGGCATGGGGCAGGCGCGAACGCAATCCGGCCCAGCGTTGCCAAGGTTCATTTTGCCATGGGTATAATTTATTCATAGAGAACTCGCCGTGCGGTCATAACTATGGCTTGAGGCAAGTTGGACACGGATGTTCCCTCACCCCAACCCCTCTCCCGGAGGGAGAGGGACTTTGCCACCTTCTCCCTCCGGGAGAAGGGCTGGGGATGAGGGACTGCGCTATTTGACACCATAATAAATTTATTATTATTTCAAAGCGATGCAACTATTTTCGCCAAATCTACTTTAACTTGTTCCGGGGTCTGGCTGGCGTTGATCAGTGCAAAACGCTGGGGGATTTTCTGGTAGCGATCCAGATAAGCCTGGCGCACCTTCTCGAAGAAACCACCCTGTTCTTGTTCGAAGCGATCCAGCGTGGCATTGTTCGACAGCCGCTGCCGCGCCACCTCGACCGGGATGTCGAATAACAGGGTCAAGTCCGGCTGCAAGTCTGCATGTACCCAGTGTTCCAGTTGCTCCAGTTTGGTCAGCGGCACTCCCCTGCCCCCGCCCTGATAAGCGAAGCTGGCATCACTAAAACGGTCGGACACCACCCAAGTTCCCCGTTGCAGGGCGGGCTTGATGACCTGCTCAATATGTTCGAGGCGGGCCGCGAACATCAGCAGCGCCTCGGTTTCGGCATGCATGGGCTGGTTCAGCAGAATCTCGCGCAAGCGCTCGCCTAGTGGCGTACCGCCGGGTTCGCGCGTGACCAGCACATCCAACCCGCGCTGACGCAGAGTATCGGCAAACCAAGCCAGATGGGTGCTCTTCCCTGCCCCGTCCACGCCTTCAAAAGTTATAAATTTTGCTTTGTTCATTTTTGAGATAAGGTGGAATTATTCTTGGCCTCCAAATAGGTTACGTGTGCGATTCTGGATAAATACGCAACCAAAAATGTTAGAAACACACACAATTCAATGAGGGTACTTCTTTCAAAGAAGGAAATGTCGCTGTACGACATGATCGTAAGAATTTGAAGCAAATTCGAGTATAGGAGTACACCCCAAAGAAAAATCTTTTTGTCAGAATGAAGGCCAACCAGCCCAACCGGAAATATATAAAGGAAATGCAATTGAATTGCTGATCCGCTCATGTAGTCCAAAAATGAAATAAAAAATGCCAAGCCATAGCCAGCGGCCACAATAGCATCCTCATTTTCGCTACCGGGTGTCACTAGGTGCTTGAAGAAAGAGTGAATCATGTTATGAACTTCCATTTTCGTTATTTCTGATAGCGATTAACTGCCCGGTTGTGCTGCTCCAGTGTCCCGGAAAATTCAGAGCTGCCATCCCCACGCGCCACGAAGTATAGGGCATCGGTCTGGGCCGGATGCAAGGCTGCCTGAAGTGCGGCCAGGCCCGGCAGTGCAATCGGAGTTGGGGTTAGCCCCGCACGAGTATAGGTATTGTACGGGGTATCAGTCTGCAAATCACGCTTGTGCAGCTTGCCATCGTACTTTTCCCCCAGGCCATAAATCACCGTGGGATCGGTTTGCAGCAGCATGCCTTTGCGCAGACGGTTGACGAACACGCCCGCGATCATATTGCGATCTTTGGCTTGCCCGGTTTCCTTTTCCACGATGGAGGCCAGGATCAACGCCTGATAGGGCGACTCCAGCGGCAAGCCGGGTGCGCGCGTTTGCCAGCTTTCCAGCAGGTGCGCTTGCATGATCTGGTAGGCCCGCTTGAGCAGATTCAGGTCACTGGCGCCGCTGGCGAAATAATAGGTATCGGGGAAAAACAATCCTTCCGCCTGTCCCTCCGGCACTCCGAGGCGCTGCATGATCTCTGCTTCGGATAGTGTAGCGCTGTCGTGACGAATAATAGGATTCGCATTCAAAGCAGCGCGCAACTGATTGAATGTCCATCCATCTATAACACTTATCTCATTCTGACTTGCTCGCCCATTGGTCATTATGTCGAGCAGTTCCAGCGGCGTCGGCGCGGTTTCCAGCTCATAGTTGCCAGCCTTGATCTGCGTTGTTTTGTCAAGCACACGCGCTAGCCAGACGAACATCCCTTCGTTGGCCAAGACTCCAGCCTGTTGCATCTGCCGCGCCGCCGCTTTCAGGCTGGCGCCTTGATTGATGGAAAATTCGAACGGCAACGCGGGCAAGGTCAGCGGGCGGGCGGCGTAGTAGCCCATCGCGCCCGCCAGCAATGCCGCCGCGAGCAACATGAGTATCAGCAAACGTTTAATCAGGCGCATGGTTTAACCATTCTTGTACTTGCATGGCAATGGGATATTGGGTCCAGTTGCACTCTTGCAGTTCCCGCACCGGCCACAGTCCGATGACGCTGTTTACCAGAAATACCTCATCGGCTGCGAGCAATTCTGCCAGCCCGAATTGTTCCACCCTGTATGGCAGGTTGTATTTAGCCGCCCATTCCATTACGCGTCCGCGCTGTACCCCAGCCACGCCGCAACGCGTCAGATCGGGCGTCAGCAGCTCATCATTTCGCAGTATAAACAAGTTGCTGCGTGTGCCTTCTATCACGTTGCCCGCGACATCTAGCAATATGCCTTCTGCAATGTCCGCATCGTTCCATTCTGCCGCAGCCAACACATTTTCCAAACGGTTAAGATGTTTGATGCCCGCCAAACGTGGCTGCTGGCTCAAACGGAGTTGACACAGCCGCGCCTTGATTCCGTGGCTAGCCCATTCAGCGGGATAGTCGGGCATTAGGGCAACATCCCAGAGGTGCGTCGGCTTGGCGCAAGCGGGTAGTGCGTAACCGCGTGCGCCCTCTCCGCGAGTGACAATCAGTTTTACCACTCCATTGGGGTGAAGCACGAGCAAATCGTTTAACTCGGTCGAAAGCAAGGCCACATCCGGGCAAACAATGCCCAGCGCGGCGCAGTCGTGTTGAAGTTTTTGATAGTGCAAAGGCCAATGCTGTACCTTGCCCGAGGTAGCGCGCAGGGTGCGAAACACCCCGTCGCCGTAAAGCAGGCCGCGATCACGAATGCTGATCGAGTTACCCGGCTTGCCATTGACCAGCATTTTGGCGAGAAAACTTATACTTTGCGGAACACCAGCGATCCGTTGGTTCCGCCAAAGCCAAAGTTGTTATTCACCGCGACATCAATCTTCATGTCGCGTGCCACATTCGCGCAGTAGTCCAGATCACATTCCGGATCCTGCTCGAAGATGTTGATGGTTGGCGGCGAAATCTGGTTGTGCACTGCCAAGGCGCAGAACACTGACTCTATCCCGCCTGCACCGCCCAACAAATGGCCAGTCATGGACTTGGTGGAGTTCACTACCAGCTTTTTGGCATGATCGCCAAATGCCAGTTTGATCGCATCGGTTTCGTTCTTGTCGCCCAACGGGGTCGAGGTGCCATGTGCATTGACGTACTGCACATCTTGCGGATTCAGCCCTGCATTGCGTAACGCGTTCAACATGCTGCGTTTTGGACCATCGGTATTCGGCGAAGTAATATGGTAGGCGTCGCCGCTCATGCCATAACCGCTCAGCTCCGCGTAAATCCGGGCTCCGCGTGCTTTGGCGTGTTCGTATTCTTCCAGCACCAGCACTCCCGCGCCTTCGCCGATCACGAAGCCATCTCTATCCTTGTCCCACGGACGGCTGGATGTAGCCGGGTCATCATTGCGCGTACTGAGTGCACGTGCGGCTGAAAAACCACCCACTGCCAATGCACTGACTGTCGCCTCAGAACCTCCCGCAACCATCACATCCGCATCACCATACTCGATGATGCGCGCCGATTCACCGATGCAATGCGTGCCGGTGGTGCAAGCAGAAACCATCGCCAAGTTCGGGCCTTTCAATCCGTACATCACGGACAGATTACCGGAGATCATGTTGATAATCGTGCCCGGAATGAAGAACGGCGAAATTTTACGCGGCCCTGCGGCAAGGTATTCGTTATGCGTGTCCTCGATCATCGGCAAGCCGCCGATGCCGGAACCGATATTCACGCCGATGCGTTCAGCATTCTGCTCGGTAACTTCCAGGCCTGAATCCTTGAATGCCTCCATCCCCGCCACCAGACCGAAATGGATAAATTTATCCATACGGCGTGCATCCTTGGCAGAAAGGAATTGCGTGACATCGAAATTTTTCACTTCACCGGCGATCTGGGACGCCATCGCGCTGGCATCAAAGTGAGTGATTTTGCCAATGCCGGACTTCCCCGCGACAATATTCTGCCAGACCGTGGGAATTCCTATCCCGACTGGGGAGATGATCCCCAGCCCGGTAATTACGACTCTGCGTTTAGACAAACTGACTCCGCTAACGGAAAATGAACAGGGAATTACTTGGGATGGGCGTTGACGTAGTCGATAGCCTGTTGCACGGTGGTGATCTTTTCCGCATCTTCATCCGGGATTTCGCACTCGAATTCTTCTTCCAGCGCCATCACCAGCTCAACCGTATCCAGAGAATCTGCGCCCAGATCATTGACGAACGAGGACTCATTTTTGACTTCAGACTCGTTTACGCCAAGTTGTTCAGCAACGATTTTCTTGACGCGTTGTTCGATATTAGACATGTAACACTCCCTACCTTTGGTTGTAAATTCAAAAAATCAGCACGCATTCTACCAAACTTGGCAGAAATTCCCAATAAGCTATTACTCCATGTACATCCCGCCGTTGACTGGCAAAGTGACACCGGTGATATAGGCCGCACCCGGCCCGGCCAGGAAGGCCACGGCGGCGGCGATATCCGCCACTTGTCCGAGGCGTTTCAAGGGAACATGTTCGACCAGTTTGGCGCGTTGTTCTTCGCCCAAGCCTTGGGTCATGTCAGTGTCAATGAAGCCCGGCGCGACACAGTTCACCGTAATATTGCGGCTACCGATTTCCTGCGCGAGGGATTTGGTGAAACCGATTATGCCTGCCTTGGAGGCGGCGTAGTTGGCTTGACCGGGGTTGCCCATGCTACCTACCACCGAGCCGATGCTGATAATGCGCCCTGCTCTCGCCTTCATCATGCCGCGCAATACGGCGCGGCTGAGGCGGAACACCGACTTGAGATTGGTCGCCAGCACGTCGTCCCATTCCTCATCAGTCATGCGTGCCAGCAGATTGTCGCGGGCGATGCCCGCGTTGTTCACCAAAATGGAAATTTCGCCGAACTGCTTGCGTATTTCACCCAATACCTGATCTATCTGTGCACCGTCATTGACGTTCAGCGCCATGCCTAGGCCCTTGATCTCAGCCGCATCCAGATACGCGCTGATGGCCTGCGCGCCGATATCGCTGGTCGCGGTGCCGATCACGATTGCCCCGTGCTGGCCGAGCTCAAGCGCGATGGCTTGGCCGATACCCCGGCTGGCGCCGGTGACTAATACGATTTGTCCTTGTAGTGTCATGTCGAAATCCTTATGCGAATCCTGTAGGTTGGGTTAGCGGCTTTTTCGCGTAACCCAACATCATCAAAAAGGCTGTTGGGTTACGCGGTGAAACTGCTAACCCAACCTACGAAAACCATTTATGCGAGCGCCGCCAGCGCTGCTTTTAGGGCTTCGCCATCATTGATGGCCAATGCCTGCTGATTGGCATCAATACGTTTATTTAGTCCTGCCAACACCTTGCCCGGCGCGCACTCTACGTTGCAGGTGATGCCCTGTTTGCCGAATTCCAGCACGGTTTCCACCCAGCGCACCGGCGAATACAACTGGCGCACCAGCGCGTCCTTGATTGCTTCGACATCACTGTAGGCAGCAACATCGGCATTGTGCAACACCGGAATTGTTGGAGTTTGCACGGCGACATTGGCGAGATAGTCGCGCAACTGCTCTGCTGCGCCCTTCAACAGAAGGCAATGCGACGGCACGCTCATCGGCAGCATAATGGCGCGCTTCGCACCCTTGGCCTTGGCCAGCTCCATGCCACGCTCTACCGCTGCACGATTTCCGGCAATCACCACCTGTCCGGGCGAGTTGTAATTCACTGCTTCCAGCACTTCGCCCTGCGCGCCTTCGACACACACGGCACGCACGGCATCTTCATCCAAACCCAGTATCGCCGCGATTCCGCCCACGCCTTCCGGTACGGCCTCCTGCATACATTGCGCGCGGTAACGCACAAGCGGCAAAGCATCGGCAAAACGTAATGCGCCCGCCGCCGTCAGCGCGGTGTATTCGCCCAGACTGTGTCCTGCCATGATCGCGGGAGTCGCGCCGTTCTGTGATTGCCAAGCGCGATACACCGCCACGCCTGCGGTGAGCATGATCGGTTGGGTGTTCACGGTGGCGCTCAGTTCTGCATCACTGCCTTCCGCGACTAGTTGCCACATGTCCTGCTTCAGGATATCGGAGGCTTCGGTGAAGGTATCTCGCACCGTAGCAAAATCGGCGTAGCCATTCATCATGCCTCGTGACTGAGAACCTTGGCCGGGAAATACGAAAGCGAATTTTGTCATTTTCAAAACAGTCGGTAGGTTGGGTTAGCAGTTTCACCGCGTAACCCAACATCAATTTAAAAAGCTGTTGGGTTACGCGAAAAAGCCGCTAACCCAACCTACGTTACTGCCAGCGTATCAACACGGCACCCCAGGTAAATCCACCGCCCACCGCTTCCAGCAATATATTCTGCCCCGCCTTGATGCGGCCATCGCGCACCGCCGTATCCAGCGCCAATGGGATTGAAGCGGCCGAGGTATTTCCGTGATTGGCGACGGTGACGACCACCTTATCCATACTCAAGCCGAGCTTCTTGGCGGTGGCTTCCATGATGCGGATGTTGGCCTGATGCGGCACCAGCCAGCTGATGTCGGAGCCGCTCAGATGATTTTCTTCGAGCACCTCTTCGACCACTTCGCTCAAAACTTTGACGGCGAATTTGAATACTCCCTGGCCATCCATCTTGACGAGGGGATCGGCTTGCAACATACGGCGATGACTGCCGTCGGCATGCAACTTGCTGGCAACGATGCCCGGTGTTTCGCTGGCTTGCAATATCACTGCGCCCGCACCATCGCCGAACAGCACACAAGTAGTGCGCTCGTTCCAATCCAGAATGCGTGACATAACTTCCGCGCCAACCACCAGTGCGGTCTTGGCCTGTCCGCCGCGTATGTACAAGTCCGCAGTATTTATGGCATAGACAAAACCGCCGCACACCGCTTGGATATCGAACGCCGCTCCGCGATTTTTGATGCCGAGCTTGTCCTGCAGAATGCAGGCTGTACTTGGGAAAATTTGGTCTGGAGTAGTGGTTGCTACGATCACCAAATCTATTTCGTTCGCACTGATGCCCGCCGCTTCGATAGCTCGCAGGCTGGCTTGCAAAGCGAGATCGCTACTCAGTTCGTTGTCCGCCGCGATATGCCGCTCATGAATACCACTACGCGATACGATCCAATCGTGCGACGTTTCAACAATCTTTTCCAGATCGAAGTTGGTCAATACCTTGCTGGGTAGATAACTGCCAGTGCCGATAATTTTTGAGTACATCAGGCTGCTCCTTGCTCTGCATTTTGACGCTCGCGATGCCATTTTTCGACATGCTCACTGATATCCTGCAGCATGCCGCCGCGCGCTTCTTCCGCTGCCCGCTCGATTGCGCACAGGAATGAAAAAGTATCCGCCGAACCGTGGCTTTTGACCACGATACCCTTCAGCCCGAGAAAACTTGCGCCATTGTAACGACGCGGATCGACCCGGCGTTTAAACGCCTTCAGCACCGGCATTGCCACCAACCCGGCCAGCTTGGTGAAAACATTGCGGCCAAACTCTTCACGCAGGAATCCGCCTAGCATCTGCGCCAGTCCTTCAGTGGTCTTCAGTGCGACATTGCCGACAAATCCATCGCACACCACCACGTCAGTGGTGCCTTTAAAAATATCATTTCCTTCGACATTGCCATAGAAATTCAAGTCGCTTTCGCGCAGCAACTGCGTG
>Ga0302277_1003844_pt1 | contig 10126 bp, 12 predicted proteins | sample III_Bog_N3_1_FD_198759 | JGI IMG/M metagenome (GOLD analysis project Ga0302277, IMG submission 198759) | Peat permafrost microbial communities from Stordalen Mire near Abisko, Sweden - III_Bog_N3_1 | ecosystem: Environmental > Terrestrial > Soil > Wetlands > Peat | place: Sweden: Abisko... | reverse complement strand
ACAGCAGACAACGCGACGCATAACTCGAAGCTGTCCAACCCGCTCCGTTAAAGCCAGGGTTCGCAGCCCTATGTCCTGTCAGATCAACGTCCGCCCAGAACACCTCACGTTATCTTGGACAGCAGTGATAACATATAAGACTGCTACAGTATGCCAGGAATGCTGAATATGTGTGAGCGACCTGAGAATGAGGTGTTGGACAAAGAGCGCCAGGCACAACGAGCGCAAATGGCTGTACGCTGCAATCTTGAATGCTTCCGCTTCCGGATTGAGCGGGGCGACTCGCTCCTTCAACCATGAAATATAGGTCGGCTAATCTTCAGGCATGGCAGATCTGTGACCTGCCCCCATTTTCTCATTCAGTCAAAACCTGAGTTTTCTCGTAATCTGAACGGGAGGACAGGATGAAGAAGAGTCGATACACGGAAGAGAAGATCATTGGGATATTGAAACAGCACGAGGCCGGGGCATGACAGCGGATCTTTGCCGGGAACATGGCATTAGCACGGCGACGTTTTATGGCTGGAAGTCGAAGTACAGCAGGATGGACGTGAGTGATGCGCAGCGACTGCAGGCGATGGAGGATGAGAACCGCCGTCTAAAGCAGTTGGTGGCCGATCGGGGCATGGACCGCTAAGCACTGAGAGCGGTGATCCGAAAAGACGGCTGAAGCTTGCCGGATTATGAGAAGATGTAACGTTCGTTTCTGCCAACTATGAACTGAGCGAACGCCGGGCCTGGAAGCTGTGGGAGTGGATCGCGCCAGTAACCGCTACGAGTCGCAGCCGGATCGCAACGCCGAGTTGCGCCAGGCGTTGGTGAAATTGGCTCGGCAGAAGCCGTGCTACGGTTATCGGCGATTGCACGCGCTGCTGGAGCCGCGTGGTCAGGCGGTGAAAGCGAAGCGGGTGTACCGGCTGTATAGCGAAGAAGGTCTGACCGTTCGTCGGCGCAAACGGAAGCGGTTGGTGAGGGCGCGAGCTGAGGAGTCGCGGCATAAGCGGCAGAACGAGGAGTGGGCAATCGGCTTCATCGTTGATGGTCTGGCCAACGGGCGCATGGTGCGCATCCTGAGCGTGATCGATGCGTTTACACGTGAAGTGTCTTGCGCTAGGGGCGGACACGATCCTGGGCAGCGGAATGGTGACGCGCGTGTTGGATCGGCTGATTGAAGAGCGCGGCAAGTCGTTGAGCGTGCGCTCTGACAACGGCCGGAGTTCACTTCTCGACGTGACCTGCCCCCATTTTCCGTCCAGATTGGTGTATGAAATCATAACTTAGTTTTGCCAGGTTTGCCGAAGTACCGTTTACAGTGAGGGCCGACAGGCGCGAAGATGAATCCGGCTGGCGAAGCGGAGGCGAGCTCTGCTGGAGAGCAACTCGTCGAGGAATAGCCGGCTGCGACTCATCGAGACGGTGAGAGGACAGGGGCGGAGCAGAGGAGTGCGCCGCTCCCAGTCCTGAACCCCACCGGACGATAGATCGCCGATGCCTTGGAAAACTCGAAGCCGTTTCCTCCAATCAAGCCTGCGGGGAGCGAAGACAGCCACCATTGCCGTGCAAACTCGTTCGGCGTTAAGTATCTCAGCGAGCTATGCGGCCGCCGAGAGTTATTTGGTTTCGTCAACTTGACTTGGCCCCTTTTGATGGTCTGATTTGGCCCCACCTGAAGGCATATGATTTGTCATTCCGTGTTGGCCTTGGCGGAAGGAGCCCGAAGGGCGACTGGAGCCAAGGCCAACACGGGGCGGCGCCGCTGCCGTGATCAAGCGATGTTAGAAGGCCGATTCAGGCATATGCTCCTCCGCTTTGAAGAGGTGCTCAAAAGGCAAGCATTCCGTGGCCTCGCTGGAGCCGAGGTTGACTGCGAACTGGGTTTGGTCGCTGCCCAGGCAATCGAGCCGGACGATTTTTGCCAGTCTGGTCTCCACCTCACGTCGGCCTTCGGTGTGGATGTCCTCACCCTGGCGACCGATTTCGAGCGCTTGCTGGAAAGCCGTCTGCTCATTTTCGGCGAGGAAGATGTGAACTGCATCATGCCACTCCCGCAGCCCCTGTTTGCCTTCGACCATCACGGCCCAGCGCAGATGTGCGTAGTACCACTGTCTACTTGTCATGCCCTGCCTCCTTTTCGTGCCATGGTTCTGCGGAACCTGTAGCTCTCCGTGCCGGTCTCGATGATGTGCGCCCGATCTGTCAACCGGTCCAGCATCGCCTTGCACAGCCGTGCGTTGGGTATCTTGGCAGGCCACTCAGAAAACGGTAAATTCGTTGTCACGATAATCGCTGCCTGCTCGGCACGACCGGCGATGACCTGGAAGAGCAACTCCGCCGCGGCGTCCGGCATGACGACATAGCCAAGTTCGTCAAGGACGACGAGATCGTAGCGCATCCAGCGGTTGCGCACCCGCGTCAGTTGCAGTTGGCTCTGCGCTTCGATCATCTCTGTCACCAACTCCGCCGCCGTGGTGAAGCGCACCCGCTTGCGCTGGCGGCAGGCGGCCACGGCCAGAGCGACGGCCAAGTGACTCTTGCCCGTGCCTGTTTCACCTAACAAAATCACCGGTTCCTTGCGTTCGAGATACTCGCCTTCGCTCAGCTTCTTTACCAGGGCCACGGGGATTTGCGGCGCCGCCGGAAAGTCGAACTCTTCCAGCGTCTTGACGGTTGGGAAGTGGGCCTCCTTGATGCGTCGGATTACGGCGCGGCGATCGCGTTCCTCGACTTCGGCTTCGAGCAGCGCTTCCAGATAACTCAGATGCGACTGCTTCTTCCGCGCCGCTTCTTCGGCCAGGTTGGCAAATTGGTCGGCCACAGTTGTCAGATAGAGTTGCCGCGCGTACTGCTGAATGGTGGCCTGTTGAATCGGTTGGGATGCGCTCACTGGAGCACCTCCGTTGCCACCGGCCAGTCTGCAATCGGTGAACCTGGTTCTGCCGGTGAAGTCTCTGTCCAGTTCGGTCGCAGTTGTTCGTAGGCCTCCATGCTGGGTTGCGGCCTGTCATAACGGTGCAGTTCGCCTGTCTCTACGGATGGAACATCTGCCGGTGTTGGCTTGCAATCAACGTTGAGCAGATAGCGGACTGCACTCAGGCTGGATGCCCCCAACGCCAGCGTTTCTTCGACGGCCTGACGCACGCGGGCAGCGCCATAGGTGCGGCTCAGCAACAGAACTTCGATCATCGCCCGCGTACCTGCCTGTCGGTCTTCCCGTTCGATGGTCATCGACCAGAAACGGTCATAACTGTCTGGCCAGCGGCCTTGCGCCCGGCACTGTTCCAGAGCCGTCGAACCGGCCATGGCGCCGGGCTTCTTCTGCAGCGTGTCCAGGTAGTGCTCCAGTTCCAGTACCTGCTGATGGCGCTCATAGCAGCGCTCATGCCGGGCAACGCAGTGTCCCCTATGCCAGATCTCCACGTAAGCCGAGTAGACCTTGGCTTCGACCGATGTGCCCACCAGCAGCGGCGTCGAGTAGAAGTTGGTCAACACCTTGACGCAGCCGCTCTGGTTGACTCGGGGAAAATGCAACGCGGCCAGATCAAAGCCTTCAGTGGCCAGCGGAAGCAGGTGCTCACGCTCGGCCAGCATCGCCGCGCCGAGCGACAGGCTGCGGCCGGTGATCAGACGCGCTTGCTCCTCGTCCATACCGGCGGCCAGAAGCTGGTTCAACTCTTCCAGGTTGCGCACCTTCGGCATGGGCACAAGATGGTTGCGCCGGAACTGGCCGTTTTCGCCCTCGACGCCGCCCTTCTCATGGCCTTCGCCGGGCGTGCAAAACTCCGCCTGAAAGCCCCAGTGCGAGCGGAAGGCTATAAACCGCGCGGTCTCTTCCCGCTGATGGCCACGCAGAATCTTCTTCACCGCACTCGTCAGGTTATCGAACCTGAGAGTATGAAAGACCCCGCCAAACCACGCGAACGCCAATTCGTGAGCTTCAAGAAAAGCCTGTTGCGTGGCATGCTGATAAGCCCGGTGAAAGGCTGCTCCGGAGGCCATCGAACGCATGCAGAAGATGTAGACCTTGCGTGGCTGGCCGTCGATCTCGGCAAAGATCTCGTACCAGTCCACCTGCGCTTCGTCGCCAAACTGGTAGGACTGCGCGACGAAGACCTCATGCCCCAACAGCCCCATCGCCTGCTTGCGCTGTCGCACGTACTCGCGCACCGTGGACTCGCCGACAACCATCTCCGGCTTCTCCTGCCGCAACCGCATCCAGATGCGACGCGCCGTGTGTCGTTGCTTGCGCGGGGCCCGGCGATCAGCTTCCAGAATCGCATCAATGAACGGCAGCGCCGGAGCCAGCTTCGGCCGCTCCCGCTCTGGCTTCTTCCGCTCGGGCGGCACTGCGCTGGCCAGAGCCCGCCGCACTTCCCGCCGATGAACGCCCAATCGCCGCGCTACCGCGCGGATCGTCCCGGCGCCATGTTCGTACTCCCGCCGGATCTGCTCGTATAGCTCCACCTTGCTCCTCCTTGTGCTCAAGCCGTCCTCGTTTCCGGGCATAAAACCCGAAAACAAGATAACGGGCTCCGCCTTCAGGTGGGGCCAAATCAGACCATCGAAAGGGGCCAACTCAGACTAGCGAACTCAATATTCCGACTTCCACGCCGAGACCCTTTGTCTTGCATCGAACAGGTTCCAGAACCAGCTTATGTTCAGGCACTCGTCGCGCAGCTTGCCGTTGAAGCTTTCCATGCCGCCGTTCTGCGTCGGCTTGCCTGGCTGGATGTGAACGATGTCGATCTTCCGTTCGATGGCCCACGCCAGGAAGTGCCACGATGTCATCTCCGGCCCGTTGTCGCAGCGAATCGCCTGCGGCTTGCCGTGCGCGGCGATGGCGCGTTCCAGCTCGCGCCTCAGACGACGGCTTGGAAAACTGGTCGCGGTTTCCAGCACGTGCGCTTGCCGTGTGAAGCTGTCGATCACGCCCAACACGCGGAAGCGCTGTCCGGCAGCCGTTACATCGCTGGCGAAATCGAGGGCCCACTCCTGGTTGGGCGCTGTCAACGTGGGCTGCGGCGTGAGTGTGTGCCGCAGATGTTTGCGCCGCGTGCGCTTCACGCTCAGGCCGAGTTCGCGATACACGCGCTCGACCTTCTTGTGGTTCACCTTATTTCCTCGCGCAGATATAAATACAGTCGCCGATAGCCAAAGCGCGGATGCTCGCGTGCCAGCTCGCGCAGCCGTTCTGCGATCCTGCTGTCGTCTCTCCGGCTCTGGTAACGGCCACTCGATCTCGGTACGCCAATCAGCTCGCAGACGTGGCGCTCGCTGGCCTTGAACTCCTCCAGCAAGCGCCTCACTTCCGCCCTTCGTGCTACGAGCCCAGGGAGTTTTTTCGGATCACCGACTGCAGCATGTCCTTGTCGAGACTCAGATCGGCTACCAGCTTCTTCAGCCGCGCGTTCTCGTCGCGCAGGTGCTTGACCTCTTCGGCCTCGCTGACATCTATGCCGCCGTACTTGGCATTCCAGGCATAGATCGTGTGCTTGCTGACGCCCTGTTCCCGCGCCACATCCTCGGCCGTACGGCCCGCCTCCACCTGCTTCAGCGCCCCAATAATCTGCGCCTCGGTGTGCTTGCTCTTCGACATCTTCCTTCCCCTTCCCTTCGTCCAAATCGTATTCCAATTCGGACGGATTCAGGGGGACAGGTCACCTCGACCACTTACCTTATTGATCCGGCCCTGAAGAGTGAAACCTATGCCGCATAGACGACATCCTTTTGGCCGAAGTAGCTTTCTATCCTGCCGGGCTGTTTCTGGATGCTGCGCAGGGCGCCTATGGCGGTGCGGGTCAGGGCGATCTTGTTCCTTGGCGGAGCGGTTTTGGTCACACGCTGCTTCAAGTCCGCGTTGAGTAACTCATCCGGGTTCAGTTCCGGCGAGTAGCTGGGCAAGTAGAAGACCTGGATCTTCTCTTCATTTTCCGCAAGCCATTTCTTCACTGCTTTCGAATGATGCACTCGCAGGTTGTCCAGGATCAGGAGGACTCTCTTCTGCCGTCCATGCACAAGCCGCTTCATGAAGCCAATCATGATCTTCGTGTTCAGCGCGCCCGAGAAGACTCTCCAGCGCATCTGGCCCTTGTTCGTCACCGTCGAAATCACACTCAGCTTTGACCGATTGGCATTCGCCAGCACCACGGGAGTCTTTCCCTTTGGCGCATAGCCGCGGCCGCGCACATCATCCGAGCGCAGCCCTGTTTCGTCGCCCCACTGAATCTCCGCGCCTTCTTGCTTGGCCTGCGCAGCGATCTTCGGATACTCCTCGTTAACCCATTTCCGAACCGACTCGGGTGACTGCTCGTAGGCCTTCTTCAACGGACGTTGCGGCGTGAATCCCCAACGCTTCAGATACTTGCCCATGTTGCGCACCGTCAGACGAACGCCGTAGACGGCTTCGATCAACTCGCTCACTGCCTGGCGCGTCCATAGCGCATAAGTCAGTCTCAATTGATCCGGCGTACTGTCCTGAATCAGTTGCTGAATCCTCTTCTCTTGTTCGGCGGTTATCAGTCGGCCTGAACCCGATGGCCGGCCAACAATCGGAACCGCCACGGCCTTCCAGCCGTCGCGCTCATAAGCCTGCATAGCGCGGATGACCGCTGATCGACCCAACTCGCACTGCGCCACAGTCTCGGCGATCGTCGCGCCGCTCAAACGCAACTTCACGGCGCGACGACGACGCTCATTCAACACAACCCGCGGAAGCTTATGCGACTCGGTTTTCCCCATACTTATAAGACGCTTCAATCAAGCTAAATGTCTCACTCATTCGGGCCGGATCAGTAGAACCTGCTTGAAGTTGTTTTCTAGAATGCCGATTTGACTAGCCGCTATATGATATGCATCTCTATAAATCGACACGCCATTCACCTGTGATATACAGCTCTGCTTGACACAAAGGCTTACTCTCGGGTCGAACACGTCGGCACCCTCGCTTTCAACTACTGTCAGCAATTGATCGCGAAAGCTGGGTGAAGTTAAGTCTGTGGCCACTCCTGACAATCCGAACCTACCAAAGACTGCGTTGCGCACCTCGAGATCGGGGATCGACTTATCGTACATGGGAAAGGGTAACTCTACGATTACTCTCTTTCCACGCGCCTTCAACTCGTGAATCTGCGCAGATAGCTCCTGGAGAAATTCACGGCGTATCTCCGCCACTGAGCATCTACGAACACATTTTCCCAAGACTGATGGGCATATAACATCTTTGCAAAAGGCCCACGATGTGTTGAATCCAATAAATACTGTATCAATGTCGTCTTCCTCGGCACGCATCATTGCATAAGTGGCAAATGAATCGCAATGGAAACCCCTATTAACGTGATTCATGTGTTCAACTGGTGCGCATCCGTTAGCAACGGCCAACACTACTCCTCTACCTCTCAATCCACCGTCGTCATATAATTTCCTTAACAATGGATATAATTGCTGAACATGCGAATCTCCAAAGAACATGATCTTTTTGGATGCGTCAGCTCCCATCTCGCAGAACGTAATATCGTCGATGCTATTGATCTCCCTTTTCCAATTTGGGCACACCTCTAGATAGTCCTCTTTTCGGTCTGTATTCCGTATGACTAGTTCCCGGGTTCGCTCATCATAACGGCCTGGAAAGCCGTGATACAGATAAATCGCGAGTCCAGCAGCAATTGACAACAGGCTAGCTGCGAACCCAAGCGAAAACATCCGCCTCCTTGTAATGGCAGAGTCTCTTCCTCTGAAAGGTCTTTCAATGAATTCAAAAGATATGAATGCCATGAGGACAGAACCTACAATAGCCACCACTCTCCAGATACCGTTCAAATCACCTGCGCAAAAATAGGTACTGAATACGATAATTGGCCAATGCCACAAATATAGAGAATAGGAGATTACGCCAACGAAAACGAGCGGCCGGAAGCTTAGAATAGCTTTTGTAATGGACGGTCCACTTTCCCCAGAATAGATAATCAGCCCCGCTCCCAGACACGGCAGAAGTGCGAGTAGACCTGGGAATGTAGTTCCCTCGGTGAACTGAAACAGCGTCCACGCAATAAGCCCTAGCCCCACGACTCCAGCAATCTCCCGATATATTCGCCGGTTAAGTGGAGGAACCGTCTTCATCGCAAGCAGCGATCCTGTAAGTAACTCCCAGGCCCGCGGAACAAGGATGTAGAATGCACCGATAGGTACGTACTGTGTTGCCCAGATGTTAATAAGAAAAGAAACGATAGTCACACACAAAAGAAACCCACGCGTCTCTTCTTTAGCCCACTTGGCCAACAGAAGCAACAGTACCGGAAAGAGAAGATAGAATTGCTCTTCCACTGACAGTGACCACGTGTGCAACAAAGCTTGCGAGCCAGATGCGCGGTCAAAGTACCCACGCGCTCCCGGTTGCAGTGCGAAGTATATGTTGCTAACAAATGTTGTTGTGGCCGTCAGTGCTTTGCCATAAGCAGATAAGTCATTCGGGGCAAAAAGAGCAGCCGCGGAAATAGTTGAGAAAAATAGGACTACGAAGAGTGCCGGAAAGATACGGCGAGCTCTGCGCTCGTAAAACGCGACAAATGAGAATCTCTCAAGAGCTATATCTCTCGCGATAATAGAGGTAATTAGATACCCGGAAATAACAAAGAAGATGTCAACCCCGACAAAGCCGCCTGAGACCGCAGCAATTTTTGCGTGAAAGAGGAGCACCGATAAAACAGCAATGCCTCGCAATCCGTCAAGGTCAGGACGATATTTGTCTGAGCGAGAAAGGGCCGATTTGAATGCTATCCGCATGGATCTAGCTAAATCTCCTAGGACATTCTGCCGTCCTTGATTGTCACGTCCGACTGAGGAATGGCATGTATACAGTGCTCGTCAGCCACATCATTTCTGTTCTCATTAGCTGGTTGCTCTACACGTCATTCTCCAACAGTATCAATGTTGGGGGACCACGCTTTTATTGAGCCTGCATGACCTTGGATAAGGATTCGCCCATAAGTTTCTGAATAGGTGGAGCAACTGATGCATTTCGATGCTGCGCCAACCACGGGAATAGCCTCGCTTCAGATGCGTTCGTACCATGCGTTCCGTCCGGATAATACTCCAGCTCTGACGACGGACTGATCTTTCGGAGAGTTCTAATAAACTCATTGAGAACGGCTTTTGGAGGTACATCATCGTACTCTCCCTGTAAGACCTTTATAGGCGTGATCACCAAATTGTCCATTTGCGAATATACGCCATCGTGTCTGCCAAACCAGAATCGGCTGAGTATGCTACGCTTCGCGCCTAACGCCGGACCATACGTTCCTATGGCAGCAAACACACCAGGGTAATGTTCTGCAAGCATAATTGCGCGTCTTCCGCCTTGGCACGTTCCGAACAGATACAGCTTATGCGTATCGATATTGTAGCTCTTCGTTAAATCGTTCAGGACCTCAAATGCATCTGCTTCACCAATCGGAGCATCGCCAACATTGCCTCTTCCATCAATTATCGCAACTGCAATTCCAGCATGGTCTGCAGCGCGCTTGATATCATCAAGCGCTTGCGGCCAACCGATGGCGAGTGCGCTTTCCAAAAACGGACGCTCTGGTTGCTGGGCATAAGGCATATCAATAACGAGAGGGAGGGGCCCACTTACCTTTTCTGGAACATAAATTAGATAATTCTGCAGCGTACCATCTATCTGAGACACAAACTCACGCAAATGCATTCCTGGTAATTGAGTCCATGATGCGTTTAGCGAATAGTGCTGCTCGATGATAGCATCCTTCATAACCAACATGAACTTTCTTTGCCACTCGGAATTAGTAGGATGGTAATATTGTTCCGACATTAATATTTGGTATCTCTTAATTAGTGGATCACGTTGCATATGCGCAGAATCTGCTTGTTTTGTCTTTAGCTGCTCGCGGCACAGAGTACGATAGACAGAATCCGTATCTCCGATGAAAAAGCTATCATGCACTAGCCCTTCGCTCACCCGCATCGCTACCGTGTAGTATCCTTTCGGTAATCTGGCTATCTACTTGACGCCACCAGGCCCAAGCTGTTGTGGTTTTACAAGTTTTGCAAACGGAACCGGCTCAATCTGAACTGCCTGTTGCGCCAATCGATAGAACAGTTTGCCGCGTGAAGCTGA
>Ga0302277_1003837_pt1 | contig 10134 bp, 3 predicted proteins | sample III_Bog_N3_1_FD_198759 | JGI IMG/M metagenome (GOLD analysis project Ga0302277, IMG submission 198759) | Peat permafrost microbial communities from Stordalen Mire near Abisko, Sweden - III_Bog_N3_1 | ecosystem: Environmental > Terrestrial > Soil > Wetlands > Peat | place: Sweden: Abisko... | reverse complement strand
CGCTCAAATTGATAGTTTTATTGCTTCCAAAGATCAAGCCTCAGGAATTGCTGGTCTTGATTCCGCAGGTCATCTAAAAGTAGGTGAAATACCTAATTTAGGAAATTCAATAGAATATTGGGTTGATAGTAATTATTCTTTTGGTAATTCCGATGGATCAATTCTAAAACCATTTACCTCTATCACAAGTGCTATGAATGCAGTGGGAACAGGCACATTAGGAGGTGTAAATGGAACACGAGGAAGTTATGGAGAACCCACATCAACAGGAGATCCATATTATAGTTCTGTATTTCGTATTTTTGTCAAGTCAGGTTATTATTCTGAGTCGCCTGTTATTCCAAGTTATAGACAAATCATTTTAACCGCAATAGGAGCGGTTAATGTATCAGGAAATGTTTTCATTAATATATTTAGAAATTCATCTAATAGTGGAACTTTAACTTATGGTTCTTTTATTGTCATGAATACAGATATAAATGATATATCCATAGCAAACACAACCGAAACTTATATTTCCAGTTGGACAATTGGCGGAAGTATATGCATTAATAATATCACTTCTGGTTCAACTCCTGCTAATATTGATTTATTATTTGATCGTGTTGTTGCAACATCGTTATTTAACACCATAAATAATTTGAACAACACAGCAAATCCTATTAATATGCGTATGATTAATTGTGTTTCAGGTTCATTAAATACACAAGGAACAGCAATAATAAATTTTCGTATCAATGAAATTATTAACTCAAAAATTACTGGCAATTTTGGCTGTTATACCATGGGCTTAATTTCAAATTCTCAATTACTTAGTGGAACATTAACCATATACAATGGTGCAAATTTTACAGAACCTTACAAATTTGCATTGTTAAATACTTATTATAATAGTCTAATCATAAGTAATGGTGGGTCAAGTGCGACGACGCTATATGTTGATACAAATAGTTATATAAGATCTGGTCGCACATTACCAGGTACATCAGGTAATTTGTCATTGGATGTTTTTCCTGTCAGCATTACAAACCCTACATCAAATCAGTTGTTATTTTATAATAGTACTGATTCAAAATGGGAAAACGGAACTCTAAATATTGGTGGTTATTCCATTACTATAAATGGAACGCCAAGTCAAGGACAGGTTTTAGAATATGATGCAACATCAAACACATTTCAAAATGGAAGTGCATCACTGGCAGGTTTAAGTGATGTCTATGTTCCTTCTAATAATGGTTTCAATCAACCTCTATTTTATGAGCATTTAAATATTAATGTGGATGGTAAATCAATAGGTAATGGTTGGATTCCAAAAGCAATCACAACCTCTGATGTTTATACAGACAATACACAAGCCACCACATTATCAACGGTTTTAGGTGGAAAAGCAGACTTAGTTAATAACGTGTTAAAAACTTCTGAAATTCCTACAAGTGTTTGTTTAAGTGTAAATAGTATTACAACCTCAAATAATAATGTAGTTGTTCCTATATCTTCTTGTTCAGATGTATCAATAACTTCGGTAAGTTCAAATCAAGGTTTGATTTACAATTCAACATCAAGTAAATGGATTAATCAACAAATTGATCATACCACGCTTTCAAATATTGGAACAAATACACACGCCCAAATTGATACTTTTATTGCAAGTAAAGGACAAGCCTCTGGTTTAGCCGATTTAGATTCTGGCACAAATTTACCCTTATCAAGATTAGGGAATTGTACCAATAATACGATTTGCTTTTACGTGGATAGTAAATATACTGGTTCGGTGAATGATGGAAGCATACTAAAACCATATACTACCATATCATCGGCGTTAGCGTTAATTTCTCCTTGGTCAAGTAGTAGTGATCCACATATCGCTGATCGTTATGTTATTCATGTTGCTGGTGGAAGTTATGATGAAAGTTTAACTATTCCAAATTATACACATATTACATTAATAGCGGATGGACTTGTTTATTTGGGTTATACAACATCTCAATATTTTGAAGGAATGAGTAATGCAGGGCATGTTAGAGATGTTAATATTAATGTTGGCAAACCTTCAAGTTTTACAGGATCAAATATGATGAGGGCTACTTGTGTATTTACAACAACGAGTTATTTACAAAGAGGACAGGCTTATACACATACAGGACTTGAATCAGGTTGGAAAGTAAGCGGAATATGCAATATATGCGTGTTATCAGGTGCTACTTCATCAGATGTTGAAATTGAATTAATTGATTTTAGATCATGTGATTTTTCTGATACTGGCGTTAGCGGAAGTCGTGCTTCCACAGGCTATTTTATCAACAATACATCCACTTATTCTGGATCATGGGGATCTGCTTTTGATGTTAAATTAACAGGTTGCAGAGGAAATGGAGTTAATTTCGCTTATGGAGGAAATTATAACAACTTCAATTTGATTGATATGAATAACTGTTATTTTATTAACATGGTTAATGTTGGAAAATTAGGTCTTATTCAACACTGTTGGTTTTATGGTTCGTCTGGTGTCTCTTTTCAAACACTTACAGCGAATACATATCAACTTCTTGCAAGTTCAATTATTGATACGACTTGCTTATCTGGTTGCACATTTACATGTGGAACTTCTGGAACTACTTTATATGTTGATAATGCAACATGGATCAAATCAGGTAAGGCTATTGCGGTTGGAGGTAATGGTAATTTAACATTACAGGTAGATTATGGTAATTTTGCTATGCCTAATATATCTACCACAGGGGCAACAACTGGACAAGCATTACTTTATAATTCAAGTAATTCAACATGGTCTAATGGCACTGTTTCTTCTGGTTCATCAACTTTGTCAGGTTGCACCGATGTTAATGTGTCCGAAGGGAGCGGAATTGACCAATACTTACTCTATTGGGATAATAGCACATCAAAATGGAAAGCAAAAACTCTTACAAGTTCAGATATTCCTTCTCTTGCGGAAAGTAAAATTACTAATTTAACAACAGATTTAGGCAATAAGGTTAGTTCTATCAATTCTATTAATCCAACAAGTGGGGCTATTACATTAAATTTGAGTAATATCGCCGACACAAATATTTCAGGTTTATCAAGTGGCAATATATTGGCATACAATGGCACAAATTGGATAAATAACGTACCTACCTTTGTTTCGTCTGTGAATGGTGTTAATCCTTCCAGTGGTGCTTTAACATTAACCTTAGAACAATTAAATGATGTTGCCATTAGTGCACCTACCGATGGTCAAGTGATCTCATGGAATAATAGCACATCAAAATGGAATGCATCCAATGCTTCCGCAGGTTCAACATTATCCTCATTAACCGATGTATCAATTCCCACATCATCCAATTATTTGATTTTAGCAACTTCAGGTGGTATTTATCAAAGTGCCACGGTTGCTTCGCCTTCATGGAGTGTTTTAACTCCCACAAGTAGTTATTCAACAAATGCATTACAATTTCTCGCTTATGCTAACAATATTTATATCATGTGTGATATTAACGGTGCTGGAAATACATTTAACATTTATTCAAGCAATAATTTAACCTCATGGACAAACACGGCGACCATACTTTATAGTTCAGGTTTATATTGTCAATATTTTTACTTTGATGGAACGAATTATATTATTTATGGCCTTAATGGAACAAATAGTGGAAATCATAACCAATTCGCTTATTCTACGAATTTAACATCATGGTCTTATGGAACGGTAAGCACAGTAAATACTGATGTTAGTTCTTTGGTTTCAAATAGTAATAACACCATGTATCTTGCTTGTCAAAGTGGTGGTAGTAATCCAAACTGGTTTAAATCATCTTCATTAACTGGAACATGGACAGCGTTGAGTAGTGGTCAGAACGGCTATGGCGAGGCGTGTAGTAATGGCTCTAATTTCTTATGGGGCTGTCAGACAGTAGGAGTGTTTTATAGCACAGATAATTTAAATACAATCACACAAATTAATACAAGTGGAACTGGTTTTACTGGTGGATGCCAAAGCGTTGCTTATGTATCCTTCTTAAATGCATATATTATTTGTGATATGGGAAGTTCAACACAACATGGTTTTATTTCATCCACATTGCAACCAAACTTAACTTCTTGGACACAATTTAACTTTTCTTATGCAGTTCAATACATCTACGGTCCGGATGATTTTATTCCCATGAGAATAACATCAGGAACAAATTATATTATTCGTTCTCATAATCAAGGTTCAGTCGCAGAATATTCAACCAATGGCACATCATGGTCTCCATTAACATTACCTTCTGGAACATTTTATTTTGATACCATCACAAGTTTATCATTATCCTCTTTTGTTTCTGGGGATTTATTAAATTGGAATGGTTCAAAATGGACACCAACAGGTGTTTTAAATTTACCGACTTCAACAAATTCTTCGCCAAGTAATGGTCAAATTTGGTATGACAACAGTTCTAATACCTTTAAATTTTATCAAAATGGTTCAACATCAACATTATCAGGTTCTTCAATTGCGTTGAGTTCGCTTTCTGATTGTTCATTTACAGAAGGAAGCGGAATAAATGGTTATTATCTATCTTGGAATAATTCAAGTTCCAAATGGGTAGCAGTTGCACCATCAACGTCATCGTTAAGTGGATTAAATGATGTATCCTTGACCGAAGGCAGTGGAATTGATGGACAAGTGCTTTATTGGAAAAATTCAGACAACAAATGGGAAACAAAAGCAATGTCATTAGCCAATTTAGGTGGTGTAAGTCTGGGCACATTAACGGCTAATCAAGTATTACAGTGTGTTTCTGGTAATTTTCAAAATCAGGTATTAAATTTAACACAATTAGGTGATATACTTGTCTCTTCTCCTGCTGGTGGTCAAATGTTAGTTTATAATGATGGAAGCACAAATAAGTGGCAAAACGTAAGTAAATTAACATTACCATCATTCACAAATAGTTCTGCTGTTAATGGTGATGTGTGGTATGACAATTCAAGTAGTCAATTTAAGTTTTATCAAAATGGTTCAACAATAACAATACCTACATCCGTAGGATCAAGCACGTTATCAGGTCTTTCTGATGTTTCTGTTTCAGAAGGCAGTGGAATAAATAATTATGTGCTTTATTGGAATAACAGTAATAGTAAATGGCAATCAGAGTTATTAAACTTGGAAAGTTTGAATAATGTTGGAGGAGCACAAAAGAGTTCTGGTGAATTGCTTTATTATAATGGTTCTATATGGACAAATACGGCTTATCAAATAACACCTGCAACGTCTAATGTGGGTACAAATGACGTTTTAGGAAACACAGGTAATAACGTATGGTCTAATAAAACACCACAATTAAATTGGAATTCTGATCTTGTCTTATCTTCTATGATAAATTGTGATACCTTGATTTATAATAACAGCACAAGCAAATGGAATAATTTAAGTGCGATGAGTGGTTCAACTCCTGTTTATAATAAATTTCAAGTCCCAATAATGGGATTTTATGATTCAACAGATTCAACCGTGGTACAATCCGCAATTAATTATAATGTTATTCTCGGATGCTTAGGATATGCTATACAAGCAGATGGAAAACAATATTATTGTTGTTGTTCATTCAGTATGCCATTTGACTATTTAGAAGGAAGTTCGTTTTACATTGCTGTAAGATTAACGCTTGAAACTTCTACAAATAATACAGTTGGATTTTCATGTTCCGCTACTTTCCAAAATGGCGGTTCATCCAATTTAGTATCCTCTTCCACTACAAGTTTTGGTGGAGGAAAATACCTTAAATTAATTATGCCTTTTACTTCGGCAAGTGGAATAACTTGCGACAGTTTAATTAACTTAAATATTTTCAAAAATACCAATGGTAGCATAAACCAGATTATCTGGCTTCAAAATGTTGAAATATCATATCAAGTTAATACATTTGGTTCAACGAATTATTCAACAAAAGCATAAAAGATTTCTTGATTGATATTATAAATGAACAATCTCAATCAAGAAATTCAGCAAATAATTAATGTTGATTTTGAAAGCAATTTTAAACAGTCCATTTCAAGCAGAAATCGATGGAATGCGATCTACCACTTCTGCAACATATTCAGCCATCTGTTAATCGGAGCAACGGTCATACTTTCGTTTGTTTCTGGTGGCTTTCATCTTCCATTTCTTGCCCTCATTGCAGGATCTTGTGGAGTCGGAAGTCAAATTTCAACTCAATATAGTGAATTTGCCTTTCAGCAGTATAAAAATCAGAGTGGATTACTTCAACAGATGTCAAAAGAAGTTCAAGCAACAGATGACCTTGTAGATGAAACAGATGTCAATACTCCTGTCAATTCACCAGTAATTACTCACTGATGAAAATAATATGCGTTAATAATATAATATGGTCATTACGAGATCACAACGACAAAACCTGCCTGAACTGCCTCTCAATTTTCATATGCCTGAACGGCGACCAAGACAGCCAAGACAATATCCTCAACCTCAGCCTCAGCCTCAGCCTCAACCTCAGCCACCAGTATTTCAATTCAATGCAGTGAATGCTCCACAACCTGCACCACAAGCACGACCTCAACGAGGTCGTCGCCGTGTTGTAAGAGCGCATGAGCAGGAAGACGTCTTGTTTTTTGCAGATCGTCCTGCGGTGTATGATAATGAACCTCGTGTGCCTATACGGAATGCAAACACGTTGGTTTCAGAAGCGAGAGATTGGATTGAATTAGCAAGACAGCACACAAGAAATGGCGAAACTGAACTTAGACACATTGAGAACTACAAACTCAACAGTCCATTTACGATATTTCATGAGTATGTAGATAACCTCAATCATTTAATGAACCGTATCGGATCAATAACCACGGATGCCAATGTACTCTACGCTTTTGCTTCAACAATCCTCAGACCATATTTCCGTGGTGTCTATAACTGGGAACATAGACAGAATATGGTAGACAACTTGAATAACTTTGATATGGCAATATTGGGTACACTAACAAACGAGCGTCTTCCAATAGATAATTTTAATCACTACCTGTCAGTCTTTCGTTGGAAAGATCCAGAAAATGAAAATAGGTTTTCGCTGTTGTATTATGATCCAGAACACAATTGCAGTGTTAATCCACGCTTGTTTCAGTTTCATCACTATGGAGAACAACTGCAACAAGAAGGATACACACGAGTTCAAATGCGAGGCTCATACAACAAAGATGACCAAGCCAATACAGAATTCAACTGTGGAGCAAGATGCATCGCTTTTTTGCTGACGCTCCTTCATCATTCTGACAAGACATTTGAACATATACGTGTTCATCCAAGACAATAAAAAAATAAAGAATAAGAATTATATAATCGTGCTAAAAGTGCTTAATTTTGCCCTCATTTTTATAAAGTCCTTACGTAAAAATAATTTATATATAGTTTATGAAAACAAAAATTAAGCAAAATTAAGCACTTTTAGCACAATTATATAATTCTTCTTCTTTAAAACTGAGTTATTTTAAGAATAATAATTTCATTGTTGAAATATATAAATGGATAAATTGGAAGAAACATATAAATTGTACAAAGACAAAGAACCTGAGTGGAAATATCCCATCTGCAAATTGATTTTTTACCGCACGTATAGTCGCATTAAAGAAAACGGCGAACATGAGTCATGGTCTGATGTCGTCTATCGCTGTGTCTTTAATCTCTACACGTTTCTAAGTAAAACATATGACATCAGTAGTTTCAATACAACGCCAGAAGAGATGTATGAACTATTCTGGCACATGCATTGCCTGTGTGGAGGTCGTTCTTTATTTGCAAGTACGGCTAAAATTATTTCACGTTCTTCGTATGCTTTAAATAACTGCTCCGCATACAACATTAATTCTTATTTAGACGATCCTTCGATGTTCTTTCACCGTATTACTGACCTGTTAATGCAGGGGTGTGGGGTAGGTTTTGATTGTGAGCCGATAACCATTATTCCTATCTATCAACCGCACGAGAACTTTCGCTCAGTAATGCATGTTATTAATGATAGTAGAGATGGATGGTGTGAGAGCATGGTATATTTAGTTGATTCTTACTTTAAACCTCACCAACGCACAGTTGCCTTTGACTATTCACAAATACGACCCAAAGGCACACCGTTGAAGACTTTTGGCGGTGTAGCGTCTGGCTTTGAAGTTCTGCAACGGTGTCATGAGCGAATCCGAGAACTCATGAAAAACAATAAATTTTTGAGTTCAAGATTAATTACGGATTGTGCCTGTGCCATCAGTGCGATGGTGGTGGCAGGAAATATCAGACGAAGTTCGTTGCTCTCTCAGTTTGACTTTGATAACGACGATATGGTCAATATCAAGAACTTTGAAGACCCCAACAACGACTACCGAAGCGACCTGAGTTGGTGTAGCAATAATTCCGTCAGAATAAGCACCACCGAAATTGAAGGATACGAAACGAAGGTCAAAGAAATCTTAAAACTGACGATGAAATATTCTGAACCGAATTTTCTCATTACTGATAATATTCATAAGTATGGAAGACTTGCCGACGCAGAAAATCATGCAGACGACAACATGTTCTCCATGTGCAACCCATGTGGAGAAAGTGTATTAAACAATGCAGAATTATGCAACCTGTCAGAAGTATTTTTAGACAGGTGTTCATCGTTAGAACACTTCAAGAAGTGCCTTAAATACGCCTTCTTCTATTGCAAGGTGGTGTCTATGATGCCCACGTACAACAAAGAGACGGATACGATTATAAGGGAGAACAGAAAGGTTGGAGTATCATTATCAGGAATCCATGAATTTGTATGTAAATACAGAATAGAGAGACTGAAAGAATACTTAGACAAAGGATACAAATACCTACGAAATTATGACGATATTCTGAGCGATCAACTCAAAATCAAACGCTCCGTTAAGATCACGGTCATTGCTCCGTCAGGGACGAAGTCCAATCTCTTAGGTGTCTTTGGTAGTTCCATTAACCGTCCTTTATATCGCTACTTTATTCGCCGAGTGCGTATCCAAGATAGCGACCCACTTTTAAAGCAATACCAAGATATGGGTTATATCACTGAGACAGATGTTTGCAGTCAGAACACGTCTATTATTCAGTTTCCTATGAAGACGCCAGACTATCTGAAACTACACGACGGCAATATGTTCTATGACTTAAATATGCAAGTCTTATTACAAAAATACTGGGCAGACCAGTCAGTAAGTTGTAGCGTTCCTATTGATACTAAGTTATCCTTAGATGAGTTGTATGAGATAATAAAGATGTATTCCAAACAGTTAAAAACAATGTGTTTCATGGCACAAATAGATAAGACATACCCACAAGCACCAATTGAATCCATAAGCGAGGAGACGTATAACAACATGCAGAGCAAGATAAAGGATGGCGACGTGGGAAGTATCCTGCCTATGAACTTAGAGGCATATTATGGTTGTAGTAGTGAGCGTTGTTCTTTTGTAAAAATGACCACCCAATAACTTTTCATATCTTAAAAAAAGAAATCATAAATGAAAAATATTATTAGCATAACACACGTATGAAATTATATATAAGACAAAATTTCATACGTGTGTTATGGTAAATGAAAAATCATAAGAAACAAGGTGAAATCAATATAAAAACATAAGAAACATCCTACCATTAAAAAAAGACCACCTAAAACGTAAAAAGAGAAAATAGCGCTAACTGATGAGTTATTGGGGTGTTTTTTTTAAATAAGACAATATCACATACTTTATTTGGTGCTAATACGTCAAATAAAGTTTTTAGTTTATTGAGGCAAAAGTTCTGGCGGAAGGTCATGAAATAAGTTCTGATATTTATTTACAAGACGATGATATTGCATATAATAAACACGTCGCCAGTTGTCCTCTGATCGTATTTTTTTTCTAATCTGTTTTGAAACCGCCATTAAAGCGTCTATTTCATTGAACGAGAACATAGGAGGGTTATGAAGTGAACGTGAGTCATGCGTCATAAGATTGGCTTCTACGGTATTTAGTGCAAGTTGAAGTTGTGCATAACGTTCGTTGTGTTCCATATAGTGTGATATGACGTCATGTAAGGTTTGTAAGAGTTGTTCTTTGTTCATATATATATGGTGTGATAAAAAATGTAAGTACCATTGCACA
>Ga0302277_1003834_pt1 | contig 10138 bp, 6 predicted proteins | sample III_Bog_N3_1_FD_198759 | JGI IMG/M metagenome (GOLD analysis project Ga0302277, IMG submission 198759) | Peat permafrost microbial communities from Stordalen Mire near Abisko, Sweden - III_Bog_N3_1 | ecosystem: Environmental > Terrestrial > Soil > Wetlands > Peat | place: Sweden: Abisko... | reverse complement strand
GAGAGTTTTTACAAAAACATTGTTCAAAAATTATAAAACCGGTGAACAGACCCCATATGCAGCGCTCAAATACATATAATACAGAGTAATGAAATATTTTAAACTCAAAACAAACTAATAATAGCATACATAGATATATTGCTGCAATTATGCTCTTGCTTAGGCCGGATAAAAATTGAAAAAGCTTATTCTTTTTAAAAGACATGTAAGCTATCAAAGCGCCGATTCCAAAATCGCTCATTATACTTAGCGGATTAAAATAGATTTCCCTGCCATTGGTAAGATGAAAATATCTGAACAATAAAGAGCCGGCAATTAATATGAGAAACAGTATTATCTCTCTGCCTTTTGAGAAAATTGTGTTCAATATTGGCCATACCAAATAAAATTGTTCTTCAGCAGCCGCTGTCCATAATACAGCTAATACGGGTGAGAATGGTTCGCCAAGATAAATGATATGAAAATTGCTAATGAAAAATATATAATACCAAACATTAGCGGTTTCCTGATATTGGATACCCTGCAAATGCTTGAATGCAGGCACCAAAACAAATCCGCAAAACACAATGAAAAAATATAATGGCCAAATACGTAATGTGCGACGTAAATAATATTTTGTAAAACTAAACTGCCCGGTAGCAAGTCGTTCTTCATATATTAAAAAGGTTATCAAAAATGCAGAAAGGACGAAGAATAAATTAATACCTAAAAAAGCCACAACATCTAAATGTAAATGAGATATATAGTAAGACAGGTAAGGGTGACCAATTAAATACGGCATTACCGCATTGCTTATGTGGTGCGCGAACACAACAAAGAATGAAAAGAAGCGGAGTGCATTTAAGTTGGTAAAATATATTTTATTTGGGCGCGTCAAATTGAAATATGTTTTTCTGTAGTTACAAACCCTCTCTGATCGAGTATGAAAATAACACCTTTTGAACGGTGATAGGTTTTTAAGAAGTTGTCAGCATCCTCATCTGTCTTAATAGTGCGCATATCACGGTGGGCATATAATATGGTTTGTGGTTCATCTTTAAATCCTTTAATAAATATAACTTCATCTGGAGAGGCCTGCTCGCTAATATATATACCGGCTACCTTCTCTCGCTCATAAGGTTGCCCACTAACAGATATTTTACCAGGCAAATTTATTGAGTAATAGACAATAATGTTTAGGATAGAAATTATACCTATTGCCATCACAAATACAGTGTTGCGATATTCTTGCAAATAAGAAAAAAAATCATTTTTGTAAATGAAATAAAAAAGTGCAGCACATAACAAACTTACAGCGGGTGTAGCTTTAAGTACATGAAAATCATATTGTGAGGCATTTAAAAAAATTAAATGGTGGAGTAATACCGGTAAATAAATAAGTAGTATTAGAATTGAATAATGCCCGGCTATTCTGATAAAGTCATTTAATCGTTTATTTGTTGCAAGTAGTATAATACTCATTGAGATGAATAATAATTCAGGCAATAAGCCGGTAATATAGTTTTGTACTAAACCTTTTATTAGAGCAAAATGATTCTCACCATGCGCATACCCACTTTGATAAGTGTAACGATAAGTAATAAATTCAGTGACGTGTTGAAATCCGTTAATAAGTGAATACTGATAAATAGTTAATGTAATTGCTGTCAAGCAGGACAGTCCTATCACAAAGAGAGGAAATATGAATTGCCTGTTACGAAAAGCTTTGATGAAACAATATAAACAGGCAATGGTAGTAAACGTTACCCCAATATATTCTGAATAATTTAAAACAAAATTTGATAAGCCAAGAAGCAGTAACCATCTTGGTGAAGAAAAATTATTATTTATAATAATTTTAAAAAATAAATAAATGCACACTACAAAAAATGTTGATGCCTGCATATCTGTCATATAACTATTGCCGTGGAACCATAAAGCACAAGGGTTAAAAAATTGAAAAACTACAGTCAATAAGCCAACTAACTGAAATTCTTTTCTGTTCTCTTTGCCCGCAAAAAGCAAAACAATGTTGTAAAGGAAAATACACTCGAATAAATGCAATAACAGGTTGTATATCTGCAAAGGAAGAACATCAGGATAGATATGTAGTATATGAAAAATAAAAAAAGGCAGCAGATAAGCACCCGGTGGATAAGACTTATAATAGTCATCTCCATTTTTGTCAAAATTATTACCGGTTTGGTTATTGATATATTTATTAGCAAACCCCGGGTAGGTCATTATAGGATTAAAGTTGTAGGTAGTAATACCGGCTTCATCCCATATTTGCATAGTACGTAGGCAGGTGGCCGTGCAAAATTCGTGGTGTTTTGACAATGGCCGATTAAGGTTTGGCACCCTTACTAGCACTGAAAACAAGAACAATAATATAATTACTACATAAGGGTATCGGGTAATTAGTTTCATTGATGTTTAGTTATATCAAATATCTTTAAATGCGAAGCAGTATCCAAAAATACAGTATTGAAATTTGTAAACAGGGTATCATTATAATAATTAAAGTTCCAGACGAAGAGGTATTTTACTTTGTTGTAAAGAGGTTGGTACTTCTTTTCTTTTACATCATCCAGAGGTATTTGCCCCAAATAAGGATTGTGGGTGTAATAAGTTAATAATGAGGTGCTAAGCATAGCATCATATCCTGCTTGAATAGATACAATTGAACCCTTAATAGCCAATTTATTGATGTTGCTGTAAGCTAACTGAAAGTCTGTTCTTGAATTATCATATTGCTTAAAATTAATTAACCAATATCTGCTAATAGTAATTGTGGCAATAAAAACCAGTAAAATTATTGCGCCCCGCGCACGGTTACTTGAAATTTCGATGGCATTAAAATTATATACAGTAGCTATAAACAGCAATAGCTCTGCTGCCAATAGGTATCGTGGCATAACAAATATGCTAATATATGGTAATACCAATAAAGCAGCTAAAACAATAAGTGATAATATTTTAAAATCACTTATTAGAATTTCTTTTTTAACAAAGCTAAACAATACCACACTTAATATCCATAGGGCAAAAGACAGCCTAAATAAAATATCGTAGTAAAGCCGCAGAAAATTTTGTTTTATTAAATGTAGAAAAAATATAAAATTTGCTGATGATGAAAATGGATTCCATAACATAGCTGCTGTACTTACTTGGGGACGCTCCCAATAGTTTAGCGAATATTTATCGGGGAGATCAAAAACCCCGGTGTTAATTGGATGTTTTAATGGTATATTAATTTCTACTAAAGAAATATTCTTTGGCCCTACAATGGCGAAGTTGTATTTACCCGCATCGCTTATAGTAAGGTGATGGTACTTGAAAGTTAAGGCAGTTATCCATACTGAGCTAATGGCTGTAAATACAATTAAAGCCGATAAATATTGTTTTAGTATTGTTGTTCTTAAATTTTTTCTTTTTAGGAGCCAATAAATAACATAACATGTAATGTGTGTCAGGAAAATATAGAATCCAATAGCTTTAGTAAAATATAACAAGGCTCCTAAAAAACCGATGAAAGCAGCATTGCGGTTATTTAATAAAATATCTACTTTATTGATAAAGTAGATATACCAAAGCAAAATTCCGGCAAATAATACATCAGGTGTTTCCTCAATAGAAAAATAAGTGACAAATAAGATTGCAATAAGCAATGAAATGAATTGAAGCCATTTAGATAAGTTAAATGCTGAAACGATTTTTATAAAACCAATAATAGTTAAGCCACCAATTAAAAACTGAGTGATACGAATGGATAAAATGCCATCGACTTTTAAAATAATAAAAGGGGTTAAAAGCCAGGATAGGAGGGGACTCCAGTAATCATTAATGGCTTCATAAAAATGCCCATGAGCATATTTGTTGGCAATGGATAAATAGAGAAACGCATCATTATCTGTTACATATTTACTGAAATGCGAAGTTATAAATGCCGATAAGACAGCATAAATAACTAAACAATAGGCATTAATTAATTTCTTACCAGATTGTTTAACAAATGACATTTATCTTACGGAAATAACCTTCCATACATTCTTGGAAATGGAATAGTTTCACGCACATGCGGCAATTTGCAAACCCAGGCCACAAGTCTCTCCAGCCCTAATCCAAAGCCGGAATGTTTAACGCTGCCATAGCGACGTAAATCCAGGTACCATTCAAAAGCATCCATTGGCAATTTGTGCTCAATAATTTTTTCTTTTAACTGCTCAATATCTGTTTCACGTTCACCACCGCCAATTATTTCGCCATAGCCTTCGGGCGCTAATACATCCACACCCTTTGCAAATCGTGGGTTGTTTTTATCGCGTTTTAAATAAAATGCTTTTACCTCATGTGGCCAGTTGTAAACCATTATAGGACAATCAAACAAACGAGTAATTACTGTTTCATCGCTGCCGCCAAAGTCATTTCCATACTCGAATTCTTTAGCTGAACCAAGCCATGCAGGAATGTTATCCGCCCTATCTTCAAGTTCTTTTATATCGTTCTTTAATTCTGTAATTTTATTTTGGTTAAAGTTTATCTCACCCTGCTTTAAACCTGCTGTTTTTATTTTCTCTTCGCGGCCATCAATATCCTTTTGCAGGGAGGCAATCTTCTCTTTTACCTCGTTTAAATCATTCTCTAACGTTTTAATTGAGTTTTGTCCATTTACATCCTGTTCGCCCTTTAATATTCTTACGGCTTCATCATAAGTTAAACGAGGAAATTTTTGGTTGATCATTTCGAGTTTTGTCACGTCTCGGTCCACCAACTTCAATTCAAAGGCGCATTTTTTTATAACGGCATTTACAATAGATTTTAACATGCTCTCAATTAAATCCATGTTCATATCCAGATCATAAAAAGCCATTTCAGGCTCAATCATCCAAAACTCTGAAAGGTGACGGCGTGTTTTTGATTTTTCTGCACGAAATGTTGGGCCAAACGTATAAATTTTATTGTGAGCCATAGCCATTGCTTCGCCATATAACTGGCCGCTTTGTGAGAGATATGCAGGATCGCCATAAAAATCAGTTTCAAATAAAGTGCTTGTTCCCTCAACAGCATTGCCTGTAAACAAAGGAGCGTCCATTTGTATGAAACCGTTGTTCTGAAAATATTCGTGTATTGCAAAAATAATAACATTACGAATGCGCATAATGGCCCATTGCCGTTGGCTACGTAGCCATAGATGGCGTTTGTCCATTAAAAAATCGACGCCATGTTCTTTTTTCGCAATAGGGAATTCTTCGGCAATATGGATAATGGAAAGGGTAGAAACACGCACTTCAAATCCGCCTATCTGTTTATCATCTTTTACCACAGTACCTGAAAGCTGGCAAGAACTTTCCATGGTTAGCTTCTTAGCCGCCTCAAAATCATCGGACGAAACACCTTTTTCATCCACTACGCATTGGCAAAAACCGGTGCCATCGCGTAAAATAATAAAAAACAACCCTTTGCCGGTGCGTTTATTAGCTACCCAGCCTTGCAGTTGCACTATTTTCCCTTCAAAATTCTTAAGGTCATTTATCAATTCCATAATAAGTTATATCTTATTCACTAAGCCGACAAAGTTAACAGAAAATAACATTTTACTCATATAATCCCTCAGCTTGAGACCCATTTCCCAACTTTTCCTTATTTTTACTTTTCACGCAATACAACATATAAAAATTATCTTTTTCATGAATTATCATATCACGAAAATACTATTAGTGTTATTTATTGTTGCAGGTTTAACAATAACCATAAACACACAGGCACAAACCATTACTACTGTTGCGGGTGATGGCTATGAGGGGTATTCAGAGCTATCGGAAAATGTACCTGCTGATTCAACAGGGCTTTATTTTCCTAACTCAGTCGCCGTAGATGCTGCAGGTAATATTTATATACCCGATCAAAAAAACAATCGTGTTCGTAAAGTAAATGGACGCACCAACTATATTGCTACTGTGGCGGGCAATGGCAGCTTTAAACATTATGGTTTTTCAGGTGATGGTGCACGTGCCGATTCTGCTGAGCTTAGCTATCCTTCTGCCGTTGCTGTTGATGCCGCGGGGAATGTATATATAGCTGATACACGCAATCAACGTATTCGCAAAGTAACTGTAAAAACAGGCATTATCACTACAGTAGCAGGTAGCCGTGATAATGGTTTTGCAGGTGATGGCGGCCCGGCCAATGCAGCCCAACTAAGCAAGCCTTCAGCCGTGGCTGTGGATGCAGCGGGTAATATATATATATCCGATTATGGTAATAATCGTATACGTAAAGTAACATTAGCAACAGGTGTAATCACTACTATTGCCGGTAATGGTACTGAGGGGTATTCAGGTGACGGCGCTGCAGCTACTGCTGCAGAACTTAATAATCCTAAGGGGCTTGCAGTTGATGCCCAGGGTAATATTTATGTGGCAGATTTTGGCAATAATTGCATTCGTAAAATAACACCATCAGGCACTATTTCAACTATTGCAGGTAATAATACCTCAGGTTTTTCAGGTGATGGAGGAGCTGCTACGTCGGCTCAACTCAATAACCCTGCGGGTATAGCTATAGATGCTCAAGGTAATATTTATATTGCTGATGCAGGTAATAATCGTATTCGTAAAATAGCAGCGGGCAACATTACTACCATAGCCGGTAATGGTAAAACTGCATTTTCAGGCAATTATGTACCTGCTGCAACAGCATCACTTAACAACCCCTCCGGTGTGGCTATAGATGCAAGCGGCAACCTTTATATTGCTGAAACGGGTAATAACCGTATTCGTAAAATTAGTAAGCATTAAGTTCTAAAAACAGATGAGTAATATTAGCACATGCTAATAAAAATCAGAGAAAAAGTAAAGCTTAGAAATTATTCCCTCCAATTGCGATTGGTTAAATAAAATGGTTTTCGAGGATTATTTTTCATTCTTTCATCAATGCGTTCGGCTAGCCATTGAAAGTATTCACCAAGGAAGGGGTCTGGTGACTTTTCTCGAATTTCAGTAAATAAAGGTTTGTATTTCTCCCATGATGTAACCACATAAGAACCAAGGGTTTTATCCACCAGATCAATATTTATGAGGCGCTCTGCCACCAAAATACCAAGCGATTCCATTTCTTGCCCAAATTGAAATAATATAGCCTGTTCATTAACCGAGAGTGAGGTCATTTCTTTGCGGTTAGCCGGTAGTTTTGTGTTATTAATGTAAATGGCGAGTTTGGCAAATTCATTTGTTTGAAAATTTCTTAATGTTTCTAAAGTAAGTCTTTCGCGGCGGTCTCGCTCCGATGCACGAATTTGTGCAACACCAAATATAAGTGCTACAATAAAAGATAAGGTAAGAGCGAGATTGGCTATTAAAGTGATTAAATCGTTCGTCATAATATATAGTGGCTTTAATATTTAGATCAGTACTATTTTTTTGGGCCTAATAATTTTTCAATATTTGTCAAATTCTGTTTCACGATATCAAGATTAGGATTTAACTGTAATGCCTTTTTATAAAAAAGGATAGCTTTTTCATATTGCCCCGTATTTTGGTAGCAAGCCCCAAGGTTGCCATAAGCATCAGCATAAGTAGAATCTATTTTGATTCCTTTTTCAAAATATGTCATTGCCTTAGGGTATTGATTTTTGCCAAAATAAATAGTGCCCAGGTTATTATACGGCGGGGCAAAGGTTGAATCAACAACTATAGCTTGAAGAAACGCTTTTTCGGCTGAATCATTATTGTTTAGACGAGAATAAGTATACCCCAGGTTAACCCAGGATATGGAATAGGTAGGCAGTATTTTTATTGTAGTTTTAAACTCATTCAATGCTTTATTCATGTCATCAATGCTTTCTTTTGGAGTTAATGCAGCGGTAGCTGCTTTTAAATAATTGTTTCCAACGTTTTCATGAGCAAGTACACTGTTAGGCACTTTTTTTACATCATCTATCCACAATTGCTGGTCATTATTCCATTCAGCATTTCGTGTCATAGTTTGAAACCCACACAGCACCATTACGATAACAATTAATGAAGATATAATTGAAAACTTTTGCGTAATACTTTTGAATGAAATTTTTTCCATCAATTTATTAAATGCCACGGCAATCGCAATACTAAAACCAAATGATGGTTGATATAAAAAGCGTTCGCCAATAAAGGTGCCCACATCAATAAGTATGTTAGATACTATAAAAATGCTGCAGAAATAGAATAAAATGCCATATGCTACAAGATTTTTATTTTTAATTTGCGTTAATGCATAAATCAGAAGTGCTGCTTGTGATAATATTGACAACCAAACTCTCCAATCGGTAAAGGTTACATAAGGTATTTGATTGTAAGAATAATCGCAACTGAGCGGATTTGGCCAGATTAGTAATAAAATATATCGCCCTAAGACCATTAGGGCCGTGGCAATATGCTGAACAGGTGTTGCATAAAGGTATGGTGCGTTTAGGATATCTGTACCTGCTTTTGACATTATTGGCACAATAGAAATACGCATGAATATGTATATACCCAAAACTGCTATAAAAGATAAGGTAGTAAATAATATGACGCGTAATTTTTGTGTAGTAAAAAAATAAAATGTTAGAGGTAGTATGGCAATAAACGATATTCCGTTTTCTTTAGATATTAAAGCAAGAAAATAAAATATTAATGCAAGTATTAGCTGCCAATAATTCTTTTTGGTTAAGAAATTTAAACTACAATACATAGTAAGCAGTAAAAATAACCACGATAGTAATTCATCCAAGCTTTTAACATGTGAAACAGCTTCGGTATGTACCGGGTGTATAATAAACAGCAACACTATAATAAATGCCGCAATAGGCGATTGTTTAAATACATATTTCCGTAAAAATAGCAGCATAATTATGCAGGTAACAACCAAGAAAAGTAAATTTATGAAATGACAGGTATGCGGATCGGCATCAAAAAATTCCTTTTCTAAGGCAAAAACAATTAGTGACAGCGGTCGCCAGCGCCCGCCACTTACCAGGCTGGCATGGCCGTAAAAACCATACATACTCTCCTTGGTAAAGAGATCATAAATACCATCAAAACCCTTTTGAACAAACTGGTTTGATGTGTAGTATTCACCATCATCAAATGCAAAATCATTATTGATAGAGTTGCCATAAAATATAAAAGTGATGGCAACAAGTAGAAATATTTGTATTTTTTTAGTTGAAATAAGGTACAGCAATTTATCGATGGCGGTGACCGGTGCGGATACTTTATTTGAAGCAGTTGCTTTTACAGTTTTTTTTGAAGAATTTCCTTTTTGCATATTTATGCCTAATGTATAAAGATAATTAAATTACATTTCTTCTTTTATTAATACCCGCTGGCATTAATATTGTATTTATATTAGGCATGAAAAGGCCATATAAAATATTAAATTCTTTTATAGTGCTTTTAGCTGCTGGAATAGTAACATCCTGTTCAAGTACCAGATATGCTCAAGTTCAACATATAAAAAGAGGGACACAATGTTATTATTTCACCTGGAGAGATAAGTAAAAGCACTATAATTACTTACCGATACAAAAACTAATAAATATTGATTATCAGTCATCTATGATTTAAAGGTACAAATAGGGTACAAAACATATTAAAATAAACACTAATGATAAATATGACAATTTGCAACACTATTTTATCTATTGATTATCATTTTTGTAATTCACAAATTATCAAGAACTTTCCTTCTTAATGCTCGATGTTGAATCAATCATTCTTTGTTGGTCAAGTTTAATATCCAAAAGGGTACATATTTTTTGTTTGTCTTCTATTGTTGTGTAGAAAACATAAAGGTAATTTATTACAAGATTCTTTAAAACAGTATTAGCCAAAAATTGTTTACTTGTTTGGGTTTTTAATAATTTAATATCTGCCCAAGGAAAACTCTTGTTATGGTCAAGTTTAATTGAAATGTCAATAAGTTTTACTGAGATGTAATTATGCTTTTTTACAATATCTTCAAACGTTCCTGATAGTTTCTCATATCCAATAGCGTTTGTTACTCTTTTAGTAATACCAAAGGAGTACATAACGCATAGTCCAAAAAGAAAATCTCTTGAGGCTTTTTCAACATCTTCCCTGGAAATGTTTTTATTCAGGTGTTTTTTGCGGTAGATGTATTTTAAATACTCAACAAA
>Ga0302277_1003832_pt1 | contig 10141 bp, 7 predicted proteins | sample III_Bog_N3_1_FD_198759 | JGI IMG/M metagenome (GOLD analysis project Ga0302277, IMG submission 198759) | Peat permafrost microbial communities from Stordalen Mire near Abisko, Sweden - III_Bog_N3_1 | ecosystem: Environmental > Terrestrial > Soil > Wetlands > Peat | place: Sweden: Abisko... | reverse complement strand
TGAACGACTATCGCTGGCAATATGACTATAGTTTGCTTGAAGCAGAGAAAGGAAACATGGCACACTTTGATACACTTTTTCTGAATGAAAAAGATTACCCTGCCAACAGGCAGTTCTCTCAAAAAGCTAATCGCAGTGCCCTATTTATAATGCTATACCGCGATTACCCCATGCTGCAACAACCCTTTCAACTACTAAGCACATTGCTTGATATTGATGAATCCTTAAATCTATGGCGTTATCGGCACATGAATATGGTACACCGTATGATTGGTACACGCATAGGTACCGGTGGCAGCAGCGGCAAAGATTATTTAACTGCAACCATTAGTAAACACAGCGTGTTCAAAGAAATTGCAGAACTAACATCCTATTTAATTGACCGGCACCATTTGCCAAAGTTAAGCAGTGAGCTGGAAAATGTTTTAGGCTATTCAAGAACATAATACTATATGAAATGAATCTAAATTTAAAAGATAAAAACGCTTTAGTGGGTGGCAGCAGCCAGGGTATTGGTAAAGCCATAGCCATTGAATTGGCTTTGCTGGGGGCTAATGTTACGCTTGTTGCCCGAAACGAAGAGGCACTAAAACAAACATTAAGTGAGTTAGACATCAAACAAAATCAACAACACGATTATTTAATAGCTGATTTTTCCAAGCCTGAAGAATTAAAGAAACTCATTAACGCAAAAATTAAAACTACTACTTACAACATACTTGTAAATAACACAGGAGGGCCCGCAGGTGGCAATGTTGTTGATGCTACTGAAGTACAATTTTTACAGGCCTTTCAAAGTCACCTTATCTGCAACCATATTTTAGCAACGGCACTAATACCGGGTATGAAACAAAACGGTTATGGCAGAATTATTAATGTTATTTCAACTTCAGTTAAAATTCCGTTGAAAGGGTTAGGCGTATCAAACACTATTCGTGCGGCGGTAGCCAATTGGTCAAAAACTATGGCAAATGAATTGGCACCATTTAGCATAACGGTAAATAATGTATTGCCCGGCGCCACTAAAACCCAACGTTTAACCCAACTTAATAAAGCCAAATCAGAAAAAACAGGTATAGCAATTGCTGATTTAGAAAAAGAAACCATGAAAGAAATACCAATGGGGCGTTTTGCCGACCCATCAGAAATAGCGGCAGCAGCAGCTTTCCTGGCATCGCCGGCAGCCGGTTATATTACAGGTATTAATGTTCCCGTAGATGGCGGACGAACAGGCAGTTTATAATTTTAAAAAAATATTATGCTTCATATTCATAACTACATAGGGGGAAAATTAGTTGAGCCTGTTTTAAAAAAGTATTTTGAAAACTATAATCCTGCAACAGGTGAAGTATATTCCATGATACCCGATTCTGATGCCAGCGATGTAGAAGCTGCTGTTAAAGCAGCTGAAAAAGCATTTCCGGAATGGTCGAACTTGCCGGCAGAAGAACGCTGCAAGATCTTATTGAAAATAGCAGACCTTATTGATGAAAAACTTGATTACTTATCAGAAATTGAGTCAATTGATAATGGCAAACCAAAAAAATTAGCTTCTATAGTTGACATACCACGCGCCTCAAGCAATTTCAGGTTTTTTGCTACGGCCGTTTTGCAGTTCCCCAGTGAGTCGCATAACATGGAAAACTCTGCCATTAACTACACTTTGCACCAACCTATTGGTATAGTAGGATGTATTTCTCCATGGAACTTGCCGTTATATTTATTTACGTGGAAAATTGCTCCGGCATTAGCAGCAGGAAATTGCGTGGTGTCAAAGCCAAGTGAAATAACTCCAATGTCATCTTTCGAGCTATCAAAAATATGTATTGAAGCAGGTTTGCCTGAAGGTGTATTGAATATATTACACGGCACCGGCCCAAAATGCGGGGCAGAAATTGTTAAACATTCAAAAGTAAAAGCAATAGCTTTTACAGGTAGCACACGTGCAGGTAAAGAAATTGCATCTGTAGCGGCTCCTATGTTCAAAAAAATATCATTAGAGCTTGGCGGTAAAAATCCCAATATCATTTATGCCGATTGCGATTTTGATAAAATGTTACATACCACCATACACTCCTCTTTTTCTAACCAGGGCGAAATATGTTTGTGCGGTTCACGCATTTTTATTGAAAAACCAATTTATGAAAAGTTTAAAAAAGCATTTATAGAAGAAGCTAAGAAATTAACCGTTGGCGACCCGCTTAAACCTGATACCAGGTTGGGCGCCATAGTTTCTAAAGTACATTTTGATAAAATAAACTACCACATTAACCTGGCTAAAGAAGAAGGCGGTAAATTATTACAAGGTGGCAATGTTGTAAAATTGGATGGCAGATGTAAGAACGGGTGGTTTATTGAACCAACTATTTTTGAAGGGCTTGATCAAAATTGCCGTACCAATAAAGAGGAGATATTTGGGCCGGTGGTTACGCTTCAACCTTTTGAATCAGATGAAGAGGTTATTAATTTTGCAAATGCCACTGAGTATGGCCTTTCGGCCACTATATGGACTGAAAACCTTACCAAGGCACATCGGGTGGCTGCACAAATACAAAGCGGTATTATATGGATAAATTGCTGGTTGCACCGTGACCTTAGAACACCCTTTGGCGGCATGAAAAACTCAGGGGTTGGCCGAGAAGGTGGCTGGGAAGCCATGCGTTTCTTTACAGAAGCAAAAAATGTATGTGTTAAATTGTAATCTTAACTATGGAAAACAACAAGATATATTCTGACAAAGCTCCTAAACCAGTTGGCTTATACCCTCACGCCCGCAAAGCAGGTAATTTACTATTTCTAAGTGGCATTGGCCCAAGAAGTGCCGAAGACAATTCAATTCCCGGCAATGAATATGACCAGAATGGTGCTTTAGTGAAATATGACATTTCAGCCCAATGCCATTCAGTGTTTAAAAATGTTAAAACTGTATTGGAAGAATCAGGAAGCCATTGGGATAAGCTTTTAGACGTAACCGTTTTTCTAACCAATATGAAAGAGGATTTTGCCAGTTACAATAAAATATATGGCGAGTATTTTAAAGACAATCAACCTTGCAGAACAACTGTGGAAATAAAATCACTTCCCACTCCTATTGCAATTGAATTAAAATGTATTGCTTTAAACGATTAATGAGCTGAAGCGTTTTTAGGTTTGGCTTGTTCACGTTGCTGCATTTTCTTTTTACCTTTTTCATAAAAATATTGTACTATTAAAAATAGTATAATAAGTCCAACTATCATTAAAGCCACTTCACTTACACTTATGTCGTTAAAATATTTTACCAGGTAATAATTTGCTACAATAGTTAAAAAGGACAAGCCCGATAGCACCAGCACAACATTTGTTTCTGTTAACCCCAGGTAAGCCAGGTGATGCGTAATATGGTCTTTGCCTCCGGTAAATGGCGATTTACCTGCTGCCATACGCCTGATAACAACTGTTGTTGTATCAATAATTAATGCCAGGTATGTTACTAGAGGAATTATAAATTGCTTTATTTGTACTCCACCTTCGGCGTTATCACGAAATGACCAACTTACCATTATACCCATTGTGGCCAAAATAACACCTAACGTTTGACTACCTGTATCACCCATATACATTTTAGATGGGTTCCAGTTGTAATATAGAAATCCAACGAGTGCACCAATAATACCTAAAGCTGAAAATAGATATACCGAAGTAAAACTTGTTTGTGTGCGTGCTACGACAATACTATTAAGCAATATAAAGATGCCAACTGTTGTGGCAACGCCATCCATATTATCAATCATATTAATTGAATTCATGATTGCCACAACCCAAAAGATGGTCATTAATATATTGATAAACTGATTATCGGAAATATGAATAATGAAATCAGAATAAACCAGAATTATTGCTGCCAATAACTGGCAAATCAATTTTAAAAAAGGCTTGTTATTATAAATATCATCTATCATACCGCTTAAAAAGCCAACAGTACAAGCCGCTATTAGCCCAAACCAATGTGCCCCAATAATACTGCCATCACCGAAAGGGAAAAAGCTAAAGGTTACTATTGAAAAAAGAAATACCATGTAAAAGGAAAATCCGCCTAATGCAGGTTTAGATGAATGGCTCCATCTTACCATATTGGCGTTTTTAAAGTCTTTGGTACCAAAGCCCTTAAAATACTTCAAAAAGAATCCATTAACAATTATTGACAAAAAAATGGTGAAGAAAAAATAAAGCGAAAAAAACACCATTTTGTGATCGAGTAAAAAATTTACCATATCCTATGTGTTTAAAAAAATAAGAATCTCTTCTTCTTCTTACCACCCTTTTCATCATCCGTATAATAGCCATGATATCCTGTTTTTCCCCCTTGTCCATAACCATAACCATAGCCATAACCATAACCGTAGCTATAACCATAATTATATGAATATCCAGAGGCTCCTTCACCCATATCATTCATAACCACTGAAAGCTTGGTTATTTTCATTTCTGTTACAAAATGGTTTATGGTATTAAGGAAATTACGGCTAGAAAAATCAGCTCTAATAACGTAAATTGGGAAATCAGCTTTTCTTATCAACTCAATGGCGTCAGTCACCATGCCTACGGGTGGGGTGTCAATAACAATAATATCATACTTGGTTTTAAGATATTCTAATATTTCTCCCGTTTTTTTCGACATAATAAACTCAGCCGGGTTGGGTGGTATAGGGCCGGAAGTAATAAAATCAAGATTTTCCCATTCAGAATGCTGAATACAATCTTCAACATTGTTTTTGCCAATATAAACTGTAGTTAACCCCTTGGAATTTTCTGCAGCAAATGCTTTATGAAGTTTGGGTTTTCTTAAATCAAAATCTAAAATCACCACACGCTTACCTCCAACAGCTAAAATACCTGCTATATTAACAGAAATAAATGTTTTACCCTCGCTGGAAACTGTAGAAGTAACTGCAATAACTTTTGGGCCGGGTGTTGCTGAAAGAAAATCAATATTTGTTCTTATGCTACGGAATGATTCACTAATAAGTGATTTAGGGCTTTTATTAACCACAAGCTGAGACACATCCATAGGCTTGTTGTATTTAGGTATTACACCCATAACCCCTGCCACACAATAACGTTCCACCTCAGAAACAGAGAGTACATTATGATTGAGTAAATATCTTATTGTTACAAAGGCAATCCCGATAATCAATCCCGATAATAACCCCATAATTCTTATCAATGCCTTATTTGGCGAAAGTGGAACGTGTGGCACTTCTGCCGGTCTAAGAATTGAGTAATCTGATATAAAACCGGCTTTTTCAATTTCGTATTCAGATTTTTTATCCAATAAAAGCAAATAATATTTTTCCTTCAGATCACTTAAATTACTTATTTTAAGAAATTCTTCTTCAATAGCAGGAAGATTGGAAAGATCACCGGCATATTTATCATATTCCTGTTCCAGCAAGGATTGCTTATAATCCAGCACATTTTTTACATCATTAAGATTTATGATAATCGCATTTTCTGCCTCTACTATTTGCTGATCGATAATCTGCAATTTTGGATGGGGTGTTTTAAGTGAAACCCGAAGGCTTTTTTTGGTAGTCTCAAGATCATGTAAATAGCCAATAGCTGTATTGATGTTGGAAAATTTTTGGTCAAGGGAAATTAAAGAAATAGAGGCAGAATCACGTTGATTAAGAAATGTTTTTTTATAATAATCAAGGTCATTCAAGTCAGATTGCAGTTCATTTTTTTTATCTTGTAATTCTTTTAACGCCGTAGTAATCTCTAATTCCATCTGTTCAGGATTAAGAAGGCTGTGGGCTTTTTTAAAATCTGCCATTTTACCTTGGTAATCCTCCAATTGGCCACTAACTGTATCCAGTTGGTTATCAAGAAAATTCAAAATATTAGATGCACTTTGAGATTTTCTAACCTGGTCATATACTATAAATTGATTTAAAATTGCATTTACAATATCTGCTGCCTTACGGGGCTGAGGATCCTGGTAGAATAATATGAAAGTGTTATTTATAGGTTGTGCTACTATATGTGAGGCAATTCTTTTAGCTAAAGCAACCCTGTTATTAATGGTAAAATAAAATTGTCCACGCATTAAATTCTTTGAAACCGTGTTATTCAAATCAGAATCTAAAGCCACCCGAATTACAAATTGAGGTGATGCAAAATATTTATTGAGGTCGAATTTAAAATCGTATTTACTATTGTTATTCTGGTAAGTAATTTCACAAGACTTGTTATTTAAAAATTTGAACACAATAGGAACATCATAAATTGAAGAATCTTTTACCATAGCATCAACTACAAAGGGTGAATTTTGATACATTTCTGTAGTTATGATCTCGCCGGTATTATAATAACTGATTTTAAGAGGAAGGTTTTTTACAGCTCCTAATGCCACACTTTGAGATTTAATAACTTCAACATCATTAATTAATTCAGTTAAAGGGTCTGTTTGAAATGGGCTTGATGGCAGGTTCAAGGCAGTTGCAGCAGCATTTTGCGGTTGCATAATTAATGTACCTGAGGATTCATAAACGGGGGTAGCATACCTAAGGTAAGTAAATGCCAGTGAGATTGTAACCAGCATAAAAATAATAACCCACAATATGCTCTTGCGTAAAACAATAGCCAATAAAGTAGGGTTAAAATCTTCTCCTAAAATGCGCTGTACCGGACTTAAAATTATTTTACGTTCAGAGGTTTCCATGATTAAATATCGCGATAAGGCTAAGTGCTGTTAGGAAAATTCCTATAAGAGGAGTTATTTCTCCTATTGCTGTATTAAGTTCTGCACCAGGCGTAACATATACAACATCATTAGGAAAAATCCGCATTTGTGATTGTGGTATGCTTGATATCTTAGACAGATCAACTTTTTCAATTTTTATCTGACCATTAAGTCCAGGACGAATTATTTTAATGTCGTATGCCCTACTTCCTTGTGGAATGCCTCCTGCATTTGCCAAAACTTCAGCCAATGTAATAGAATTGTTTTCAAGTGTAATGACCTGTGCATGAGCAGACCCCGTAAAGACGATTACTCTCATATTTATAACCGTTAACAAAACGAATGGTTTTACAAAGTAATACGAATAAAGATTGGACAGCATTTTTTCAGCTTCCTCTATGGATTTGCCCTGTATCTCAACCGAGTCTATCATCGGAAGTGAAACGAAACCATTGTCTTTAACCCTATATTGAGTTTGACCGGCTGATGTGACGGAGCCTTGACCAATAGCGTCCAATAATTGATATCCACCATTACTATAGAGTGTCAAATGAAGTATATCGCCATGTGTGATCTTATATCTTTGTTCACCTGAGGTATCAAGTTTATCATATTTATAATTAGTAGATGCTCTAAACATCTGGCTTGGTATAAATAATTTACATGATGATAAGGTAAATACAATGATAACACTTATATAAAGGAGTGATTTCAATGTCAATTGTAATTTTGGTTAAAGGTGCGAAAATACTCGATTTTCACCTTTTATTTTAATGTTTAGCCTCATTTAACAAAACAGAATATAAATGCTCAATATCATACATGAGTCGTTTTAAATCATATTTATCCATAGTTACGCTTCGGGCATTGCCTCCCATTTTTATCCTTAATTCTTTATTTTCAACAAGTTGCAGCAAATTACCGGCAAATGTTGTAGTATCATGGGGTGATGAAACAAACCCTGTTATACCAGGTAAGACAATATCTCTAACCCCACCAACATCTGTACTTACTACAGGCTTCCCACCTGCCTGAGCCTCAATTAAGCTAGAGGGTGTTCCTTCATTAAGGCTCGTTAAAGCAATTATATCAGAACCGGCAATAACCTCTTCAATTTCGCGTATCCAGGAGGTAAAAGTAAGTAAAGCCTTACGGGGTGATAATTGAAAGTCAGTAAAATCAATTCCTGCCTCAGCAACTTTATTTTCTAAGTCTGTCCTTAATTCTCCATCCCCTACAATAAAAACCCTAATAGGTATTGTTGTATTTTTTATAAGTTGTTTAATAGTATCGACAAAGAAGTAATGGTTTTTTACCGGAACTAACCGTCCAATAATAGATATTACAATTTCGTTCTCTTCCACCAAATATTTTTGGCGAAATAATTGCCGCTTACTATCAGTATTATTGGTGAATTTTTCGAGTTCAAATCCCAATGGAATTACGGCAATTTTTTCGGGAGGGCAAATCTTGAAAACTTCTGATAGCTCATCTTTCTGAAGCTGGCTTATTGCAATAATTTTTGATGTTCGTTTAGCTAACCACCGCTCAATTTCTAAAAATGCTTTTGTTTTTAATGCTCCAAAATAGGAATGAAACACATGGCCATGGAAAGTATGCACCGTTACCGGCACATTACATTGGATAGCAGCTAAACGGCCAAGTGCCCCCGATTTAGCCGCATGAGTATGAACAATATCGGGCTTGAAGTCTTTAATTATTTTTTTTATCTTTTGTAATGCTATCTCTTAATGGATTGATCTCCCGGTACATCTCAGGAATTACGATCGGCTTTAGTCCTAAGTCATCCAATATATAATTTGAACTGCCTTCGGTATCATCAATAACGCCAGATACCAGTAAAGACTCATAAGAAGAAGGGAGATGTTTGATAAGGTAAGCTACGTGAAGGGTCGGGCCTCCAATATTTAACCTGTTAATTACACTAAGAACTCTAGGCATAAACTAAACCCTACCCCCTTTTGTTTTTTTGTAAAAATATAATTATTGTTCATAATCATCCACCTTATTTACCAAAAATAGTTCAAAAATTCTGAGATAACACTTGCAGAATTATTAAAAGGATTTACACGTACTATAAATAAACAACCTATTGTTTCTTTATTTAGGTTGATCTGCACTCTTGACAATCATATATATACCATAAGGTATATTTTCATATGTCTGTTTATGATATATAGAATAGAAAATTCACTTTATTCAAATATACAACCTATTTACTTAATACTGATGAGATTGCCTATTTTGTGCAAAGTATTTTACCGATACATTTTATGTTTTTAAGCGTATTGTGCCAAATTCAGAACCAGGATTATATTGGAGGATTTAAAACATCTTACAGCTTTGATGTTTTTCTTCGCTCTGATGATCTTTACATTACCCCAATTTATATTTTATTAATACTTGTTATTGCTGCTTTTTATTCCAATCAGCGTTATGCTGGCAAGGTTTATAAAAAATACTTTCTTCCGGGGCTAATGGTAAAGCTCTTGGGGGCTATTTGTGTAGGGCTAATTTATCAATATTATTATCATGGGGCAGGAGATACCAGAACATATTATGGAGATGGCAAGCTTATAAGCGATCTGTTTACTTCATCTCCCACACTATTTTTTAAAGTATTATCAGAACATGGTGGTATTGACGTAGATAACATTCAGGCGCGAACAGGTTGGATAGAATATTTTCATGACCCTAACTCATTTGTTATTGACAAAATTGTAGCCTGTATAGGTATTTTTACTTTTCAAACCTATACAACTATTGCCGTTGTAATGGCCACAATCTCATTTTTTGGCGCTTGGGCATTGTATATGACATTATGCAAAATTTATCCGAACTTATACAAACAATTTGCAATTGCTGTTTTGTTCATTCCCTCGGTTTTCTTTTGGGGCAGTGGTATATTAAAAGATTGTATAACGTTTGGCTGTCTCGGATGGGTGACCTATTCTGCCTATAATATATTTTTTGAAAGAAAAAACATAGTCTCATCATCATTTCTTTTCATAATAGCAAGCTATTTCATTTTCATAATAAAATCTTATATTCTACTCAGTTTCCTACCAAGTCTTATTTTTTGGATCTTTTTAACTTACCGTTCCAGTATCAAAAGTTCATCTTTACGTAGCATTCTTACTCCTTTTATACTTTTAATTGGTGGTGTCGCAGGTTATCTAATAGCACAAAAACTTGGGCAGGAATATACATTCAACAATTTTGTAATAAAAGCCTCTGTATATCAATCGTATCACGGCTTCCTGGCGGAAAGTGCCGGTGCATCAGGTTATAGCCTGGGAACTATTGATCCATCGCCATTGGGAGCATTAGCTAAGTTTCCGGCAGCGGTTAATGTAACCTTATTCCGGCCTTATTTATGGGAGGCCCATAATCCTG
>Ga0302277_1003826_pt1 | contig 10153 bp, 10 predicted proteins | sample III_Bog_N3_1_FD_198759 | JGI IMG/M metagenome (GOLD analysis project Ga0302277, IMG submission 198759) | Peat permafrost microbial communities from Stordalen Mire near Abisko, Sweden - III_Bog_N3_1 | ecosystem: Environmental > Terrestrial > Soil > Wetlands > Peat | place: Sweden: Abisko... | reverse complement strand
GCTCTTACTAACGGCTATGATCCTCACGGGATACGCCGTGTATTGCCTGCAGGAAGGTAGGAGTCCCTTTTCGGTTGAGAAGTACCACTTGCATCGGGTTCATACGCACCACGCTGCCGGCCTCGGTTCCACGGAACGGATGCGCACCGCAACTGTAAGCCGACGGTCGCGTCACAATCAGGCCGCTCGCGATACGGATTCTGGATGCGCCGTTTCCACAGCAACCACTCTAAACGTTCAAAACCCGTCATATTGAACCCCTCACCTCCCTTGCAGTTTGCATCATTGAAGGTATGGGGCTTCCGTGAGTGCTGCAACGTTCACACAGACATCGTTCTCCTTTTTCATTTCAGGCTTGCGGGTGAATGATTCAGATCTTCCAGAAACTCTGATGCTGGAACAGTGCTTGTCACTAAGAGATGGTCACGGGCGCGGGTGCATGCGACATAAAGTAGGTGACGCTCGGTGTTAAAAACATCCTCAAGGTCGGCCTCATCGGTCACAGTCTCAATCCGTTCCTGTAGGGGAATGACCTCATCGTCGCAAGCCATCACCGCGACTGCCCGGAATTCCAGCCCCTTGGCCAGATGCATGGTGCTGATAGACAGTCGTCCAATCGGCGTCGTGACGTTTTCATCGAGAACATCGAAACTGAGCGCGGCGACGTTTGCCGCGGCCTTGGCCCGGTCCAACTCTGCCTCTGATCGAACGAAGATCGCAATTTCTTGCGGCGGAATTCCTGTCTTCGTTAGGTTCGCAATCCATTGGCCTACGGTCTTGATTTCGGCTTCAACGGTCGCCAATACTTGAATGGCTGGTGCAGGTCCGTTGAAGACTGAGATTGTTCCCTTGCGCTCTTCCGTGTTGCCATCTACGTCGGCAACCTCAGTCCCAAGCAGGCGGTCGGCCTGAGAGCGAATCTGATGCGATGTACGGTAGTTGATCTTGAGTGTGGTCGAACGGCCGCGAACATCCACTCCCATATGGAAGCTTCGAGAACCATTGGGGACTTGGTGATAAGTTCTTTTTTGTTTCGTTGTCTCGATGAGATCTCGTCGAGCTCCCAATCTCAGTTGTAGACACGTTGAATCATCGGGCCTAGACTTGTTCTTATCATTTGCAGATCACTTCAGAAGACCCGAATGCCTGCCTTGGACCACCGGTCAATGACTATAGGGAATTTGTCATACGTCGTAAATCTCATCGCAAAAGCATGAGAAAGAGGATTTATGCAACACACACAACTTTTACCGGCTCTTCTTGAGGAATTGAAGACAGCCTTGCAAGAGAATCTTGCATCAGGTGGACTCTTGACGCCCGCGCAGATTGAACAACAAACAACGCTGTTTAGTGAAAGCTTCGGCCCTGTTGCACTGCGAGCGCTGGACGGTGAAGCCTTGCTGCGGCTGATGCACGGTCGCGAAAGCAGTGGGCCACGATGCCTTGCCTATTGGTTGGAGTTCAAGGACGATGAGGAATTTGCCGGCAATCAATTCGGAAAGATCGGCGGGGGCTCGGCCCTGATGTACGGCGTCTACCAGCGTCAAAGCGACGGAGCTTGGATGGCCGGGACGCCCAGGTCACAGCACATCCTTTCGATAGAAGAAGCAATAAACATTGCTCGGAAGCAGCGGGACGAGCTGGTTGCTGGCGCCGAGCAATTGAGTCATCTCGATAAGGAAGTCAGGTCAGATGCTGCGTTTGCGCAACTGCAGACGGCAATGGAGAAGGCTGCACCGGAACTAGCTCGCTCTGGCTGGGCACATAAATACTGGTTCCTGACGAATCCTGATCGAATTGATGACTGGCACAGCCCGCGCTATCAGCGCTTTAATCTGTTTAAGCTGCTCCAAATGCCCCCGGACTCCATTGGCATTTTGGATCCTTATGCGCCTCGCTTTGTCTGTGCCGGAAGATTCATTGAAGCAGCTCGCGAGCTTGGAGTCCCTGTTTCGACTCTCATCACAATTTTGAAACGCCGCGATGGCGGTTTCCATCGTTACTGGAAGGTAGGAACTACTGAAGGAAGTGCCGGGAAAAGCTACTGGACGGAGATGCGCGAGGGCGGATTTGTTTCCATTGGATGGTCTGAACAGGTTCCAGATCTTTCCGACACTATCGGTCTTGACAAGACTATGGCAAAGAATCGGATTCGGGATTGGCTAATTCCGATTTACGAGGTTAATTCATCGACGGCGACGCGCAAAGCCGGCGAGATTCTCCACTTTGCACAGGACTTCGCTGAGATGGATTTAGTACTTGCTTGCGAAGGGCAGACTGTTCTTGGAGTTGGAAGGGTGCGCGGATCGTATGAATATGATGGCGGTCTTGTGTTTCCGCACAAACGCCCCGTAGAATGGCTATCACTTGAATCATGGCGAATGCCTGAACTGGAAGGGCCTCGCACGACAGTTTACGAACTTGGCAGAAGCGCAGCCAACCTACTTGAGACTGAGCAACGCTTATTTCAAAGGGAACCTCCGTCCGGAGCAGTTCCTGTCGGAGACCCCACAGGGATTCGGATGACTCCGTTACCCCCGCTCGATCCCATTGTGACGCGGGTTGAGAGTATTCTTAAGCGCAAAGGCCAAGTGATTCTGTATGGGCCTCCTGGAACTGGTAAGACATACCGGGCTCTCGCCGCTGCTCACGAACTGGCCGCTCGTTATTCATTTTTGAAAGCATTCGGTGATCTTTCCCCTTCTGAGCGCACTTCAATTGTGGGAATCGACGGTTTCGTACGCATTTGCACTTTTCATCCAGGGTGGGGATACGAGGACTTCATTGAGGGTCTAAAGCCGATGACAACGGTCAACGGCCAAATGGTGTTCGAGCCACGAGACGGCATTTTCAAGCGTCTATGTCTTGATGCAGTCAAGCAGCCCAAGAAGAAGTTTTTCCTTGTGATAGACGAGATCAATCGCGGCGACCTTCCTCGCATCTTTGGAGAGTTGTTGACGATAATCGAGGTTGACAAGCGCGACAAAGAAATCATGTTACCTGTCACCGGATCATGCTTTGCTGTTCCCAAGAACGTATTTTTGATTGGCACAATGAATACGGCCGACCGTTCGATCTCAATCCTAGACACGGCACTTCGGCGACGCTTTGGATTTATTGAGTTGATGCCAGATAGTTCGCTTTTGGCGGATCGAACGGCGGGGGGACTGCTTCTCGGGGCTTGGCTGATTGCGCTGAACACGAGACTCCGTAAACATCTCAAGCGCGACGCCAGAAATCTGCAAATCGGGCATGCCTACCTGATGCCCAGTCAGCCTATAACATCTGTCGCTGAATTTGCTCGGGTATTGCGCGATGACATCATTCCATTGCTTGAAGAGTACTGCTATGACGATTTCGCAGCACTGAAAGAGATCCTTGGTGGACAACTTGTTGACGCGGAGGCTGGGTGCATTCGAGAGGAAATATTCGGAGTGAATCGGGAGGATGACCTAATACAAGCAATGTCCTTCGAAGAGATGCAGCCATTCGTTATTCATCAAGAGCCAATCGATAGTGCGCTGACCGGTGAGCCGTCAGATCTTCAAATTGACGAGGGTGACAATGAGGCTGAAGCCAACTCCGCTTCCTGAAGGATTGCCTGCGTTGCGTATTGAAATGTCCGAATGGATGAGTGTTGGTCCTTCTCAGAATCCATCATTAAAGGGCTTTTCTCTGAGACCGGATATGCGGGTCGCGCAATTGGCCGAAACGCTACGCGGGAAGTTGGATTTACGTGAGGGCCTCGACGGGCTTGAAATTACAAGCACATCTTTCGTTGGGCTCGTTGACTTGGGACCGCTTCGTATCTCTGTTCGGCCAAAGCTGCCGAATATGCCTCTCGCGCAACTTCTGCGATATGCCTATGGTTTGCGCGATGTAAAGGTACACGGAGAAGCGCAATCACCAACCATACGCTACGGCCTACATGATCTCCTGATTTCGTTGCTTGCTGAAGAAGTTGAAGAGTTATTGCACCGTGGTTTATCTCGTCGCTACGTTCCGTTATCTGCAGACTTGGAAAACCCTCGTGGCCGCATCGTGATGAATCAAATTGTCCGGAAAGGTGGAGTTCGAGAGGCAAAGCTCCCTTGCTTGTATTTCGAGCGGCAGACCGATTGGCATTTGAATCGAGTATTGCGTTCCGGACTTGAAATCGCAGCCAAAATGACCGAAGATCGCGATCTTCGTTTTCGTTTGCATCGTCTCTCAGCGATGTTTTATGGTGTCGACTTCAATGCGAAACTCACGGCTGACGATGTTGAGTGGGCACAACTCAGTCTCACTCGTCTCACTGCCGCCTGCCAACCTGCTCTTACGCTCATTGGACTGCTTCGCAACATGTTGGGACTTTCATTCGATTCTGCGCAGAAGCCGAGTCGCACACCTGGGTTCTTATTTGATATGAACATTTTCTTTCAGCGCCTGCTTTCACGGTTCTTGAAGGATAACCTGACTGATGCGCGAATTGATGACGAGCAGCCTTTTCGTGATCTCTTTGCGTACGCGCCGGACGCCAATCCGAGGAGACGCGCCGCGCCGGCACCCCGACCGGACTACGCTATCTCTCGCGGCAACCACCTTAGCGGTTTTCTGGACGCGAAATATCGTGACGTTTGGGACAAAGGCCTTCCAGCGGAGTGGCTGTATCAGCTTTCAATCTATGCACTCGCATCACCGTGCAACGTTAGCGTGCTTCTTTATGCTTCAATGGCTGCAACTGCACGGGACGAACGAATCGAAGTCCGTCAGCCAGTGGCCTCGCCGCAAGGATTTTCAGCCTCTGTGATCATCCGCCCAGTTCCATTGAAGTACCTCGCCGATATACTAAATCCAGCTAACTCTCTCAGTTCGCGCCTCGCGCGAAGTAGGCTTGCAAATCAACTGGCAGTTACGACGACTCAACAGCTCGATTTGGCGGCTGGCTGAAACTTGGCCTTATTGTCTTTGCTATTCGAGCCATCAGGGGGTTCTTTGACAACAGTTTTGTCATCGCTGTTGTGAATTCACGCAAGAGTGGATACCAAATGTGTTTTTGGCGATCAACCGGAGAAGGTCTAACCCAAGACACTTATCTCAGTGCAGAATTCTTGCGGCCATCTGAGGTTCTTCCAAGGTCAGAGAGGTGAGGTTATGCAGTACCCGGTTAAGTTGACGCCTGATGGCAAGTACCTTATGGTGGGTTTTCCCGATGTTCCCGAGGCACATACGCAGGGCACAGGGAAGAAAGATGCGCTCCGCCATGCGTTGGACGCTTTGGAAACGGCTTTGAGCTTCTATATCGAAGAAGGAAAGCCGCTCCCCACGCCGTCCAAACCCAGGCGCAATCAACCCGTGGTGGAGTTGCCTGCCAGTTTTTCAGCCAAGGTGCTGCTCCTATACGAGGTCAATGCACAGAATATTCGCCCCGCAATGCTAGCGAAGAAGTTGAAATTCACCCCTAAGGCAATTTCCCGTTTGCTCAACCCGTACCGAAGATCATCAATTGATCACATCCAGTCTGCACTCAAGGTCCTGGGGAAAACCTTAGAAATTCGCGCCATTTAACCGCTTAGCTGCACGACATACTGTCAACGATGACACGCAGAGATCAAATTCAAACAGAGGTGCAGCCGTGTAGCCACATTGAGAAGGCCGGTTGAGGTGCGTTAGCATTCAAGTCGGATAGAGCATAAGAGCCAATACTCTCGGAGGTGTAACAGTGGCTGACATCACGGGTGTCATGAAGACAGAACAACTAAATCTTAGCGAGAAGTTCACAAACGCAATCGACTATGCGCGCCGCATCCACACCGAGAGGCGGAAAGGAACCGAGATTCCCTATATGGCGCATCTGCTCGGAGTTGCCGCGTTGGTGATGGGTGAGGCCGGCCACGCATGGTGCCCTGTCACCGAAGACATGGTAATTGCCGCCCTCCTGCATGACGCTGTTGAAGATCACGGCGGAATGTCGAGGCTCAAGGACATCGAGGCTAATTTCGGTCCCGATGTGGCGCGAATGGTCGAGGGGTTGTCGGATAGTCTTGCCGAGAACGCGGGCGAAAAGGACTTGTGGGAAGAACGTAAGCGAAACTATATCAAAAAGCTTGAAGACGAGCCGGCCGATGTCCGGCTCATCTCGGTTGCCGACAAGCTTTACAACGCGAAGGCGATCCTTGATGACTATCGCGAAATTGGACCCGCAGTTTGGAAACGATTCAAGCGCGAGCGCGACGATCAGCTTTGGTATTTAGATGAACTGTTAATGACGTACAAAAGATTTCCAGAGATTCGGATTGTTGGAGAATTTCGGTATGTGATAGCCGAGCTTGATCGCCTTTCAACAAAAGATGCAAAAGGGAGAAGTGATCCATTTGCCACCGATCGGTGACGGGCTAGATATTCGCCATATATTCTTCTGCGCTCCGAGAATATTCCACGGACCATCGACACGCACGTCTTTCGTGGCCACCTACCGTTCATCCGGCTTTGACCTCCGTCTCCCGCTTTCTGCAGATCAAGCATTTACCAAGAGGAATAAGAGGCTTGATTGCAAGTCCAGCAGTCTGGCGAAGCCTTTGGTTCCCCGTTCTTTTGCATAAAGACGATTTCCTTCCACGCTCTGCGGTAGCGGACAATCAGTTTTGGCAAAAAGCAGTGATCTACGCCGACCGGCGTTCGACGGAACGCGGATTTGTTGATCTTGGCCAAGTCGGTAACAAGACGATACTCGTCGAAGACGCCAATGATCGATTTAACGGAACGCTTCCGGCGGAAAAACTCGGCATAGAGAATCAGTTGCGACGAATCCAAGTTATTGAACGATTTTGAGGTCTTGTGATCGACGATAATGAGCGAGTCGCCACGCGAAAGTACGAGATCGGGCACGCCTATGATAGGGGGCAGGCCGGGAGCGAGATCCATAAAGAAACAATCCTCTACGGCAAGAATGTCGTGTTTCTCCCATTGGTTTTTTTGAAGCAATTTCAGGGCGTTGCGCAACATGAGCAGGGTCTCATCTGGCAAGGAGTTGGCGCGAATCTGCTGGGCGGAAACTGCCGGCTTGATCCGCTGACCGTTTTTCAAGGCTGCATAGAATATTTTGGCCGCATGGTGAAAAAGAGTGCCCCGGCGCAAGGCGTCGGATTCCTGCTTCTCGCCAAGAATGTATTCGCGGTAGTAACAGCGTGGGCAACTTTCAAGGCGAGTAAGTTTGCTATGACTCAAATACGGGATGCCAGAGCGGTCGAGCCGGCAAATGAATTGACTCCAGTTTTGCGGACGATAGCGCTGCCATGACTCTTCCAGCGAACGCGCCGGCTGGATGGCATGTGCGGCAAGCTTATTGGGCTCACGGTGCCGGGGTGCAACCTCCTTGATTACAACTGGCTGCTTGCTCGCTTGGCGCACAGGGGCGGCGCCCTTTGGGGCTTCAGTCGCGTCGGCGCCATTGCTGTTCTCATCGACCGGGCGCCTGGGGTACTTAGGAACACGCTCCTTAACGCTGGGCTTTTTGATCTGGATTTTCTTCCTTGGTGCCATGATTATTTCTTCTCTAAGGGAGTTCACTTCGCCGCTCTTACGATTTGAAGTGGAACTCCCAGCCGAATGTCTTCGAATGTGCGTGACAGCCGTCCACAACCTGAATAGCTCCAAACGCGTACCCATCGGGGAGCGGCTCAGCCTTTGCCTCTTCGAATGAGTCGAACAAGACGGGCTCTGACTGCCTTCCTACCTGCCCTTTGGTTTTGTGTAGGAACGCTTCTGTGGAGTAGATTACGCTAACGCTCATATAGGACTCCTGTCGATTGCTAGCTGTTTAGTTCGGCTTTCGAGTCGATCTTTTTTGGGGTAATTTAGCCATTATTTCAGCGAACTTATGCCAATCCCCGCGATGTGCATTAACCTTGTTGCTTTCTGGCCACCACTCGACTGTTCCACGCCCAACGACGAGCGTGCCTATCTTTGTTGAGCCGTCCTTGATCTCAATGGTTAAGGAGTTTTGGCTTGTTCGCTTAGTTATTTCGACCGCAGCCGGGAGATGAGCGACGACGACAAAATTCTTTTCAGCCATTTCAATATATTACATCCGACAGGTAACTGTTGTACTCCATAGCACGCTTGTGGTTGCTTCTGTGACCTTCATAACGATCGGGTCCCGGAACCTCACCCACAGGAACTTCGAGGCCCCCGACAACGCGTTTTGACCTTACACGGATTGAAGCGATCGCGCATAGTTCTCTACAATTGCCGGGACCTCGTCTTCCAGAACATCCCGTATCGTCAGAAGTTCCTTGCAAGCAGTTTCAAGTCTATAGGGCTCTTGAATTTTCTTGAGGTTGCGAATCACACTGCAGTATGTCCCGACCTCGACAAGGGTTTTAGCGCAAGCAGTTGCCTCGGCTTTATCGCTGCCCTCAGGGCAAAGAGCAGCATGAAAGCGCTTCTCCCATCCCAGCCAATCATTGATATAGCGGTGTGCTGCGTATTTGAATTTTTGCTCCACGTCGTTTTTCCTCCAACAATGTTAGGAACGGCTCAACCAGATGCTTCGATGCCTAAACGAAGCCCTCTTCAACCAGCCGGGATCCGCTTTCTGTGATTTCGTGCCGCTGACCGGACCCCTCGCAAGCCCTGCTCCAGCTCTCGACCATCAATTTTGCGGCCGGACCGTCGCTTACGATCCAATAGGCGAAACCGCCATACATTCCCGGAACGGCAAACCAGAATCTCGCCGAGACAAACTCAAGTACGTTCTCAAGCTCAGGCAATCGCATATGATCTTCAGCGATTAACTCACTGGCTCGGCCGAGAATCACTTGATGAAAGTTCTGCTGAATTCGAGTCAACTCATCCGGACGCACGCGATGCTCAAATACGGGATCGAGAATGCTGAGGAGGTGTTTATGCTGACGGTTGTGGGCTATGTCAACCGGTCGGTTCCCCTGAGCGTCCCTGAGGGTCCTGAACGCCCCGAGTTTCAGCAGGTCCCGGATTGTCTGCGTCGGCGCTCCACCATACGCGGCATAGTGCAGTGGGGAATACAATGCCTTACCGTCCGGTCGAGTGGCGTTAACTATGCTGGGATCTTTGGTCAGAATCGAGAGCAATCCGGGCCAATTACCCTGCTTTGCACTGTCGGCAACCAGATGTCGGATACGTGCTTCGTCTGGGGAGAGATTGCTGGAATTGGTGATGCCGTCCCAGAAGGTTTCCTGCGGCGTTACTGTCACTTCTCACCCCTCCCTTGAAATTTGGGCCCTCGAGCGCCGGCCAATTTTGTTCGGGCACGATTCATGTCACTCCGCTATGGTGTGAGCTGTCACCGTTGCGCTTGGGTAACATTTTGAAGAGCAATTTAACGCAATGCGTCTTGCAGATACCGGGCTGTGTCGACGGGAAGGTCGTCCAGACCTTTCAACCATTTCATATAGTCACTCGCGGTCCGGGCTACCTCAACTAGTGATTTCCCACAATGCTTCCCCTTCGCGAAGAGCAACTTTCCACCGCGCTTTACAAACCAACGACCCGAGTCTTCATATTGGCTGTTGCCGCCGTTACCAACCATCGCCAACTCAGAGACGGTAGTGGGCAAGTCAGCGTATTTCAAAAGTTGGGCTTCCAGCACTTCAACAGTTGCGCGTACGTCCGCAAGCGCGGAATGAGCGTTTTCTATTTCCTTATCGCAGAAGAATCGAAACGCCGCTGAGAGGTCTCTTCTCTCTTTGAGGTGAAATATGCTCATGGCGTCCACGACATCTCGACTGCCTAAGGCTTTTACACCGGCACGTTCCAATTCGCATTGGAGCATTGGCATGTCGAATCGTGCGATGTTGAACCCGGCGACATCGCTATCAAGAAAAACTTCGCGAATCTCTCCGAGCGAGTCGCGGAACGTCGGTTTGTCCCTTACGTCCTCGTCGCGTATCCCGTGTATTTTGGTGGCTTCTTCCGGTATCGCCATCTCTGGATTGAAACGCCACTCGTATTCGTTTCGTTTTCCATCAGGCCACAACTTGACCACGGCAAACTCGACAATCCGATCTATCCCTAAAATCGTCCCGGTCGTCTCTAAATCAAGAAACACTAATGGTCTAGCAAGGGATAGGCTGCGGTGTTCAGAGGATGCGGCGGTTTGAATATTCATGCTCTCTAAGAAAACTCCCACGACTGC
>Ga0302277_1003823_pt1 | contig 10155 bp, 13 predicted proteins | sample III_Bog_N3_1_FD_198759 | JGI IMG/M metagenome (GOLD analysis project Ga0302277, IMG submission 198759) | Peat permafrost microbial communities from Stordalen Mire near Abisko, Sweden - III_Bog_N3_1 | ecosystem: Environmental > Terrestrial > Soil > Wetlands > Peat | place: Sweden: Abisko... | reverse complement strand
GCCTGCTCGATGCAATGCTGGCGGAGAGAGGGGGATTCTCTGGAAATTGGTAAAAGACTCAGTAAAGACGCGGTATGTGAAGCGTTGTCATGCGGTTGTCATGCTAAAATGGCCGTAGGGGCTTGAAAGCATGGCAACCGTAACGAAAGAGCGCTCCGTCATCGTGACGCTGCGCGTGAAGGTAGACGGGAAGTGGAGGCGGCTGCCTGCCGCCTACGGGGGCAACGGGCGCATCCGCCCAGGGTACGCACAGGTCGGGGCTCAGCAGGTGGAGTTCGCTAGCCCCGCCTATGAGCTTCGCCTGTACGAGGATCGGCAGGCCAAATACATACCCTTCAAGAGCGGCGCAACGGAAGCTGATGCCGAGCGCAAGAAGCTTGAAAAGAGTCCAAGCAAGACTGCGGCGAAGAGCGCCGCCGAGAGCGCCGGCGGGACGTTTGTCGACAAAGATGACCGCAAGACGCTGGCCAAGACAGCCGCCGCCTACATTCGAGACGCGCAACAGCGCGGCGCAATGGAAGCAGCCGACCAGGCTCGACTGGTGAATGAGGAGTTCAGGAAGCTACTTAATCGGAAGACGTACGTCGATGAGATCACCCGTGACGACATCTTCAGGTTCCACACCGCGCTCCGGAAGCGCGGCTGCTCTGACCGGACAGTGGCCAACAAACACCAGCGCCTGACTTCGTGGCTTCGCTTTGCCGGCATCGACAAGACCATCCTGCCACCGGTCCCGAAGTATGAAGAGACACTTCCGACGATCTACACCAGCGACGAAATCAGCACAATCTTGGCTGAGGCCGGTCCATATATGAAGATGGCGATTCTTCTGGCGCTGAAGTGCGGGCTGCGCGACCAGGAATTGATGCACCTAGAGTTCTCGGACATTAACTTCACTGAGAAGACTCTCAGAGTCCAGGGGAAGCCCCGGTGGAACTTCCGCGTGAAAACGCATGAACAGAGGTTCGTGCCAATTCCCGACGACGTGCTCGACGAGTTGAAGGCGTGGAAGGAGCAACACGGCGGGAAGTCGCTCATTCTTGGCACCAAGAACGGAAACCCGAATACAAAGTTGCTGTTTGCGCTGAAGACGCTGGCGCGGAGGGCCAAGCTGAATTGCGGACTGTGCGAGGGGTGCAAGTCAAAGCGGCGCGAATGCGAATCGTTCACCTTGCACAAATTCCGCAGATCCTACATCACCACCCTGCTTCGAAATGGAATCGATTTGAGGACCGTTCAGGCGTACGCCGGGCACAAGGACATTGCCTCGACTATGAGGTATCTGAGGCCAGCAAGCGCGAAGGAGGCGCAGGGAAAGTTGAACGCCGTGGTGTGGTAATTGATGGGCCTGGAGTAATCCCGGCCATTTAACGTGATGCAGCTCACTTGGGCGCTCCAGTGTTACGATTGGCCATTCGCGCCAACTTGACACAGAATTAAGGTCGGCGTATAAGTTTCGATAGATCTTCGCCCCGAGCATCCACTGCGGAGGGTCTGGATCAGAGTTGCGCGAAGGTTCCAGTGCTGAAAGACTGGCCGCAACCGACGGTGGCACCCCAGCCCCCGTCTCAGGGAACCCAAAGCCCTGCCAAACATGAGATGTAAAGGCCCCTGTCTATACAGGAAAATGGCAGCCCGGCGCCGGGACGAAGCGGCGACAACAACTCAATAAGGCAGAAGATGGGAAAGATTAAGAGTATTTGTGTGCTTGATTCTGGCCGTGATTTGGCTTCCAGGATCGAGCAGAGAACCAGTGCGCTGAAAGCGCCAGAGCTGGCGGACTTGCTGGGTTTGGGCAAGACTGCAATTTATGACCTCGCGAAGCGGGGCGGCATTCCACATTACCGTGTCGCAGGTTCAATCCGCCTTGACCCGGCAACAACTGCTGCGTGGCTGCGCAATCGGGAAGTGGCTTTTCCAGAACGGAAGGCCGCATGAGCGAACTTCGCGAGGCAGTGAACATGGTTGTCGAGCTGCGCGGCAAGGGTGCTGCTCTGATCGGGCTTCGGGTACAGTGGATTATCGCCCAAGCAGAGAGCGAAGCGCTGCAGGAGCACGTCGCCAAGCTCGACCGGCTGATAGCCGAACTGGTGGCTGCGTGTAAGACTCAGCCCAGCGGAAAGGTGCGGAGACCGCAAGTTGGTTACAACTTCGACACGGCGGTGGACAAGGCTGTGGCTATTCTGAATCGAATCTTTCGTGGGATGACAGAAACGCAGCGACAACAGGCCCTGGATGCCACTGTTGACCGCCTGGGGGCCGGCAAGAGAATTCATCTGGCTGCGTGACCGGCTGGCATCACTTTGGGCGGCCACAAGCCTCCCACAGGCACCTTCTGCTCAGACGGGTATCAGCAATTCGATGGTTCATACACGCCGCTGCGGAGTCATCCTTGAGTTCTGGCACTCTTGAATTAGTGTGCCAGTGTATTGTTTCTGTTACTCAATACTTACAGTACTCAAGGATTCGAACGCCCGCCAATTGATGGTGCCGCTATCCGGAGTGCGACGTGTCCAGGATGGTGGTGCGACAGGACACCCAGTAATTCCCCGTTGGCCTGGCAGCGAAGTCCGTGAGGAGCGAGCGATTGCGCCGACTCAGCGATAGCGACGCACCAGCGCGTGCTGAGGCGGCCTTCAGCCGCAAGGCACGCGCAATCCAGAGAAAGTAGGCATTGAGACTCAACCCCGAGACTTTGGAAGAACTTACTGTGAGAGGAATACTCAAAGCGTGAAAGCAGTACAACTCAAATCGAAGCGGGGTCGTCCCAGAGCGAATTACGACGGAGAGATCGGTGTTGTTTATCCGCTCAGTCGCAGCATGATCGTGGCCATCAACGACGGCCCACGAGCCGGCGCGGGAGTGAAGGTGACCGCAGAGTGCCTGGACTGTGGAACGTTCTTTCCCACTCGGCTGAGCTATTTGCGCACCGGCAAGACGAAGTGCTGCGGTTGCCTGAAGAAGAAGAACTACCTCGCATACTGTGACAGAAGAGTAGCCGAGCTTGACGATGCAGTCAAAGCTGGAATCTGGATTTCGAGATACATGGGTTCAACCAGAGAAGCAGTGGCAGCAAAGTTCAGGTTGGACAGAGGGATAGCGGATGCGGCTCAGCGAGTCTACCAGCGCAGGATAGACGCGATGATCTCGGACGGAAAAGCACTGGAGATTCTCCGTGTGGCTTCGACACCAGTGCGCGACTACTCGCGCACCGGATCGGCGGTTGCAGCCGAGACCTTTGGATTGCCGCAAGCGGTCGTGCAGTATTTGATTTCCGTGGGCAAGAACAAGTTGAAGGCTGCACTGCAGACAGATGAGAATGCTCGTGAAGAAGCGAGGAGTGCCGTAGGTAAGGCCGAATGCATTCTTGAGCTTGTTGCTGAGCGAATCAGGATGAAAGAATACCCTGCGAATGAATTGCCGAAGGAATTCCTTCGGCAAACTCTCCGCAATGAGGTAGTTGGCGATTACAGAATGCAGTACCTTGAGTGCAGGAATGTCAACCGCACACTGCTGACTTCGCAGGAGATTGAAACCATCGACGCGGCGCTGGCGATATGCGATAGAACGCTCCGCAACCAGCGTGCGCGGTACGAATGGACGAAAAAGAACGCGGTTCTGATCAAGAACAACGGGAAGCAGAAAGCAATCGAGATCAACTACGAGGAGGCCGCATAGAATGCTTCAGCCATATCAAGTGGACGACTTCGCATTCAGGCAAACAGTCTCACTACCGTGCCATGTGTTGAAGTCGGAGGGCTATACGCCGCGGGCAACGACTCCGATCGGCAGCTTCAAGATCAGCCGCCATAACCAGCCAAGTGCACCCATTCTTCTCCGCTTTTACAGCCCAAGGAGTGAGACGCGAATCTTCAGCGCGATGCTGCCGGCTGACAGAGTCGATGATTTCGTGGCCTGCTTGCAAGACCTCTCAGCGGCTCTGCACAACGCGAGCGAGGCGGCAGCAACGATATCACACGAAGAATAGCAACGCGCGACAGGGCGTCCAGAAAGTCACGATAACAACATCATTGAATGCGGAACAGGTCCTCACACGAGGGCCTTTTTGCTGTGTTCTGAGCAGGTTTAAGGATTCTTGAGGAAATTGGGATTCCGATTCCCTGTTGCACACCAAAGAGCTGCAAACCCCCTCCAATAAATCAAAGCAAACGCCCATGGGGAACAGGTCAGCGGCTTCTCCGCCGCTGGACGGGCGGCGTGCGCTCCGCGCGAAGCTGAAAATGCTTCGGCAATGAAGGCACCAGGTAACAAGTAGTACAGGGAGGCTGACCCATTGGGTTTGAGCCCACCCGGTCCTAATTCGCTTGTTGCTATTCAAGGAGAATGAAATGACCACGAAGAAACAGCTCACACCTGAACAGCGTGTCATGTTGAACGAAATCGTCAACGGAGCATTCAGCTCCATCGCCATTCACTTCATCGGCGACAATCTTGCCAAGGGCATCCACAAGGTGGCCGATGCAACCCAGCGCACAACCGATGTGACGGCCCGTGTGGCTGGCACGGCACAGGTGTGTGCGATCCCAGCAGCCAAGCAGGCATGGACTGGGTTCACCGGCCTCTTCGCCAAGAAGACGGCCGCAACACCTGCCTCCCTCTAAGACTACTCACAGCTCAACCATGGCATGGGAACTGACTGGCAACAGGAAGCCCATGCTGCATGGTTCTGCACACAATATCCAGCACAACGCACTCGTACCCAACCAACCCCGTGGAGGGGGAAGGAGATTTCCATGTCTATCGACATGAATTTGTTGAGCGTCAATGCAGATGCTCTGAGGACTAACCAGAACAATGAGCTACCGGGATGGAATGTTCCCAGCCGAATGGCATTCCATATCGTCTTCGATGGTCGCCTGGACATCAATGGAAAGTTGAATCCGGTCATTCGTCGGCCGTATCGGGACACGTCCAGGCCGTATAACCAGCGTCGGGACTTTATGGCGCATGAGACCCGTCAGGTCCTCGACGATCGCATGCCCGATGGTGTCGAGTACGGCATCGTTACCTTTGAGGGTGGAAGCAAGGCTGCACGCGAAGAGACGCGCAGAGTGGTCGAGCATCTCTCTCGCGGTTGGACCGACAATGGCAAGCGCTTTCGCTGCGTTTACGGTCACGCGGCGGACACAGGATTCATGCTCTTCGTCGATGCGAAGAGCAGTATCCACGGCCCGGACGATCTAGGTATCCATATCTCCAGCGACCCAAAGGCGGCCAAGCGCGTGCGCCGATTCTTCTCGGCACACTCCCTGATGTTGAAGGGCCGGGTGATTGACAGGGCTAAATCTCCACTGGGAATGCAGTACGCGGTGCAGATGGAAGATGACATCCTCTTAAGCGTCCTGGACTTCGACATGAGTGTGCTCGATGAGCGCCAATGCGCACTCAAAGAAGGCTCGTGCATCTGCCGCATCCCCGGTTTCGACGGGACCACGGCTACCTTCGGTGGGCCATGGGGTCAGGGCAAAGGCATCGCCCACGACAATCCTCAAGTCTGGATGTACGACCTCGTCGTCTTCGACTCGAAGAAGGAAGTCGTCTTCACCGGCAAGGATCACAGCGTGTACTTCGGCGTGCTCTCCCACACGGGATTGCATCCGTTCAAAATGGATCTGCAAACCATGACCAACAGCGGTCTGTACGAGGAGCATCTGGCCGTTAAGGCTGGTCTGAATCGCTTGGAAGAATTGGCCGAGTTGTACTCGGGCGACGACGAAGATGCGATCATTGCCGACTTCGCTGCAACAGTGAAGGCGGTCGATTCCGCTGCCGATCCCGATAAACCTGTGTGGCCATTGATCCGCGCGATTCACCTGGATCACCAGAGCAAAACTATGCCGGCACTGATGCGGCGCATGTTCAACCATGCGACGGAGGAGTCGGTAGATATTGCGCGCGGACGCATCCTGTTGCCCAATGGCTTCAGAGGATACGCATTTCCCAATCCGCTGGTGGACGGCCCTGATGGCCTGCCCGACTTATCGAAAGATACAATCAGCGGCGTACGGGAAGGCCTGCGCTGTGTCTGTGCGCCGGACGCTCCCGAAGGGCCGATTGGTGTTGGGCGTTCTCCGAACACAAATTCCTCTGAAATCGTCGAAGTCTACAACATCCATCTCCCTGACCTTATGCACTTCAAGGGAGAGGGGCGTGTGTTCTTCGGCGCCGACGCTGGCGAGATACTCGGCAAACTCAATGGCGGCGACATGGACGATATGCTGTTTTGTTTCTGGGGTGCTGAGTATCTGGAGAAGTTTCGCCAGATGCACTACCCTGTTCAGCCGCGGATCAAGGATCAGATGGTCAAGGCCAAGTCTGGACAGGCCAAGCTCAACGAGGCTCGCTGGAAGGGCATAGGCGACAAGTGGACGCCATGTGTCTTCTTCGAGCAGCTAAAGGAGTTCGAGCATGGATCCGAAAGCCTGGGCCGTATCATCAACCTGATCTGGATCGACACGCTGTTGTCAGGCGAGCACAGACCTGCGATTCGCGCTTGCCTGGAAACCAAGCGGTACGCGGTGCCAGCAAACTTCAATCCGCCCAGTTTGGAGACTCTCAGGGGCTTCCTCGGTGACAATGTGCTCGCCGCAGTTGGCGAGTACGAGCGCACCGAGGCAGGGTTTGTGAAGGTAGCTGCGGCCTTCACGGAGCTCAAGGCGGATTTTGTTACTGCCAAGGCTGCATCCAATTCCGATCGTATGATCGACTGGCTACAGATGAAGAAGGGCGATAAGGCAACGTACCTCAATCTTGTCGCCAATGCGATGGAAGCCCTCAAGACTCCAATTTTCCCGCTGTGCTTTGCTTCCAGAATCCCGAAGGATCGTCAGGAAGCCGGCGACTACATCCTGGTGGAAACCAAACTATGTCGCGCATTGGCCACTCTTCGGCTACGGCGCGATCAACTGATCGAAGACAATCGGCAACTGGAGCATCTCATCAAGCGTCCGCTGGCAACGGCGCTGCTCGATCGGTATCCAGTCGATGATGCGATTCTGCGCATCATCGCCGAACTGACCTACTGGTGGCGCGAGCAGTTCGACAGCGCGAGGAGACAATTCGGTGGAGCAATCCAACCGGAGACTTTCCAGCGTGCTGCCTATGGCTACTCCTCATTGATGGAAGTGGAGTTGCCGGATGGCAAAATCAAGCTGGAGGGGATCCACCAGCCTGGTCTGATCGACCTCTACACAAATCAGTTCTCTGTCTCGGGAACGGTCTTCAGCGTGAGCGGCAGTCCGTGGTCCGTTGAAACCCGGCGAAAGATCGCGATTCACCTCGCGAACACTCGCTATACCGATGATCGGGAACCACGTCTCGACGACGAAGGCTTCACGATGTCGGTCAGCGATGGCATTCTCATCAACGAAATACTCCACGACATTCTCGATGCCGAAGAGGAAATGGGTCTGACTGGACAGGTTGAATTCATCGACCTGAACGGTTATGCCCGCAAGAAGCTTGCCAGCGGAGACAGGATGCTGGTTAAGGCGGAAGGTGGCCACATCTTCCATTTGAGCAACCGCCGCGAGTTATCGCAGCGGCCCAACCCAACCATCCCCGATGGATCGTACATGATGTCCGACAAGGGCATCATCCGTGTCGCGGACGCCGTACCAGAGCTGAAATCGAACTTCAAGTCGCAGCACGTTGCCGCCCTGGCTGCCTGCGGCTTTGAGTTCGACGAGGACCCGGCAATCTAGCATTTCCTTCCTTCACAACTCAGCCGGTTCGGCCCCGTGTAGCAAGGCCGAAAGGTGGGAGAACACTCCCGCCTTGACGGATCATCTCCGTCCTGATGACCGGGCTCGCCCGGGAATCGGCTGTCAGTGTGTCAAAGCGGGACTCCATGCCTGATCGGGGCTCAAACCCCGAGGTCATAGATGGCCGAGATGACAATTCAACTGACGCTTTCCAACTGCCGCCGGCATCAAGGCTGCGATCAGCCGATATGTGCCGAAGCCTTGAGCTTCGGATTGAGGCGGATAGGTGAGATGCGAGGCGCCTGTTGGGCAAGTCCACTTCAACCGCATTCAGGCACAAAGTTGGGAACAGTCAGCTGACGGATCGCTGCGCAGCGTAGCGGAGTTTCGGAGCGCACGATTGACAGACTCATTTACTCCCACTTACTGTGCGCCAGCGCCTCGTGCGCGCGCGAGGTTGTTTGTGTCAGGCAGGACGAAGAACCCTGGTCTGTGCGGATTATGGCAGTGGTCTCCAGCGCTTCTCGCTCTTGAGGAGCTTGCCGAGCCAGAAGCGCTCGAATCATATGCTCTGGTTCAACCTGCTGTGTATGTTGTGTCGCGACTCTGCGACGAATCCCAAACATCTGAACGGATCTCCCAAAGGAGGGGAGAGCCATGCTTGAATTCCTTGGCTACATCCTTGCTCGTGTGATTGCCGGTGTCATTACCGCGCTGATTCTCTCAGTCATCCTCGACAAGCAGTGCACAGCTGGTGTCGTTGTCGCCACTTGCTAGAAGGCGATTTGTCTTGCCTTGCCACGAATCAAATGGGCAAGGTCTTCCATTCATAGCAACGAGTCTCGTTCCAGGAGAAAGCCATGCCTTCCGGCGACGTCTACATCATCAACCCACCGAAGGATCCATCGTGGATCTCGGTGACTTCTCAATGGGCTTCCACCTGGCTGTGGGAGCACAGCGATCTCATTCCGCTCTTGCTCTATGAATGCCTGCTCGCTGCCGTGATTGTCGCCATCTCTTATTGGCGGGAACGTCGTCAGGCCCAGAGAGCTGACGCTGAAACCATGAGAAGAATCGGGACGAGGGAATTCAATAACCGTCGGGATGAAGATTGAACAGTCCGCGCTGGTGAATCCATCGTTCCGCCGCACGTTGCACGTTGAAGCCAACATCCATCTTGCGGTAAACCCTTCACAAATCAACCAAGCAAATCAGGCTTTGAGGAGAGCCTTGCCCATGTTCGGTCATGCTCAACAAAAGTATTCGCGCAGTGTCCATTTGCGTTTCGTTGCAGCGCAAGACTTCATGATTCGCCGCTGTATGCCGCGGACGCCCCAGGTGATCGGGGCTGCCGACAATATGCTCGCATACTCAACCGGCTTAGTCGGCCGAAAGTAGTTCCTGCGAACTCAACTGCAAACCCTCTCGATGGGGATCGAGTCATTCGTTTCCCTCGCACTCCACTGCGATGGACGCCGGGCAGGTTCGTCTCCTTGACTGCCCGGCGAGACTTTCGATCAACGAGGACGGAAAAGGAGATCTTCAAGAGGAGAATCTCAACAATTCCTGGCAGTCCAGGCGCCTCCGCCCGTGGCAAAAACTAATCGAAGTCCTGCTCAAATTGACTCTCGTATCGAGGTTGGTGTTTTTGTATGTGAGGGGTCGGGACATCCCTAGAGTTCCGAATTAGTCTTGATACTTTCGACACACTTTTGCTGTTTTGGGCAGTGATTTTACCCCCGTAGTATAGGAAAACATGCTCCAAGTGGTGAATTCACGATTTTGTTCATCGCTTGTTTGAGCGGTTTTGGCGCCCCTCAAAAGCAGCGAACTCCAGCTAGTTGCACTCGATAGCTTTACCCCGGTTTCAAGAAGAGGAAATGTATGAGCGAGACGACAATCGACGAACAAGCGAACCCGACTCACTGTTGCGGCAAAGCCTGGGCAGGGCTTCGTTCGCTGAGTGCTCGGAGCATCAGCACATTCAACACCTGGCGCAAGAGCATGGATCAAAATTCCCTGGAGCGTGCCCTGGCTCAGATCATCGAGACAGCCAATGGCCATCGGGCCAAGGGATTGCCGAAGGGATCGCCGGCATACTTCGTGCTACGCGATAAAGCAGATGCGAAGATTCAGGCATTCGCTAGGAAGTGGGATGTGGACATCGCAACCATCGAGGCACAGGCGCCAGCGCTGGCCGATCTGAACAGTCTGTGCATCCCGGACAAGCAGGTACCGGCAGGCCTCAAGCTACTGGCTATCCTTATCGGCGCAATCGTTTCCCTGGTGCTGCTTGGAGCTGCTTCAGGCCTTGTTCACGCCGGCCACGATTGGGTGATGCGCTTCGTCGTCCGATAGTGTCTGTCTTTCCATCTTTCAATCCAACTGGAGAAAGCCAATGGCGGCATGGCTGCTGTGGTTCCTGCCCTCG
>Ga0302277_1003816_pt1 | contig 10159 bp, 10 predicted proteins | sample III_Bog_N3_1_FD_198759 | JGI IMG/M metagenome (GOLD analysis project Ga0302277, IMG submission 198759) | Peat permafrost microbial communities from Stordalen Mire near Abisko, Sweden - III_Bog_N3_1 | ecosystem: Environmental > Terrestrial > Soil > Wetlands > Peat | place: Sweden: Abisko... | reverse complement strand
TCGAGACCCAGCTCAATGCAGTTTTTCTTCTTTCGAAGCTGGCTGCCCGATCGATGGTCAGCAATAAAGGTGGAAAGATCATCAACATTGGCAGTATGTACTCGTTCTTTGGATCGGGGCTCGTTCCCTCGTACAGCGCAGCGAAAGGAGCGATCGTCCAACTGACCAAGTCCATGGCCATTGAACTTGCTCCACACAACATTCAGGTTAATGCGATCGCGCCGGGGTGGATTGAAACAGACATGACGGCGCCCGTACGTACCATGCCCATGAACGATGAAATTCTTGCGCGGACTCCCGCCGGTCGATGGGGTCAACCGGAGGAACTTGCCGGAACCGCCGTGTTCCTGGCGTCGCGGGCTTCGGACTTCGTGACCGGTACTACGATTCGTGTCGATGGCGGTTATGCGATTCGATGACGTTATTCCGGTGGTTGGGCTTGCAGGCCGTCGCCCGAGGCGAGCGGGAGGTGAGCGGCTCCGTCGAGGAGGACGCGTTCTTGCAGGGAAAATGTCTTGCTGTACGGTTCCGAGTTGATGAGTTGGTCGCGCTGGTCGGGCGTCAGGTTGCGCATGCTTCGGATAGCCTGGTTGACGGCCTGGCGGCGGTTGGGCGGCAATAGCTTGAACTGCTCAAAGAGCTGGCGCGCCCGCTGCTTTTGATCGGGCGTGAGGTGCTCCCAGGTTTCCATGCGGTTGAGCACGCGTTCCTGCTGCTGCGGAGGCAGGCTGGAGAAATGTTGCAGTCTCTTTTGCAGGCGGGCTTGCTGTTGCGGGGGAAGCTTGCGGAACTGCGGATCGCTTTCGAGGGCGCGGCGCTGCTGCGCCGGCGACAGATCTTTGTAGCGACGCAGCCAGTTTCCGGCATGGCCGGGCTGGTTCTGCGGCGGATGGGCTTGATTGGGGCGGCTGGGGCTGAGAGGCGGTTCTTTCTGAAAGTGGTGCCACTGGCCGTCGGCAGGTTGCGATTGCTGCTGCTGCGGCGGCGCGGCATGCTGGGGCTGGGCGAACGCCGGGGTCAGCAGCAGAAGCGCTGCCAGATGGCTGGCGATTTTTTCCCGGCGCAACATTAGTTCGATTTCCGTTCCTTGAGTCTTAATCCTGCTTAAGTCTTAACTGCAGCCTTCAGCGGTCCTGCCCAGCCCCTAAAGGGGCCTTTGATTTCAGAGAACTTGCGGCATCGCTAAAGCGATGCCCTGATACGAGACTTGAGTTCTTCAGCAAACTGTAAAGCCGCGTCCCTTCAAAGCTAACGTCAGAACCCGAGTTCTTCCGCAAGCTCAATCGGCAGATTGCGAATCTCCCTGATTCGCGGTGACGTCGTCCTGCACTTGCAGTTGGTCGAGCACATCGAAATCGGCGTACAACTCGTCGTTCTTTTCGAGCGCCTGCAAATCGCCGACGGCGGTTCCCGGCTCCACGGGCAGACCGAGAGACGGAGCCGTGGTTGCGATGGTGCCGGTCTCGACAAAGTACGACTTGTTGACCACGCCGACGGTCAGCGCTCCGGCAAATACTACCGCAGCGAAAGACATGGCCCACGCTGGACGCCGCAGCCAACTCCATGCTGCGACGGGACGCGCCATTTCTTCGCGGAGGCGCGCTTGCAGGCGGGTGTCGAAATACGGCGACGGCTCGGGTGTTTGCCACTCATCGAGCAGCGCCATGGTTTTCTGCAGCTCGCTTAAACGAGCGGCACAGTCGGCGCACGATGCGATGTGTTGCGTTGCCGCCGGCGGCGAAGCTTCCATGCCCGCGGCCAGATCCGGCAGCAGTTCGTGAATTTGATTGCAGTTCATAGCTTCCTCTACTTCCCCGAAACGAACACTTTCAACTGTTCGCGCAGCGTTTCGTAGGCGCGGAACAGCAACGACTTGGTAGCGGATTCGCTCAACTTCAGAGCTCCCGCTATCTCCTTGTAATCCATTTGCTGATACTTGTGCATGATGACGGCCATGCGCTGGCGCTCGGGCAGCGCGTTGACCACGCTGCGGATGGCGGCCAGCCGCTCCCGCTTTAATATCTGCTCTTCGGCGCTGAGCGAATCGTCGGCCAAGTCGGGCGTGGTGCCGGTTTCCTTGTCTGGCTCATCGAGGCGCAGCGTGTTTTCCGGACGCTCGTGGCGCGTATCGCGCGCGTGGTTCACGGCTAAGTTGGTCGCAATGCGATAGAGCCAGGTGGTGAACTTGGCGCTCGGCTCGTAGGTGGTGCGCGAGCGGTAAACGCGCAAAAAAACTTCCTGCGCCAGTTCCTCGGCGGTCGACGGATTGCGGCACATGCGATGCATGAACCCGACCATCGGCCGGCGATATTTCTGTACCAGGTACGCGAAGGCGGATTCGTCGCCCGTCTTCACCCGCAGCATTACGTCGGCATCGGAGATGGCACCGGATGAACTGGTGTCGCGCGGGGAGGAGGACGCTCCAGCAAAATTCAGCAGTCCCCGGTCCAGCACTCCGCCGTCCATGGCCACGCTGCTCACATTGATAGAAACCCCGTCCTGGGGATAAAGTTGCGCATCTTCCGAAGCGCGCGGGCCTGCGGAAGTGCCTTCCCGTGAATCAGTTACGGACCGAGGATCGGGGATGTCGGAGGCGGCCATGAAGGGGCGATGGAAAGAGGCTACCGGGAGCGGCGCGGGCGGTCAAGAGGGTGGGTGAATGACGGAAGGGCTGCTCTTCGGGCATCGCGAGATGTTTGGTGGGCGCAGTAGGATTTGAACCTACGACTTCCACCGTGTGAGGATGGCACTCTACCGCTGAGTTATGCGCCCACTGCCTGCGGTTTTGTCATTGTAACAAATCGCGCAGGCCCCTTCTCAAATGTCTGTCACGGCATCGACGTATTGGCGGGGAGTTACGATCTGCGTGTCGGCCCAGTTCGCGGGGAAGTCCTTCCGATTGCCGGTAATAAGGTAATGAGCATGCGCGGCTTGAGCGCACTCGATAAAAATGTCGTCATCGGGATCGGAACAAGCATGAACCCGTCCGAGAGGCTTTACCCAACGTCCGTTTTTCCGAATGGTACGAAGAGTGTGCTCGATGGTGGCTTCGGTATGGTTAAACTTTGGACGCCGAACGACTTCTTCGTATTCGGCATAAACATCGCCGCTCACGCAAAGTTGCGCCGCAGTTCCTGCGATTGTCATTAGAAAAATCCTGGCGGGCAGGCCCTGTGGCTGAAGCAAAGCAGAAATCAGGATATTCGTGTCGAGGACGACGCGAATCATTGCTCCGATGGCCGACGTTCGCGGCGAGCCTTCCGAGCCGCCGCGATCTCCTCGTCGATTTCTTCCATGGAAAGTTGATCCAGACCCTGTTCTTGCGCGGCTTTCCAAGACTCCTGGAGCCATTCTGGAGCGGAAGGTGGCGTCGTGACACGTATGGTGATCTCGTCGTGCAGGGCAATCGAGCGCCCCAGCAGGCTTTCGAGGGCCGTCTTCTGGTCCGGCGACAGATCTTTGGCCTTGTGAGTCATACTTGTACCGACACTCAACCTTGCTACAGGCTAGTTTAGGGTGTCTGATTCGCGTTGTCACGCGGAATTGCTGGGTACGGACATCCCGTTGCGCCGGTGGATGTACTGGCTACTCACCGAGGTCCGGGCGCTCGGTCACCGGCGCGTGTGGAACGAATCGATGGTTTGGGGAGGGGTTTGGCGAGGGTTTGGCGAGCTAGGATGTTCTTATGACGAGATCGTTCACAGGCTGCATAGTCTTGCTTCTCAGCCTCCGGATCGCTTTGCCCGTTGCGTGGGGTCAGCAGGACCCCGGCCCGCGGAAAGGCGCGCCCGGAGGCGGTGGGCCTTATCTCACGCTTACTCCTAACGAATTGTCTCTGTTCAGCCATGCTTTTCTTCGGTTCGGGAAGCAGGTTTCGGTTTCGGGGACGATTGAAAAAGGCAAGGGGCTGGGACCGACGTTTAACGGGAACAGTTGCGCGATGTGTCATGCGCAGCCTACGGCGGGAGGAAGCAGCACGGGGCCGACCAACCCCGAGGAGCCGCATGCGAATCCGCAGGTGGCTTTGGCCACGCTGGATGGAGCCACCAACTCGGTTCCTTCGTTCATCACCGCCAGCGGGCCGGTGCGGGTGGCTAGGTTCGTGCGCAAGGCGGATGGGTCGGCAGATCGATCGGCAGATGGTGCGCTTGATGGCGAGGTGCATGGCTTGTATACGATTGCCGGCCGCAAAGATGCGAAAGGGTGCGTGTTGAAGCAGCCGGATTTTGCGCGGCAGATGGCAGAGAATAATGTTGTGTTCCGCATTCCGACTCCTCTGTTCGGGTTGGGGCTGGTCGAGAACACTCCGGATGCGGCGTTGCGGGCCAACTTGGACGCTACGGATGCGGCGCGGTCGAAGCTCGGCATCGGCGGCGCTTTCAATCTCAGCGGCGGCGATGGCACGATCATGCGTTTTGGCTGGAAGGCCCATAGCAAATCGCTGCTCATGTTTGCCGGCGAGGCTCTCAGCGTGGAGGAGGGCGTGTCGAACGAAGTCTTCCCCAATAAACGCGAGGCGGTGGAGGGATGCGTTTTTAATCCGTTGCCGGAAGATTCCAGCGAACTGGCGAACCCGGCATCGCAGGGAGCGAATGCCGGCGCGACCGTGGGAACTGTTTCCGAGATGTCGTCGGATGCGGTCAATTTCGCGGCGTTTGTGCGGCTGCTGGCGCCTCCGAAGCCCGCGCCGCGAACGCCTTCGGCCGAGAATGGAGCGAAGTTGTTTCATCAGGCGGGCTGCGATCTGTGCCACTCCCCGGCGTTGACCACCTCGGCTTCGACTTACGGCAGTTTGAGCGGAGTCACTTACCATCCGTATTCGGATTTCGCACTGCATCATATGGGGTCGGGTCTGGCGGATGGGATTGTGCAAGGTTCGGCGGGAGCGGATCAGTTCCGCACCGCTCCGTTGTGGGGTGTTGGGCAGCGGCTGTTTTTTCTGCATGACGGGCGGACGCCGGACTTGCTGGAAGCGATTAAGCACCACAGCTCGAGCGGTTCGGAAGCGGACGCCGTGATTCGCAACTTGAAATTGCTCAGCCCGTCGCAGATTCAGGATCTGCTGAATTTTCTGCGGTCGCTCTAGGGAAACTCTGATTCAGTGTCGGCAGAAAGCATAAGCCACAGGGGGCACGGGGGTGCACGGAGGAAGCCGGGACTTAATCGGAGTTTCCCTAGCCTTACGGCCAGGGTGCGGGTTGCGGAAAGGACGATGCCGCACTAGAATCCTTTCTCCGTCGCTAGCCGTTTTCTCTCGCTAGCTATTCGTTCGACAATTGGAGGCACTATGAAATTGAGAACAAGCGTATTGCTGCTCGTTACGCTCTTGATCGGGGCAACGATGTGCTTCGCCGCCGACCCCAACCTTGGAACCTGGAAGCTCAACGAAGGCAAGTCGAAGATCGCGGCCGGGCTCCCGAAGAACACTACCGTTACTTATGACGCCGCTGGCGATGGCATCAAAGCCACGGTGGAAGGCGTTGACGGTCAAGGAAAACCCACGCACAACGAGTGGACCGGCAAGTACGATGGCAAAGACTATCCGGTCACAGGCGACTCGAGTTCCGATACGCGGTCGCTCAAGAAGATCAACGACCGTACGCTGGAGCTGACCGCCAAGAAGGACGGCAAGGTTACGATTACCGGCCGGATCGTTGTCGCGGCCGACGGCAAGAGCCGCACGCTGACGGCGAACTGGACCGACGCGATGGGCAAGAAAGCGAAGAGCGTTGCCGTTTACGACAAGCAGTAGACGCTTCGCGCACTGTGGGCTTCGGGCTGCGAGCCAACACGGCGCTGCGTGCCGCGGCTCGCGGCTCGGAGCCAGACTTGCGGACTCTATTGTTCCGCGGCGAAGGCACCTTCCCGATTCGCTTCCTTCTTCACTTCCCCGTTCATTTGCCTCTGAAATGCTAAGATTTCCGGCATGCCACTGCGCAGCAAGACTAAGAAGGTGACGCACGCGGCGGGGAAGCCCGCAACGGGAAGAGTGCGCGGGCGCAACGGCGAACCGCGCGCTGCCACCGAACTGGTCATCATTACCGGCATGAGCGGGTCGGGGAAGGCTTCGGCGCTGAAGGCCTTCGAGGATCTTGGCTACTACTGTGTGGACAACTTGCCGGTGGAGCTGATTCCGCGGTTTGCTGAGCTGGCGCTGCAGTCGGGAGAGATTCCGCGCACGGCGCTGGTGGTGGATGTGCGCGAGGGGGCGCAACTGGAGAAGCTGCCGGCGATTTTGAAGTCGGTAAAGCGCGCAATTCCGACGCGGGTGATTTATCTGGAAGCAAGCGATGCGGCGTTGTTGCGGCGATTCAGCGAGACACGGCGACCGCATCCACTGGGGACGGGCACAACCGTGCGAGCGTCTCTGGGCGCCGAGCGCCGGCATCTGCGGGCCATTCGCAAGCTGGCCGATCTGGTGATCGACACTTCTAAATTCAACGTTCACGAGTTGCGGGCGCATTTGACCGACCGCTTCAAACAGCAGTCGGGAACGCAGCAGACGATTCTGGTTTCGTGCGTGAGTTTTGGATACAAACACGGCTTGCCGGACGACGCCGACCTGGTGTTCGATGTGCGCTTTCTGCCCAATCCGCATTTTGTGCCGGAGTTCCGAGCGCTGACGGGGCGTGATCCGCGGGTCGCGAAATACATCCGTTCGTTTCCGCAGACGCAGGAGTTCATCAACCGCATCTCCGAGCTGCTGATCTACCTGCTGCCGCACTACATTCGCGAGGGCAAAAGCTACCTGACGATCAGCTTCGGATGCACGGGCGGGCAGCACCGCTCGGTGATGATCGCCGAGGATGTGAACAAGCGACTGCGGAAAGCGGGATACAAGGTGAAGGTCGTGCATCGGGACAGCCCGAGGTAAGCCTACGGCAGAAATCGCATGTAGAATTGAGCCTTACACGCATGGCAACCTCCACCGTGGCGGACCCAAACCTCGCAGGAAATCCGGCCGGTACCTCGGCAGCAGCTTCCGCGAACCCTCGTCCGCTGATTCGCCTGCTGCGTTATGTCTTGCCTTACTGGTGGCAGTTTCTAGCGTCGGTTTTGCTGATGGCGCTGGTAGGGTTACTGGACGCCGGGCGGTTGCTGCTCATCGGGCCAATTTTCGATCGCGTGCTGAATCCCGGCTCCCAGGGAAGAACCATTCAGCTGTTCAAGCTGCCTTACACCGAGCGCTTCCTGAATCTCCAACAGTTGGTCCCGTCGCACTTCCAAAATCCGTGGACGGTGGTAGCATTCGCGCTGGTCGCGGCGACGGTGTTGAAGGGGATCTTCGACTACATCGGGACCTATCTGGTGAACTACGCGGGCTTTGGCATGATTACCGATCTGCGGGACGATTTGTATAACGCCATCCTGCGCAGTTCGTCGGCGTTTTTCGTGAAGCACACGACGGGCACTTTGCTTTCGACCATCGTCAGCGATGTCGAGAAGGTGCAATTCGCGATGTCGAGCGTGCTATCGGAATTTCTGCAACAGTTTTTTACATTCATATTTACAGCAGCGGTGGTGGTTCTGCTGGGAGGGAAGCTGGCGTGGGTGCTGCTGCTGTTTGTCCCGGTAATTTTGTATTCGTCGAGAAAGATCGGACGGCAGGTGCGGAGCACGACGCGGGGCGGGCAGGACAAGCTGGCTGAAATCCAGAACATTCTGCACGAAACGATTACGGGCAACCGCATCGTGAAGGCGTTTGGGATGGAGCGGTGGGAAATTGAGCGCTTCCGCGCGGCCGCGCGGCGGTTGTTTCGCGCCAACCTGCGGCTGGTGGCGGCATTTGCGATTAGCTCGCCGCTTATGGACATTCTCGGTTCGATTGCCATCGCACTGCTGTTGCTGATGGGCCGGGACGCGATCAATAAGCACCTATTTACGGCGGGAACGTTTCTGGCCTTCATCGTTGCGGTGTTCAAGCTCTACGACCCGGTGCGCAAGTTTGCCATGTTCAACAATAATTTTCAGCAGGCGGTCGGCGCGTCGTCGGAGATCTTCCGCTTCATGGATGTTGAAGACGAAGTGCGCGAAAAGCCGGGCGCGAAGCGCATGGGGAAATTTACGCGGGCGATCCGGTTTGCGAACGTGTCTTTCTCCTATTCCAGTGAAAACGCCGGGGAGTCGCCGCTGGTGCTGCACGACATCAATCTGAATGTAAAGGCGGGCGAGGTGCTGGCGGTGGTGGGATCGAGCGGCGCGGGCAAGAGCACGCTGGTGCATTTGATTCCGCGGTTCTTCGACGTCAGCGGCGGGCAGATTCTGATTGACGACTACGATGTCCGCGATGTGACGCTCGATTCGCTGCGCTCGCAGATCGGCATTGTCACGCAGGAGACGGTGCTGTTCAACGACACGGTGCGGAACAATATCGCCTACGGGCAGCCGCATGTTTCGCAGAACCAGGTAGAAGAAGCGGCGCGGGCGGCGCGGGCGCATGAATTCATTGGCGGACTTACGGAGGGTTATAACACGATGATCGGCGAGCGCGGCGTGCGGCTTTCGGGCGGCGAGCGGCAGCGCATCGCCATTGCGCGGGCGCTGCTGAAGAATGCTCCGATTCTGATTCTTGACGAGGCGACTTCGGCGCTGGATAGCGAATCGGAGTCGCTGGTGCAGGCGGCACTGCAAAATCTTATGAGTGGGCGTACTGTGTTTGTAATCGCGCACCGGCTCTCGACGGTGCGCCGCGCGGACCGCATCGTGGTGCTCGACAATGGCACGATCAGCGATATCGGCGCTCATGAAGAGCTGATGCAAAGAGCGGGTACGTATCGCCGGCTGTACGAATTGCAGTTTGCGGAAGCGTAAGAAAGAAGGTTTCAAAGTTTCAAGGTTGCAAGGTTTCAGCGTAGTGCAAGCTAGATTGCAGCGGCTTGGACCGAACGCCGAGTTCTTCACCTTGAAACCTTGAAACTCTGCAACCTTGAAACCTGGGATATTTATGACACTTCGCTCCATGACGGGTTTTGCGCAGGTCAAAGGGCAGGTCCATGCGCAGATGGCGTTCGCGTTGTCGTTGAAATCGGTGAATCACCGTTTTCTGGATCTTCACTTCCGGCTGCCTTCCGATACCGATTCGCTGGAGATGAAGCTGCGGCGGATTCTAAAAGAGAAACTCGCTCGCGGCCACGTGGAAGTGATCTTGAGTCTGGATCGGTCGGGCACGAACGGAGTCGCGCTCAACCGGCAACTGATTGCCGCCTACGTGCAGGCGTTCCGCGCGGCGGCCGATGAATTTGGAGTCGAAGGCGAGCCCGACCTGAACGTGGTTCTGCGGATGCCGGGCGCGATGGATGCGAGCGCGGAGAGATCGGGCGATGAATTGGAGACCGCGGTGATGGCGCGAGTGGAAGAAGCGCTCCTGCGGCTCAATGAGATGCGCGAACAAGAAGGCCGCAGCATCGACACGGAACTGCGCGCGCGCATGACGAGTCTGGAAAAGGCGGCGGCCGGAGTGGAAGTCCATCGCGGCACCATTCTGCGGAGCTATTCGGAGCGACTGCAGTCGCGCATGCAGGAATTGCTGGGCGCGCAGGTGGAGAAGGAACGAATCATGCAGGAAGTCGCCGTGCTGGTCGATCGCAGCGACATTCAGGAGGAACTGGTCCGGCTGAAAGCGCACGTGAAGCATTTCTTCGGCTTGCTCGACCAGGGCGGCGAGGTGGGCAAGAAGCTGGATTTTCTGCTGCAAGAAATGAACCGCGAAGCCAATACGCTGCTGTCAAAAACCTCGGGCCTGGCGGGCGAAGCATTGAAGATTACCGAGATGGGATTGCTGATGAAGTCGGAGATCGAAAAATCGCGCGAGCAGGTGCAGAATCTGGAATGAGCGTTTTTAGATGAGCATTGTTTACATTGTTTCCGCGCCCTCGGGTTCGGGGAAATCCACGTTGGTAAATGAACTGTTCAAGATGGTTCGCAACCTGGACTTCTCGATCTCATACACCACGCGCCCGCCGCGGGGCAGCGAGCAGAACGGCAAGGAATATTTTTTCGTCTCCCGGCCGGAATTCGAAGGCATGATCGCATCGGGCGAGTTTCTGGAGTACGCCGAAGTTTTTGGAAACTACTACGGCACGGCGCGGCGCTTTCTGCGCGAAGCGGAAAACCGAAGTAACGACCTGCTGCTGGACATCGATGTGCAGGGAGCGAGTAA
>Ga0302277_1003810_pt1 | contig 10179 bp, 9 predicted proteins | sample III_Bog_N3_1_FD_198759 | JGI IMG/M metagenome (GOLD analysis project Ga0302277, IMG submission 198759) | Peat permafrost microbial communities from Stordalen Mire near Abisko, Sweden - III_Bog_N3_1 | ecosystem: Environmental > Terrestrial > Soil > Wetlands > Peat | place: Sweden: Abisko... | reverse complement strand
GGTTCTTTAACCCCCCCCCCCCCCCCCCCCCCCCCGACTCTACGATAAATTTACCGGATCAATATCCACGGTCAGGGTGACTTCTTCGGGCAGGGTGAGCGCCGCCACCATTTTGGCCAGGGCCTGGCTGAGTTTGCTCATGGCCCGGGTGCGCAGCATGATCTGGTAACGGTAATACGTTTCGGCCTTGAGCAGCGGGGCGGGGGCGGGGCCGGCAATGATCAAATCGGGGAAGGCCGACGGCGGTCCGCCGGGGGCGGCGGTTTTCCCGGTGATTTTTTCCAACTCGCGTTTCAGATGGTCGGCGGAGAATTTTACCTTGTCCTCGTTGCGGCCTTTGAGGGTCAGCAGGGCCACGCGGCTGGCGGGCGGGTATTTTAATTGTTCCCGAAACTCCATTTCCTGTTCGTAAAACCCCTGGAAATCGTGGCGGCGGGCGTATTGAATGGCGGGATGAAACGGGGTGAAGGCCTGGACGAAGACCTCGCCCTCGACATCGCCGCGGCCGGCGCGACCGGCGACCTGGGTGAGGAGTTGGAACGTGCGTTCGCCGGCGCGAAAGTCGGGCTGGTGGAGGGCCGAATCGGCGTAGATGATGCCGACGAGCGTGACGTTGGGAAAATGCAATCCCTTGGCGATCATCTGCGTGCCGACCAGAATGTCAATTTTGCCGGCGCGAAAATCGCCGAGGATGCGGCGGTAATCATCCTTGCGCTTCATGGTGTCGGCATCCATGCGGTGGCAGCGCGCGTGCGGAAATAATTTGCGGATGGCCTCCTCGACCTTTTGCGTGCCGGTGCCGGAAAAGCGGATGGCGGGGTTGCCGCATTTTTCCCCGGGACAGACTTTGGGGACGGGCGCGACGTGGTTGCAAATGTGACAGCAGAGTTTTTGTTCGGTGCGGTGGTAGGTGAGCGAGACGCTGCAATTGGGGCATTCAGCCACATAACCGCACTGGGGGCATTGCAGGGCGGTGGAGTAACCCCGGCGGTTGAGAAAGAGAATGGTCTGCTCCTTCCGTTCCAACCGCTGCTGGATGGCCTCCTTCAATTGCGGGGAAAAAATGGGGATGCCCTTTTCCTGATGCGCGGCCTGGCGCATGTCCACCACCCGCACATGGGGCATTTTCTGATCATCCACGCGCTCGGGCAGTTCGAGCAGCGCATATTTCCCGGTTTTACAATTATGGTAACTCTCGAGCGAGGGCGTGGCCGAGCCCAAGACCACGACGGCGTTTTCCATCCGGGCGCGCACGATGGCGACGTCACGGGCGTGATAGCGCGGGGCTTCCTCCTGTTTGTAGGTCTGCTCGTGTTCCTCATCCACGATGACGAGGCCCAGCGGGTCCACCGGCGCGAAAATGGCGGAGCGCGCGCCGATCACAATCCGCGCGCGGCCCTGGCGGATTTTGTGCCATTCATCATGCCGTTCCCCGGCGGACAAATGCGAATGCAGCACGGCGACCAACGTTTGCAGCGGACCGGAACTGAACCGGGCCTTGAAGCGTTCGACCGTCTGCGGCGTAAGGGCAATTTCCGGCACCAGCACAATCGCGCCCCGGCCCTGTTTCAGGGCGTGCGCCAGCGCCTGCAAATAAATCTCCGTCTTGCCGCTGCCGGTGACCCCGTGCAACAGAAAGGCGGTGTGGGCGGCTTTGGCGGCCGGTTCGGCGGGCGGCGGGGCGTCCATGGCGGCGGTGATTTTCGCCAGCGCCGCCGCCTGCGCCGGATTCAACACAATGGACTGCGTTGGCAGGATTTGTTCGCGCGCATAGGGATCGCGTTCGGAAATTTGCGCGGCCACCTCGACCAGCCCCCGGTCCTCTAATTTGCGCACGGTGGCGGCGGTGGTTTCCGCCCGGGCCAGAAGTTCGGCCATGGGTAGTTCGCGGTGTTCAACGAGAATCTTCCACACGGCCTGCTGGCGCGGAGACAGCTTGGGCGGCTCGCCGTTCACGGCCAGCGCCCGGACAAACAAGCGCTCGCGCCAGCCGGCTTCCTCGGCGCGCACGGCCTCGGGCAGGACCGATTTGAGCGCCGTCTCGGGCGCGCAACAATAGTATTCCCCGATCCAGCGCGCCAGTTGCAGGATTTTCGGCGTGACGAGGGATTGTGTGCCGATGACCTTGAGGATGGGCTTGAGGTTGGCGTGGGCGGATTCCTCCGCCAGCGCGGTGACACAGCCGGGAATTTTGCGCGCCCCAAACGGGACCTGCACCCGGCTGCCGACCTCGACCCGGCCCACGAGTTCCGGGGGGATGAGATAATCAAACTCCCGGCGCAGGGCGATTTCAAGGCTGACCCGGGCGATCATGGCTGGGCTTGTCGAGATGGCACGCCCCCCGGCCTTTTTTCATATTCCGCAATGATGCGCTCAGCCAAATGCGGTTCCAAGTGCATTGTGGTTTGTTGCAAGGTTTCCACCGTCTCACGAAAATTCAGCAGGCCGGCTTTGGCGGCGTCGGCGACTATGCCCAGCGTGCCTTTGACCTGGAGCGCTTCGCGTTCGGCAAACCGGCGGGCCACCTTGTCGTCCAGCAACACAAAATCAGCCTGAATTTCTTTCGCCAGCGCCAGGGCCTGCCGTTCGCCAAAGTCCAAATTATCGAATCGTGTTGGAATAAATGCCGGCGATTGAACCGTCACCCAGTCCGGCCGGGATTTGGCCCACGCTGAAACGGCCGGAGGCGCAGCCGGATGGCCGAGTTCTTCCAACACGGCCGGCGGCACAATAACCCGCTCGAATAATTTTTGCAGGATGGAATCCTGACCCGGCAGAATGAGGTAATGCAGCGGCGTGGTGTCCGACACGACAACAGCCATAAATCAGTTTCCCAAGTCGTGTTGAAACTCGCTCAAATCGTAGTTCACAAACAATCCGCGACCGGAAAAAAACTTTTCTCCGTCCCAATAATTAAGGCCCAGCAATTCGCAGGCGCGTCCGCGGGTGATGAGACCCTGGGTGTAGGCTCCCAACACCAAGCCTTCCATGACACTGCGCAGCCGTTGCGTCGGCTCAAGGGGGAGCAGCCGCCCAATCGTCTCTGGAATTTCCACAGTCATCCCCCTACCTTTAAACTTTGATACCCGCAAAGTCAATCGCGGGAAATGGCCCGCAATTCAGTTTCGAGCTGTTGGCGCAATTGTTCGCGCTCCGGTTCGGTAGCGTCCCGCCCCACCCGCACGGGCTGGCCCACGGTGACCCGGCAGCGGGCAAACGGCAGGGGGATTTGAAACCGGTCCCAGCTCTTCAACCGGATTTTCCAGTTGAGTTGGTAACTCACCGGCACGATGGCCAGGCCGGTCAGTTGGGCGGTGGCGATCACGCCTTCCTGTACTGTATAACACGGACCGCGGGGGCCGTCCGGGGTGATGGCCAGGTCGTAGCCGGCCTCCGCCCGGGAAACCATCTCCCGCAGAGCCTGCGGGCCGCGCCGGCTCGAGGAACCCCGCACCGGCTCGATCCCAAAGCGCGCAAAAATTTCGGACAGCAACCCGCCGTCGCGGCTGGCGCTGACCATGCCGGCAATCCGCCGTTCGCGTTTATGGCACAAGACATAGCGCCGGTATAAGATGGCCGACAAGGCCAGCCGGTTGTGCCAGAGGGCAAAGATCATTTGTTCCCGGGGCGCGCCATGAAAAAACCCCGAGCGGTCCTCGAGTTTGAACCGCAGGGTGGCGGCGACGGTTTGGACGACCGCGTAGATCAGCGCCGCCAACAGCCGTTGCGGCCAGCCGGCCCGGTGGGGGATCACCACGCCGCTGGATTTGATTTTACGGGTCACGGTGGGGGAAGGGCTTGCGGGCATCAGCCTCCTTTTTTCAGACCGGCCCGCACCAACTCCTCCACCGTCGCCTGGGGGCCGAGCATGGCCTGGGCCGCGCGGATGGCATCATGGGCCTCGATTTGTTTGAAGCCGAGCGCCATCAACGCGAGGACGGCGTCGTTGAGTTTTTGATCTTCGGGCGGGAGACCGTGTTTGGCGCTGGCGGCCTCCCAGGCGCCGGCCACGCCGACCTTGTCGCGCAGTTCCACGACGATGCGCTCGGCGGTTTTTTGCCCACGCCCGAGATTTGGGACAGCGCCTTCACATCGCCGCCCGCCACGGCGCCGCGAAAGGCGGTCACGGAAATGCCGCTGAGGATGTTGAGGGCGGTTTTGGGGCCGATGCCGGAAACCGTGTGGATGAGCAGCCGGAACAGGTTCCGCTCCGCCTCCGACATGAAGCCGTAGAGCAAGTGCGCATCCTCGCGGATGACCAGTTGGGTGAGCAGTTTCACGGGCTGGCCAACCGTCGGCAATGGGTCGAACGAGGACAGCGGGATCAACACCTCATAGCCGAGACCGTTGACCTCCACCACCACCTGGGTGGGCAGCGCTTCCACGAGTTTGCCTTGGAGAAAGGTGATCATGAACTAGATTTTTTTCAGCGGTGTCAGTTGGTAACGCGAGGTTTCCCGCGCGTGCGTCAGCGCCAGCGCCAGCGCGTCGGCGGCGTCGGGCTCGGGCCGTTCGGACAGGTTGAGCAGGCGCTGCACCATGGTGGCCACGGCGGATTTTTGGGCGGCCCCGTAACCGACGATGGCCTGTTTCACCTTGCGCGTGGCGATTTCATAAATATCCAGGCCCGCTTCCGCAATCACCGCCAGCGCCGCGCCGCGGGCCTCGCCCATGATGAGGGCGGTCTTGAGGTTTTGCACGAAGAAGATTCCCTCGATCACGCAGACCGTCGGATGATGTTCGGCAATGACCGTCCGCAGCGTCTCCGAAATCTTCAACAGGCAGCGCGAGCGTTCCCAGGCGGCCGGGCAGTGGATCGTTCCCTGCGCCAGCGTTTTCGTGGCCGGCCGCCCCGGGGCGATGATGCCATAACCCGTCCCCCGCAGCGACGGATCCACCCCCAGAATGACCGCCGCCGCCCGGGCGGACGTCCGCCCGGACACCTGGAATTCCGCCGGACGCGTTGTCGGCGCGCCGTCCAGGCGTTCCTTCATTTGTTCAAATTGCCGCAGCGAGATGCCCACGGGGAAAGGTTGCCAGTGACCATGGGATTGCAAAAGGAAAAACGCCGCCCGCTGTCACCGGTCAATTGCCCGGATGCGTCAGTCCTTCGATGCTGGCGTTCTTGTTGGTAAAGGTGGTGATGGCTTTCAGGTTAACCCAGTCCGGGTCCGGACCACAGGTTCCGCCCGTATTCCATTGGGCGGGGGGGGCTTGGAACGCGACATTGGCCCCGTGGCCATCCACGAAGGTCAGGGCGAAGGTGTTGGCGTGGCGGGTGGAGGGCAGACTCGGCGCCTGGTTCATTCCCCCCATGTCCACCAAAAACATTGAGTCGCCGATCGTGCTGGCATCCTCCTCGATCAAGCGCCAGACTTGATCGGGATGCAGGATCTGGCCCTCGCGGCGGAAGAGGGTGTAAGTGAGCGTCAGATCGTTCGGCGGCGTATCAAAGGTGGAGTAACCCGTCGGGTCGCCATCCGTGCAGCCGTTCATCCACGAATTCATGGAAAAACTGCGCACCACCGGCTGGCCCCCGACATCCCGCCAATCGGCGGGGCACCGATAAACGGCGGCGGATTCCACATACGGCCAGATTTTTCCCTGTTGCAAGGCGTTGAGATTGGTGCAAGTGAAGAGCGGCTCCGGCGCGTTGGTGGTTGCCGGGGCCAGCGCCGAGGCCCAACCGGGACACCAGCAATAGGGATTCACCGCATTGGCGCCGGAACCCGCCGACCAACTGGAGACCAGTTGACCGCCATTGTCGTCCGTATACATTTTGCAACCCAAGTTCAATTGTTGCAGGTTGGAAAGACAGGCGGTGCGCTGAGCGGCGATCTTCCCTTTGGAGACAACGGGCATCAGGATGGCCGTCAAAATGGTTATAATGGCGGTCACCGCGAGCAATTCAATCAGGGTGAATGCTCTTTTCAATGACATCTCTGTCAGCGAACCACAGTCGGGGATGAGGTTCAAGCGTTTTTTGGGGTTTTTTCCGGCGCTACGGTTCAGTCCGTCCAATGGTCCCCGTCCCAAAATTGCGCCCGGCCCCGTTCGTTCAGGCGGGCCGGCACACCCACGGAGCGGAGCGCCGCCACGGACAGGATTTCAAAGCCGTTGGTATCGGTGATTTGCCGCCGCCAGATGTCGGGCACGGTGTGCGGCGCTTCCGGCAGGACGGCCACCGTCACGCGTTCGTGCAAATGGCGCGCCACAATCCGGGCCGCCTCCGCCGGCGACGATTCATGCCGGATGCGCGGATAAAACTCCTCCCACAACGGCCGCCGCCAATCCAGGGCTTCACCCCCCCGTTCCCCGCGACCCGCAATCACCGGTGTCAGCACATAGCCCCGGTAGAGGTCGTCACTCAACGTCCAGTTGATCAATTCGCGGTTATAAACCGCCAATTCCACATGGTCCAACAGCACGCGCAACGGTTCCCCGGACCAAACCGGTTGCCCTGCGAGGGCTTCGAAATCCGCGCGTTCCTTGGGCTGCACCAAAAACCGCCGGGCCAGATCCAGTGTGCGGGGGCTGACCGGAAAATGCGGCGGGGCCAGGTGCAGGGCGGTATCGGCTGCGGCCGCCACGGCGAGGATTGCCGCCACCCAGGGCAGGGCGGCGCCCCCCAGTCGGCCCCACTTCCGCCCCAAGGTTTCCGGGGCGATTGTTGCCGGCAATTCCGCCGACCGCGCCGCATCTGCCGGCGGCGAGCCGGGGGCCGGGGCCAGTGCCCGCCGCTGACATCGCCGCCAGTGCAGACAACCCAGGCCCCAAGCCAGCGCCGGCAGCCAAAACCAGCCCAACCCCGGTGCTTCCGCCTGCCATTGCGCAATCGAATGATACTGCCGCCAGACCTCCGGGCCGGCCAAATGCGTCAGGCACGCTTCCCCGACCCGGCGAAAAACCATCCCGCGCTCCGGGTCCAAGTTATGGGACAGGCCCGCCAAGATCTGCAAAGTTACGGGAACGCCGTTGCTTTGCCAGCAGTCCGCCAGTCGCCGGGTGTCGGCGACGGGGAAGATTTCATCTTGGTCGCCGTGGATCAACAGCACCGGGCAATGGAATTGAGGGTCTGGCGTCTGGGGTCTGGCGTCTGGAGTCGGGGGGCGCGGGGCGGGGGGAAGTCCGGCACCGCTGATTTGGACGAGGAATTGGGGGCGGAGCGGCGGGACGCCGCTGCTACTTTGGGCAAATGCCAGCGTCCGTTCAGCCCCGAGGCTGAAACCGACCCACGCCATCGCGTTGGTATCGGCCCACGGTTGCCGGCCCAAATACTGCAACAAGGCCGTCCATTGGGCATTGAAGGTCGCCGCGTTGGTCTCGTCATAATCCAAACTCACCGTCGCCAGACCCATTTCCGCCATCTGCCGTAAATCATTGCCATCGGTCATCAGACTGCCGCCGGAGCCGTGCGCATAGACCACCACGGGAACCCGCCGCAGGGGTTTGGGCAATACGGCGACACCATGGAACGACCCCGTTTCCGTCGTCTTGAGCGTGAACCACCGGCGGGAAAACGGATCCTCCCGCTTCGCCCAGAACATGGCCCCGAGAAACAGGAGCAAGACGAAAAGCGGGAATCCGCCTTCGTTAAAACTACGGCGGACCAGGGCGGAAATAAAAGGTGAGGGGATTAACCGCAAAGAACACCAAAAAGAGGCTTGGGGCTTGGGGCTTGAGGCTTGAGGCAACGTGTTCATTTTCGATGTTTGTTCGGCGTCCGAGGCGGCGGAATGATTCTGCATTTGGACGGCTCCCAATTCAAGCAGAATCCCCAAAGCAACCCCTAATTTCTCAGAGCCTGTCTGAAAATTGAACGGAGGCCCCCTTTGAATTTTCAGACAGGCTCTCAGCGGCCCATTGCTTGCAAAAGCCGGCCCCTTTGGGAATCAGGCCGGCACCGGTGGATTCGTCGTGAATTGACCTGATGAATTCCGATTACACCGGACGGGGATGATGGATCCGATCCGGGTTATGATTGCCAACCGGGCCTAAAACTTTAATCATGGGGCGACATGAATCCTGATTCCATCGCCGAGGCCCGCGAAGTGGGGCGTAAGATTTCCGGTAACATCGCCCGGGTGATCCAAGGGCAAACGGGGCCCACGCGCAAACTGTTGGCGGCGCTGGCCAGCGGGGGCCATGTGCTGCTGGAAGATTTTCCCGGCACGGGCAAAACCACGCTGGCCAAAGCCCTGGCCCGCTCGATTGACGCTTCGTTCAAACGCATCCAGTTCACCCCGGACCTCCTGCCTTCGGACATTCTCGGGGTCTCGATTTTCAACCAGCGCGACCAGGTTTTTCATTTTCACGAGGGGCCCATTTTCACGAACATCCTGCTGGCCGATGAAATCAACCGCGCCTCGCCCCGCACGCAATCCGCGCTGTTGGAGGCGATGGGCGAAAGCCAGGTGAGCATGGACGGGGAACTGCGGAAGCTGTCCGATTTGTTTTTTGTGATCGCCACGGAAAATCCGGTGGAGTTTCGCGGCACCTACCCGCTGCCCGAGGCGCAAATGGACCGGTTCGCGATGCGTTTCCTGCTGGGTTACGTGGAGCCGGCGGCGGAGGTGGCCATCCTGGCGGCGCAACAGCATCAGCATCCGCTGGAGGGGTTGCAGGCCTGCGTCACGCTGGCGGATGTGTTGCGGCTCAAGCAGGCGGTGCAATCGTTGCCAATCAGTGATGAACTGAAGCGTTACGTGGTGGATCTGGTGGCCGCCACCCGGAAGGCCCCCGGGGTGCAGTTGGGGGCCAGTCCGCGGGCGTCCATCGCCCTGATGAAGGCGGCCCAGGCGCTGGCCTTGTTGGACGGGCTGGATTTTGTCACGCCGGAGCAAATCCAAGAACTGGCCGTGACGGTGATCACCCACCGCCTGGTGATGGAACCCCAGGCGCGCTTTTCGGGCGTGAGCGCGCAGAGTGTGGTGGAGACCGTTTTGAAAACCGTTCCCGTCCCCGCCTGAACTGACGATAATGACCTGGATTTGGCGCCAAATTTATCGTCACCACCGGTGGCTGAGTTGGCTGCAATCCACCTCCCGGCGGCGTTTGACGCGGGCGGGCTGGGTGCTGCTGGGGTGTCTCTTTCTCACCCTGTTGATGGGCGTTGACCGCGATAAAATGGTGTCGTATCAAGCCTTCTCGCTCCTCTTGTTTCTGTGGGTTTCGGCGGTCATTGCGAGTTTTTTCTTTCGTGCCAAAGTGGCGGCCAAACGCAGCCTGCCCCGGTTCGGGACGGTGGGGCAGGCCTTTCATTGCCGGGTGGTGGTGAAAAACCTGACGGATAAAATCGAGCGGGATCTTTCGCTGCTGGAAGACCTGGCCGATCCGCGCCCGAGCTTTGCCGAATGGCTGGCGTTGAAACAGGCGGAGGCGCAGGCGGTGCGTTCATTCTGGCCGGGCAACCGGCTGCGGGTGGTGGCGCGCACCATGGCCCGCGTCCGCCCGGGGGCCCTGCCGGAGCTGCCCCCCGGGCGGGAAGTCGAGGCGCTGGTGGAAATCACCCCGTTGCGGCGCGGAATTTTGAACTTCACCGGCTCGACGGTGGCCCGGGCCGATCCGTTCGGGTTGCTCTGGGGGTTTGTCCGCATCCGCCATCCGGGTAAAATGGTGGTGTTGCCCAAGCGCTATCCGCTGCCGCCGGTGGCGCTGCCGGGCACCCTGAAATACCACGATGGCGGGGTGGCCCTGGCCGCGCAGGTGGGGCAGAGCGACGAGTTTGTGTCCCTGCGGGATTATCGCCGCGGCGATCCGCTCCGTCACATTCACTGGCGCAGTTGGGCGCGGACGGGCAAACCGATTGTGAAGGAGTTCGAGGACGAATTTTTTGTGCGGCACGCCCTGGTGCTGGACACGTTCAGCGCCGTGCCGGACAGTGAATTGTTCGAGGAGGCCGTCTCGGTGGCGGCGTCGTTCGCCTGCACCATTCCGTCCCAGGAATCGCTGCTGGACCTGTTGTTTGTGGGGGAGGAGGCGTATTGCTTCACCGCGGGTCGCGGGCTGGCGCAGGCGGATCAGATGCTCGAGATTCTGGCCTCGGTGCGCGCCGGCAACGACCGTCGCTTTGCGGCCTTGGAGGCGATGGTGCTGAAACACTCGGCGGTGGTCAGCAATTGCATCTGCATCTTTCTGGCCTGGGACGAAGAGCGCCGGCGTTTGGTGGAGAAACTCCGC
>Ga0302277_1003809_pt1 | contig 10180 bp, 7 predicted proteins | sample III_Bog_N3_1_FD_198759 | JGI IMG/M metagenome (GOLD analysis project Ga0302277, IMG submission 198759) | Peat permafrost microbial communities from Stordalen Mire near Abisko, Sweden - III_Bog_N3_1 | ecosystem: Environmental > Terrestrial > Soil > Wetlands > Peat | place: Sweden: Abisko... | reverse complement strand
TGTCCTTTTCATAAACAGATTGTTTATTTTACAATACTGCTAATGTTGGAGCTCCACCTTCTCCAAATTGATGAAGTAACATAAACATGTCACCTGTTTCAGGAGAGCAAACTTGAGAGATTACAGGTTTAGTTAATTCACCTGATTCAAACTTTTCACTACAAGCACCTGTCTCAAATCCATAAACAAAGAAACATTTTCCAGTTGCTTCATTCTTTTTAACCTCAATTTTATCAACCTTTTGTTCATTTTTAAATTGAGCCACACTCCATGTCTTCAAAAACTTTAACTTTTCCATGATATAAAATATTTAAATTGTTTAGTTGAGCTGTGGAACTATTCCAATCAGCTAAAGAGTGGGGAAAGACTGGTTAGTTTTCTTATTAAAGTTAATGCGTTAAGATGGGGAAACTAGCTATTCTTTTTATGATAGATAGCTTGTAAAAACTTGGATTCTATAATTCTCAAACTTAGTTTTACCCGGAGGGGAATATCCCAATCTGTTTGGAAGTGGGGAGGGTTTGGTTAGTTTAGAGTATATATGAATGAATTTTGGAGTGTCAAAAAATATTTTATAATAAAATTGTGATTATTAAACATATACAAGCAGGTTTAAACATTTAATTATATTTAACATTTAAAATTTAGACTTCTTCAATATTTGATACTATTTATATTAAAATTAAATAATATAAATAAACAATTGTAATTATGATTAAATGTAAGTTTACAAAAAAAAATGGTGAAATATCCTTTAAATTAAAAGTTAACAACAATAATAGTGTTAACAAAGAACCCTTTTCTCTATCAAAATTAAGTATTAAACTATTAGTGAATTTAAAACCTTAATAGAAGTAATAATGTTATTAATTCATACATTATTTTAGTTAGAAATAAAAAAAGAACTATGTTATTAGTTCTCTTTTTATCATTCAGCAGAAATAGTTAAATATTATCATCTTCAGTTTGGAAAGATATAATTTTAATGTTATATAACCCTCCAATTATATAGATCCACACTTAAACACTATCTTAATTAATTATTTACCAAGATTCAATATCTATTGGAGGAGGATAACCAATTGAAGTTGTGAATTCTTCAATAATTGTGTTCTCCAAATAATCCATATTATTTTGTGTGGTAATAATACAATCATGAACTGTAAATATAGGGATACTATGAATTCTTTCTTCAAAAATTCTTTTACAACATCTATGTAAAATTATTTCACTTTCAATTGCTTGAAATAAAATAGATAATCTTGCATGTGGTTTTTTTACAGCAAGTTCATCTATTTCAATCTCATTTAATTCTATTATATCTTCATTATTATCAGTTGATTGTATAGAATATATATCATGCTTTATGATATTGAAAAAATCAATAACTGGTGCAAATTTTTGAGTATAATATCCATGAAGCCATGTCTTTCTAGAATTTACAGGTGAAAATATTGTTGAGAAAACGACCTCTTTTACTCTTTCTTTTGTAATTGTTTTTTCTTTTTCTTGTTGAGCCCATAAAATCATGTCTTGATATATACCACCATTTGATACTAAATCAATATATTCATTAAAAATATCTGGGCTTTCTAAGCCAGAAAAATATTCTCCTATCATAATGATAAGATTAGAATCAAATAAATCAATGATATTTTGAGGTAGTGAATATAAAGTTAAAGGTAAATTTGAGTCAGATCTCCAGAATTCAGGTTTAAGAATCAAACATGCAATATATGACTGACAGTTTTTAATATCTATGCATCCAAGATGTTGATTATCATACTTTAAGTATTTTCGATATTTAGATGGCATTGCAGTCAAAGTGGAATATAATCTGTGAACTTTAAGGCTTATCTTTAAATTATATACATTAGATTCAATTTTGCTGATTAGTTGAATGGCAGAATAGTACTGAGGATATGGATTTTTTAACTTTCCATATTTACCTCTATTCCAAAGTCTTTTATTATCTATTGTTGTTGAATATAATATATATGCCTCATTTCTAGCAGTTCCACTATTGAGTTTAAGCTTATCTTGCTTATACCAATAAGTTAAATAGGGGAAAAGTTCTATTTCTTCATTGAAAATTTCATTTATTGCCCCATGTATTAAATCAATCCTTCTAAATGGTTCATTGTGAAACCTTTCAGCAAATCTATATCCATAAGGAATTACTTGAGGTATATAATGATTATCAAATTCAATAACTCCAGTGTTAATTAAATAGTCCAAGTATGGTTTGTAACTTTGAACTCTTTTTTGAAAAGTTTTGCCACTAACTGCAATAAATCCAGTTTCTTTCCAAGTTCTTTCATGATATGATGCTGATTCTCCAATCTGCCATAAAATATATAGCATCCTAATTTTCATAAAGCCCTCATTTCTTGGGTCTACAAATCCATGTTGCTCAGGTGGATAAGCTATAATATGTTCATCTGGACTAAATGATTCAGGAAGATTAATAAAAAGCATTCTTTTTGTTAAAGTTTTTCTTTCATGAATGATAAAAAAATAGCTAAACAAGTTATTAATATTCCTCTTGTTGGAAAGTTCTGGTTCAGATTTTTTCATATTGATTTTAATATTAAAAATACTTTTTATATTGAATATCAATGATTTAATTATATTTTTCATTTGAGAATGAATTTTAATATTTCTTTATTCATTATGATAGGAGAAAATTCAGAAGGAGAATTATTTCATTATCAATTTAAGTAATTTCATTTTTTACATTTAATCCATTCTGATTTAAAAATCCCATTCAGAAATGAATCTGAACAGGTTTCATTAGCTGTTTATTAATTTAATGCTAGTCCCTTAATTTGCTTGTTTAATTATTTCAGCTTATCACAATAGCCCAGTACTTCTTCTACCTTTTCTACTATTAGTTTTTGTTCTGATAGAGGAGGGAGAGGAATTAGAGTTTCTTTAATTGTTGAAAGGTTTAAATTTGGTTGAGCCCCACCATAAGCTAATTCTCTAATCTCAGCATATATCTTTTGAAATAATAGTTTTATATACCTTCTTAGGTATAAATCATTTAAGTGCAAATTAATAGCTGCACAGGCTTGATTAGTCGCAGCTTCTGTGTTAAGCTCAGTAATTTGACCTCTAGTTTTACCTTGTCCATACATAGCAACTATTAATGTACCAATAGGATATACTTTACAGTTAGTTTCTTTTATTGCTTTTTCAGTTATGAAGGTATCTACCTTATCAACAAATAGATTGCCTGTTGCTCCACTAGTTATCCAAGGTATATTTCCATTAGTATAATATTCTTGATTAGTTGTTAATGGAGTTGCTCCAGTATATACTTCTGCAATCTCACCTACTCTCACCCAAGCCCAACTTGCTGGAATTTCAAAGGGAATTTCTTCCTCTTTAATTTCTGATAGTGGTTTGTTTTGTTTGATTTTTTTCTCCTTAATAAGTTGCTTTTTCTCTATCATTATTCTTTCTAATAAGGTAGAAGCAGGTTCATCATGTGGATTTTGAGGTATAAGCTTACCTTGTACAGCATACTGTAATACAGATCTTTTAAGCTGCTCAGGGAACTTTATATTAAGTTGCCTTAGTTCTGATTCAGCTGTTCCATATTGCTCAACATAAGGCAATAACTCTTCAATTTTATTTACTATGCATTGTTGCTCTGCAAGAGGGGGAAGTGAAAAGAGTGCATTTTGTCCATCTATTGAACTAAATCTAGGCATCTTTGTCCCATATGATTTTTTATTGGCATAGTCAACAAAGAAGGGAGACATAAGAAATAATTGTGCGTATTTATTATATATAAACCTTCCAAAATCTAGGGGGAAAATTTCAGAGGAGCAGTATCCATCATTATTAACTATTACAACTTTATTTAAATATGGTCGTAATTTACTATATAATACATTTCCATTTTTAAAGATGTTTTTATTGCTAACTGAATTTCTTTCTTTCTTTGATTTGTAGGCTATAATTCTACCTGTTTCTTTTTCAATATCTTCTAATTCCAGAATCCATTTATTATCTGAAATGTTAGAAGAAAGAATACTTTCATTGTTACCAAAATTACTGATTTTTCCTAATCTAACCCATTCCCAAGATTCAGGTATTTCAAAAGGTTTTTCTTCTTCTGTGATTGGTAGAGAAGGCTTATCTTTTAATACTCTTTTCTTTATAAGTTGATCCCTTTCTGCACTTATTTTTTTGAGTAATTCAGAAGCAGGTTCATCATGTGGATTCTGGGGAATTAATTTACCTTGTACAGCAAATTGGAGGATGCTGTTTTTTAATTCTTGTGAGGTCATAGTTCAATTCCTAATTGATTAGTTATTTCACTTAATATCTTATCAATATTATCATTCAGGCTGGCTCTTTTCTCCTGATAATTCACTATTGTAGCTTTAGGTTCAAGAATTTCTTCTTCAAAATGAGGAAATCCACATACATCTAAATTGTAATTGTTCTCAACAAGCTCTTTTACAGAGAATTTTCTTGCTTTATCAAAGCCATCTGTATTGATTTCTTCTCTGTTATTCCACCATTCCATTACTGGACTAAAATGGTCTAACTTCATAGGTTTAGTCTTTGAGAAATTTTTATATCCTTCGGGCATATCCATTCTATAAAACCATGTTTCTTTAGTTTTATGAGTGTTGTCAAAAAATAAAAGATTAGTAGTGATAGAAGTATATGGAGAAAAAACACTTTTAGGTAGTCTTATAATAGTATGTAAGTTAAATTCAGTCAAAAGCTTCTGTTTTATTGCACTTTTAGCATTGTCTGTTCCAAATAAAAAGCCATCGGGTAAAATAATAGCACAACGCCCATTTTTATTAAGTCTAAACATGATTAATATCATGAATAAATCAGCTGTTTCACTACTTCTAAGCTCTGTTGGAAAGTTTATTTTTACACTATCTTTTTCATTGCCACCATAGGGAGGATTCATCATGATGATATCAAATTTATCCTCTTCTTCATAGTCACGTACATTCTTTTCTAATGAGTTGTCATGCAGGATCATAGGGTTTTCAATATCATGTAAAAGCATATTGGTAATACATAACAAATGTGGTAGTGCCTTCTTCTCAATACCATAGATAGAATTGTTGTAAATTTCTCTATCTTCTACTGTTTTAACCTGTTCATCAATTACTTTTAGGAAAGAGGTAAGAAATCCACCAGTTCCACTGGCAAAATCAGCCATTCTTTCACCCAGTTTTGGGTTAATCATTAGGGTCATAAACTCTGTTACTGCACGAGGTGTATAAAATTCACCTGCATTACCTGCACTTTGGAGGTCTTTCAGTATGGTTTCATATATTTCTCCAAAGGCATGTCTGTCCTCATACTCATTAAAGTCAATCTCATCAATAATATTCACTACCTGACGTAGTGATATACCATCTTTCATATAGTTAAAGCTATCCTCAAAAGTATCTTTTACAATTAACTTGCTCATGGGTGTATGCTCATCCACTTCAAGTTTTTTCAACGTTGGGATTAATTCAGTATTTACAAAAGTAAGTAGTGATTCACCTGTTAATACTTTTCCATCTTTATTATCTTTAGCCCAATTTCTCCAACGTAATTTTTCAGGAATGATAGATTCAAATTTATCATTGTGAAATTCCCAGTTTTCTTCTTTTGCATCATATACTTTAAGGAAAAGAATCCAAACCATTTGTTCAATACGTTGTGCATCACCATTCACCCCTGCATCATTCCTCATTACATCCTGGAGACGCTTTACTATGTTATTAATACTCATTTTTTAGTTAGTAGTTATTATGCGTAAATTTGTTGTTCTAATTCTCTTACTGCTTCTAAATAAGCCTTTTTACCTCCAAAATAGGAAGCTATCTTCTGTGGACTTCCAATCTTTATAAATGGCTCATTGTTTAATATCTTGGTGTCTCCAAGGTCTTTAATTCCATCAAACATATATTTGTCCAAGAGAGCATTTAAAACCTGCTGAGACATGTCTGAGTATTTATATAAGTAACCTTGTTTCTTTACATTATTGGCTCTTTCAGCTTTAGTAAGTGGTTTTTTATCAAATGCAATATGGCAGATAAGGTCAAAATCATCCAAGTCTTTGTTGCCTGCAATATCACGAAGTGAATCTAATAATACACCATGCTCTAGTAATTCATCAATGATGGCTTGTTTCTTAGAATCACTATTCCATGACTTTAAAAAATCATCTAATGTTGCAAATTCTTGTTTTATATTTTTTTTAGAGTAGTCAGTCAGGCTTTCAGTAATTAGTTTACCCGCCTTATCATAGTATTGTACCCTTTCAGAAACTACATTCACTTCAACATCATTCACTCTGAATTTATAGTTGTAGCTAATTGGTGGGTCACCTAAAATACCTCCTTCACCTGTGCCACCTTGTCCTGTATCTGGTTCATCAGCACTCTCATCAATTGGGTCTGGTGGAACTACTGGATCATCTTCTGTTGGTTCATAAATTTGTACAGGATCACCATCAAAATCTTTATCAGCAAATAATCTGCTTGCATTCCTAAAGTCCATGATAGTAAAAAATTCTTTTCCATATTTAGGAGCTAATCTGGTTCCTCGTCCTATAATTTGTTTAAACTCAGTCATCCCTGCATCACCAAATATGTTATCAAGTACAATTAGTTTACAGGTCTTACAATCAACTCCTGTTGACATTAATCTGGAAGTAGTAACTATACTTGGATAATTGCCATTATTTACAACTGCAACAAAGTTTTCAAGTTGGTCTTTCCCCTCCTTATTATCTCCTGTGATACGCATGATATATTTAGGGTTTTGAGCCACTAAATCAGTATTTTCATTTACAAGAGCTTGTCTCATTCTTTCAGCATGTTCAATATCAATACAGAACACTATAGTCTTATCATACCTGTTGGTATTCTTCAAAAACTCTGATATCCTTTCAGCTACTCTTTTAGTACGTTTATCAATGATAATTTTTCTATCAAAATCTTTTATATTATATTCTATATCATCTATTACGTTTCCATTTACATCTATCTTTCCTTTTTCTGGTCTGTAACCTTCCAAATCCTTATCCAATCCTATCCTTATCACTTTATAAGGTGCTAAGAATCCATCATCAATGCCTTGTTTTAAACTATAGGTATAAATAGGTTCTCCAAAGTAAAAAGCATTTGAAACATCTTTAGTTTCCTTAGGTGTAGCTGTCATTCCAATCTGTGTAGCTCCTGAAAAATAATCCAGTATTTTCCTCCATCTTGATTCATCTCTAGCACTCCCTCTGTGGCACTCATCTACAAAGATTAAATCAAAAAAGTCAGGTTTAAAGGCTCTGAAAGGTTCTTCATTTTCATCTCCTGCTAATTGATGATATAATGACATATAGATTTCAAAGGAACTGTCAAGTACCCTATCTTCAATCTTGGTCATTATTTTTTCAAATGGCTTAAAATCATTGGTCATTGTCTGGTCAATAAGTATGTTTCTATCAGCCAGATATAATACTTTATTCATTAATCCAGAGCTTTTTAGCCTATGTATGATTTGAAATGCAGTATAAGTTTTTCCTGTCCCTGTTGCCATAACAAGAAAAATACGTTTTTCTCCTTTTACTACAGCTTCTACAGTTCTATTGATAGCTATTCTTTGATAGTAGCGAGGAATTATACCTTTAGTTTTAAAATAATAAGGTTCAGTGATATATCTTTCTTGTTCAGAAGTAATGTTTTTCTCTCCTTTATATCTGGTCCATAGTTCACTAGAAGTTGGAAATTTACCACTTGGTATATCTCTTTCTATTCCATTTTTCATGTCATGCTCAATAAATCCATCTCCATTGGCACTATATGCAAAAGGAGCATCTAAATATAAGGCATATTCAATAGCTTGTTGCATTCCTGAACCTACTGAGTGATTGTTATCTTTAGCTTCAATGACAGCCAGTACAATCTTATCTCTTTGATCATTATAATATAAAACATAGTCAGCTCGTTTCTTTTTGCCTCTGGCTGTAAACTTACCTCTTACAATAACTCTACCATCTGTAAAGGTGTATTCAGCTCTGATTTGTCTTTGTAAATCCCATCCAGAAGAAAGGATATCAGGAGTAATAAAGTTCATCTTTATTTCCTCTTCAGACATGTGTTTTTTGTGTAGTAGATCAGGCATAATTGAATTCTTTAGTTTAAATTTCAATCATAAATGAATAAAAAAACCTTTACAAATATTGATTTTGTATATAATCTTTTTATTAAGTTGCAAATGTACAAAATAAAGTTAAAGACTAAACCTTTTAGTTAGTTTGTTAATGATAAATCCTTAATAATTGAGTTAGCATTAAAAAAAAGTGAGCAAATATATTTCATTCCACTCACTTTTATAATGATACTAGTCCCCTATTTGGCTTATTCCCAATTTTTACTGTCTAACTTATCCATTTCTTCACCTATATAGTTATCAATGATTTTTGCATAGTGAGAAGTCATTCTTGTGTTGGTATGTCCCATCATTTTTGATACTACTTCTAATGAAATCCTGTTTGTAAGGGTCACAGTGGTGGCAAAGGTGAATCTGGCAGTATGGAAGCTAACTCTCTTATTAATACCACACAAGTCAGCTATTTCCTTTAAATAAGCATCTGTACTTGAAATGTCAATCACTGGTAGTAGCTTCAAACCACCTTTGTATTTCTCAAGGATTAACTTTGGAATAGGCAATAACGGGATCCTTGATAATACACCAGTTTTAATACGATTCTTTTTAATCCAGATTCTACCTTCTTCATCATGTACAAAATGGCTTTCATCTAAAGTCTTTACATCACCATAGGATAGTCCTGTAAAACAACTGAATATAAAGATATCTCTTACTCTTCCTAATCTTGGCATTGCAAAATCTTTATTTATGATTCTTCTTAATTCATCCTCTGTTAAAAATGCTTTCTCAACAGTTTCTCTTTCTAATTTGTAGTTAAGAAAGGGATCAAAGAGTAAGAATTTGTTTGCTATAGCAATGTTAGTCACTCTTTTAAGGCATTTCAAATGTTTTACTGTGGTATTAATCTTTTGATTATGATCTGTTTTAAGAAAAGTGTTAAAGTTATCTATAAAGGAATAATTCAGTTCAAGTAAAAACATATCTTCCCGATTGTATTGCTTTTTAATATATTCTTTTACAAGTCTGAAGCTGTGTGTATAGCAATAGTATGTAGATTTTGAAATACCATTGCCAATTATTTTTTCTAGTCCTTGGAGATGATCCTCAAATACCTGTATTAATGTTTTAGTTTGAATTGATTCAACATTATTAAAGTAAGCATCTCTTAACAGGTCTGCTGTGATAATATAACCACGTTGTAAAAGTTCCAATTCTAACTTTGCTATTTTAGTTTTGAATTTAAAGAGGTATACATTAATTAGTTTTGCTTGCTCACTAGTACCTTTAACTCGTTGTTTAACATTATCCCAGTCTGCTAATAGAACCTTTCTTCCTGTTGTGAATGTTGCTCTTAATCCATTTAATCTAATAGTAGCATTAATAGGGATAGTTCCATCTTTTGCAGCTTTAGAAGGTGTTGCCCAAAAATTTATTGAATATGCATGTCTTTCCATAAGATAATTTTGTTTTAAAATTCCTTAAAACAACTTTGTATCTATATGATATACAAATTATTATACTGATAATTGCAGCTGTCTCATATTTATTGAAAAATTGCTGCATTTAAGAAACATAATTAGGTGAAAAATCAACTTTTAATGCCTTTTAATAGGTATCATATTCCTTCTTTTATATGAAAAATAATTTCATCTAAATAGAGAATTTCATAGGATTTAACTTTCTAAAATTGCATTGAAATCTTGAAAGTATGTATAAATATATAGGTGTTAAAGGTGAATTTTTTATTGAGTTTATAGTATAAAAAAAACTCCCTGATAAATTGATTATCAAGGAGTTTAATATAGAATAATTAGCTTTTATTTATTTCGCCATTTCAATAGCAACAGCTACCTGAACAGTTGCACCAACCATTGGATTATTACCCATTCCGATGAATCCCATCATTTCCACATGAGCTGGAACTGAAGAAGAACCTGCAAACTGGGCATCTCCGTGCATACGGCCCATTGTGTCGGTCATACCATACGAAGCAGGACCGGCAGCAACATTATCAGGATGAAGGGTACGTCCGGTA
>Ga0302277_1003805_pt1 | contig 10189 bp, 11 predicted proteins | sample III_Bog_N3_1_FD_198759 | JGI IMG/M metagenome (GOLD analysis project Ga0302277, IMG submission 198759) | Peat permafrost microbial communities from Stordalen Mire near Abisko, Sweden - III_Bog_N3_1 | ecosystem: Environmental > Terrestrial > Soil > Wetlands > Peat | place: Sweden: Abisko... | reverse complement strand
GGTGGGATAGGCAAGGGTTTCGCTGCCGAGCGGGCCAAACAGGTGATGAAGGACCAGGGCGTTAAAAGCGGCGTGGTAAATGCTTCGGGTGACCTTTGCGCCTGGGGCTATCAGCCAGACGGGAAGCCCTGGACGATCGGGATAGTAAACCCGAACGCTTCGCAGGAGGTTTTTTCCTATTTGTCGGTGACAGATTTGGCGGTGGCAACCTCCGGCAACTATGAGAAGTATATTATGATAGATGGGAAACGATATTCGCACACGATCGACCCGCGCACCGGCCTGCCGGTAACCGGTATAAAAAGTGTAACCATCATTACAACCAATGCCGAGATAGCCGATGCGATGGCAACACCGGTTACGATCATGGGGATTTACACCGGCCTTGATTTGATCAACCAGATGAAAAATATAGAAGCGATCATTATTGACGACGACGATAAAATGTACACTTCAAAAAATATTAATGTTAAATAACCCCTGACATGATAAAGCAAAAAGTAAAAATTGCTGCAGGCTTATTGCTGCTGATAGCAACGAGTTCGTGCGTGCATTTAAAGGAGTACCAAAAAAGCCGGCTCAACGATTCAGAAATGGCCCTCACTAACCGAAAGGTGGAAAAGAACGAATTGAATTTTCAGTCATACGAAGAGGCAGCTTCCGGAGCTAACGCAGGAAAAACGGGCGGCGGATGCGGATGTAACTAATTTTTAAAAAGGCGGGCGACCACAAGGGCCGCCCCTACAGTTAACTTATGAAGAAAAGATATTTATCCGTAATTGGATTCGCGCTTCTTTGCCGCATGCACACGTTTGCGCAGACGAGGACGGATACGGGCACTTTTGCCAAACAACCCGTTAGCTTATACACCCCTGTTGACCACGATACAACCAACACGGGAGGCTATAGTCCTCATGCCCTCCGGATTGATGAAATTGACCTCGTCTCAAGTTATTATATCCAAAACGGCGATCATTCCCCGGTAACCGGCGGGATCGGGACGCAACACGTAATAGATTTTTCAAATGGATTAAACCTGAATTTGGTTTGGCTTAACCAGGCTAACAATAAAAACACCCTGATGCTCGGCGTGGGGTACGACCACCATACTTCCGCCTCTGCAGGATATGTAGCGTTAAACGGCGGGTCGAAGACCGGCGGAACACGGTTGTATCCTTCGATAGACTGGACCGTAGAGAACTCAAAAACCGGCAATACTTTTGGTATAGGCGCTTATTACTCGGGCGAGTACAACTATAAGTCGAAAGAGGCCGACGTTCACTGGTCGGTCAAAACCGATGATAAAAACGGCGAGTTTGGGGTTAAGCTGCAAGCTTATTTAGATAAGGTAACCATGATCCTGCCTTCGGAATTTGTCGTGGCGCCTTCGGTAACTACCATTCCTCCTGGCACCACGGTAGTTACGACAGCCAGCGGCCAAACCGTAGTACTGAGCAGCGGCGGGCAGGTTATTTCGAACTCAAAAAGCAGTTTGCCCACCAGTGAACGAAACACTTTTACGGCGGCGCTATCTTATACACAACAAATCAACTCGCGGCTGCAGATTTCCATTTTGGGTGATGTTGTGGGCCAAAACGGCTACCTTGGGCTGCCCTTTCACCGGGTTTACTTTAATACCGGAAAGGATACGATCGAAAAACTGCCGTCGTCACGGTTTAAACTACCGATTGGTGCAAGGATGAATTATTTCCTGGGCGATAATATCATTTTGCGGGCTTATTACCGTTATTATATGGACAGCTGGGGAATCCGGTCGAATACGGCCAGCCTGGAAATACCGTACAAGGTCACGCCGTTTTTCTCAATATCGCCATTTTACCGGTACTACGACCAAACGGCGGCGAGATATTTCGCACCGTACGAAGTGCATAGTCCAACGGATGAGTTTTACACGAGCAATTATGAGTACTCAAACTTTCGCAGCGGGTTTTATGGTATCGGCTTCAGGGTTGCACCGCCCACCGGCGTATTTGGCTGGCAAAACCTGCACGACCTGGAGATCCGGTACGGGCATTACTCCCAAACGACGGACCTGGTTTCGGACGTTGTTTCGTTAAGTTTAGGCTTTAAGTAAGGGCAAATTCTCGAAATTGTTAACACATTATTAATTTTTGAACAAACGTATTATATTATCCTACACTTCATTTTATCTACAGAATGTATTCGTAAATTGGCGATACATAATTGCAGATAAAAGCTAATTTGACTAACAATGAAATTACTTGCAATCGCTTTTATGGCGTTCTTTACTGCCAACGTTACCTGGTCGGGAGATTTTGAGTCGGCCAAAACACAGGCCGCACAGCAGCATAAGCTGATCCTCGTTAACTTTTCCGGATCCGATTGGTGCGGCCCATGTATCCGCCTAAGGAAAGAGATACTGGAATCGGCAACATTTGAAAGCTATGCTACCGATCACCTGGTTTTGGTTAGGGCCGATTTCCCGAGACAAAAAAAGAACCAGTTGAGCAAAGACCAGGTAAAGCTTAACGAAGCGTTAGCAGATAAGTATAATTCGGAAGGGAAGTTCCCCTACACGCTCCTGGTTGACGAAACCGGAAAAGTACTGTTTGAGTGGGATGGCTTTCCGAATGAAACCCCTGATCAGTTTGTCTCGCAAATAGACGGGATCGTCCAGGCGAGAAAAGGAAGCTGAGGCTAATTTGAAACAAATTTCAAGGAGATTTGTTAAAAAAAAGGGGTGCTGTGTTTTTGGGATAGATCATTGTAGATAAACGCATATTAATATCTGGCACCATGGAAAGTACTGCAAAAACCAACTTTGATAGCCTCTTCTTTTATTTCTGGCTCGCACTTATGGGTATTATGTTTATACTAAGCGGCGTGCTTGCTTAAGGACCAACCGCCAGTGTCACTGGGCCTTGCTGTTCCTGACGCCCAACTTTTAACCAAATAAAAGTGACCGGATTTTTAGCAAAAAAAAATTACGGGGACCAAAAAAAATACAGGCGCCGTCATCAGGTGACTTTTATTCCTTTTAACTGCAAACCCCGCATTTTCCCTCAATACATAAGACAAACATCCGGGCTTTGAACCCCTTCGGAAGCGATATTGTAAGCCGTTTTTGAGGGGGAGATGCAAACATTTTCATGCAGCCGGGGCAATTAAAATGTATATACATAGGTGGCTGTTTGACGCCATCAAAGCTACCAAGGGCATAATATGTTGCGCCCCTAAGATCAAATAGTTTGTAAATCGCGCCCTTTTTTTCGAGTGTTTTTAAGGTTTTATACAGTGTTATGCGGCTTATGCCTTTGGTTCCCCGTGTGATCGACCTGATTGAAACAGCCGTACCAACCGGGACGATTGCAGATAATACCTTTAGCCGGGCTGTTGTTATCTTCAGCTCAAGGGTTTCTAATAATGTTCTCGCGTCAAATTTCTCATTCACCTTTCTCATCTTATTTCATATTTTATCCAACTGCCTCTCTATCGTTCTATTGCCCGATCAATCAGCCGGGTTTTAAATATCCCGTAGAAAAGAAAAAGGCCTGCCCAAAAAGCAGGCCCTTATTTGGGGTATAAACCGGCAGCCTATTTGGCGTGCGGAGATAGATCAAACTTCACAATAACTTTAAAGCTGATATCGCGCCCCATATTAAAAATGCCGGGCTGGATGCCGGCGGGTACCATGGGGTTATCAAAATATTTAAGTCTGCTCATGTTCGACTGGTAAACTACATTGGCAAGGTTTATCCCCCAATAAACAGCCTGTCAGCAAACAAGCGTGGATTACAATTACTATAACCTAATGCGTGTTCCCAAATACACTTGGCGCCCGCGCAACGGGCCCCAGATGTGTGAGGTGTTGAAATTGCCATATTGATCAAAATAATGAGGTTCGTCATGAGCCGAGCCTGCCTGTGTGTAGTTAGTCAGATTTTCGCCACCTGCGTATAGGTCCCAGGCCCGGGCCACATGATACACCGCCTTTGCATTGATGGTATAGTAACTGGGGGCCACTGTAAGTTTAGGATCACTTGCCACGCCGTCGACGAATTGATTATACTGTCCGCCATAACCGTATGGGAGCAGATTACGCGATGCGATCCATTGTACATCGGTGGTAAATGTAAATTTCTGCAACGTAATGGAAATATGTCCATTGGCTTCTGTTTCCTGGGCCGCCACAAGTTCGTCGGCCTTGAACGAGTCGGGTATGTGCTGGTGAGCGATACCTGCTCCGATTTCGAGCCAATTATTTACAATCCTGTCGGCCTGAAAATCCATGTCAAGAAAGAACATTCTTGTAGAATCGCTAAGCAGGAGCGGCCGCTGAATATTGGGGTTTGGGTTAGAGCCAACATACTCCAAACCCGTGAGCGTGGTAGCATACAACGAACCGGTAAACGTCCAGAGTCCCGGTGTCCAGGAAAGCGATCCGCCGGAACCCCAGCCTTTTTCCAACTCGGTGACACCGACGTCAAAGCCGTTATTCAAAAGGCCATGATCCAGTTCGAAGAAGGTGAGCGGCGAACGCCAGCCCTCACCCGCAGACAGCCGGCCGGTGAGGCCCTCGAAGAATTCCCAAACGAAGTTCGCACGCGGCGCAACGATGAATTTATTAATTACAGAATTGGGCTTGTCAATCCAATTATCGTATATATCATCCGCGCGTACAGCAACATCGAGTTCGCGTTCATGTCCGAAATTCCAGGCGTCCTGAACGTAACCGCCGCCGTAATGGCTGTCGTAAGAATCCGGGGTAATTCCAAGTACCGTATAGAAGGCGTAGGATTGCGATCTCAGGGTTTCGGAATTGAAGTCGCCGCCCACTGTAATGGTGTGGGCCCCGGCCACAGTCTGCCAGCGCAAGTCCGTAACGATGGTCTTATCGTCATTAGCATAATCCTGGCCGCCCTCGTAGGTGGAACCCTGCGTCTGGTTGGCAAAACCCCCATGAAACTGCAACGAACTGGCTTTCGACGAGAACAGCGTAAGCGTACCTTCGAGTGCATCGCGTTTCGTTTGGATCCACTCCAGAATATCTATCGGGTTCCCGATAAATTTATTATTGACATTTCCCCCGACAAACATCTGGGTGGCGAGTGAATCCGGCGTTCCTAAAGTAGCGCCATGGAAGTTGGTGGTCGTTGATGCGCCAAAAACTTCGTTATAGCTGTGAACATATTGCAGGTTCCATGCCAGCTTATCTGTGTTACCTACCCACCCGTTTAATCTCATCAGGGCGCTTTCGTCCTCCATATACGGTGACTGGGACAGACCGGTGCCGTTGGCATCATATGGCCCGTTTAAAAAGTGATGAGCGGCAATTATAACACCGAGTCTGCTGCTGGTATCGTAGGAGGTTGCAACAACCGATAAGCGGTTATATTTATCGTTACCCGCTGCACCATCCACCATGATGGAATTCTTCGTAGGGTCCTGGAAGCGAACGTCCATTGTCCCTCCCAAACCGCCCGGGGCCAGCAGTGAAGCGCCTGGGCCGCGTGCGATATCAATTGAAGCTATGCCTGCAGTAGTCAAAGCATCCACGCCATAAAAGTTAGTGACATCGGTGTATAAAGGTAATCCGTCAACCAGCAGTGTTGTTTGAGTAGCGCCAAGGCCGTTGATCTGGATCTGTTTGAACCCGCACGAACTGCATCCTGTCAGCACACTTACGCCGGGCTCGTTTTCGACGGCCTGGGTAAAAGTATTGGCGTTCTTCATAAACATAGCTTCCGGTGTAACGATCGTCGTCGGGTGAACGGCTGTGGAGAGCTCGCCCATTCGTTCGATTTCGCGGCGCCGGGTTGAAATTTTAACCTCTTTCAGGCTTGCGGTGTCTGCTGCTAATTCAAAATTTGCTACCGTGGTATGAGTTGTAGTCAAATCAATTTCTTTTTCGATTTTCCTGTACCCCAAAGCGCCTACAAGAACGGTAAATTTACCTGAAGGCAGAAATTTCAATAAATAGTGCCCTTTGGAATCCGTTTGTGTGGAATCCAGTGTTGTTCCCGTTGGTGTTTCTTTTACAACAATTTTGGCAAACTGTACCGATTCTTTTGTGGCTTTATCTGTTACATGCCCGGTCAGGTGTTTATTTGATATATTTTGAGAAAATCCTGCTGTTGAAAAAACTAACAAAATTACTAAGGCCAATAAATTCTTTTTCATTTTAATATTTTTAATAGCTCAATAAAAGCTACAATCACAAAAATCCTGTAAATGGTTTTTATAACATGGGCAAAGCACACATTATTAAAAACATGTCAATAATTTCCCCAAAAGCGATAGCTTCCGGCTTTATGCAGAAAAGTGTGAAATGGGAGGGGCGCGTCCACCGGACAGAATAAGCGAGATACTCACAAAGTCATAGCAGCGGGCAGTAAAATGGTCATAGCCCGCCTGTTCAGCAGGTGCATGCACTTGCGAAGTGAGCACCATGTAATTAAAGTGCATGGCGTCGCACAACGGGCAGGTATCACTAATGGTTTGCCTTGATGGCTGATGAGCTGTTTTTGCCGACAGAGTGATATTGTAATGGTGGTGCGAGTAAACAATAACCTGGCCCGCCGCAAAAAAGGTGAGCAGCAGCCAGGACAGAAAAATTCGTTGTTTACTTTTTTTTCTACCCACGTATTTGGGTCTTATTAATTTAATAATCCCTCCCCGACAGCTGATTTCAATATCAAAAACAGTTAAAATCATGCAAATCAAATAATTGCAGGTTTTATTGGGGCGGGCCAACATAGTCTAATACTTTTTCCTGCCTTACTTTCTTCGTTTTTCCATTCCTTCTTTACCAAACTCAATAAGCGTTTTTGGATCCATATATCCATCTGTGCCCAACAATGGCGTCCCGTCGCTATCGAAGATGACCAAGGTGGGGAAAACATTAAACCGGTAGGCCTGAAATAGCTTGCGCCCTTCGCCTTCTTCGCCGTCAAAGGACAGATTAACAAAATTCGTGTTGAAAAATTCGCCCGCGTCTTTGTTCGGAAAGGTCCTCACTTTTAACAACCTGCAGGGGCCGCACCAGGTTGCATAGATGTCGACAAATATAAGTTTGTGCTGTTCTTTGGCTAATTTGAACGCATCAGCCATTGATATTTCCGCAAAATCTATTCCATGCCCGCTGTCAACCGGCTGACTTTTCACAACCGGCATAAAGGCAATTAAAAAAATGCCTAAAAAAACAATACCTCTTTTCATAAAACAAGCCATAAGGCAAAACTTTAAATAGCACCAAAGTCTAAAAGGCAGTCATATCACCGATTGATTTGCTCAACAACAGCTAAGATTGAAATATCCAGTTAACCGGTTTTTATCACATGGGGATGACCCATGAAAAAAAGACATGTCAGTAACTACCGGCAAAGCGTTAGCTTCCGGGTTTATGCAGAAAAGTTTGAAACAGGAGGGGCGCGTCCGCCGGCGAGAATAAGCGAGATGCTTGTAAAGGTATATGAGCGGGCAGAAAATAAGACATAACTGGGCGCCGTGGCCTGAACGTACACCTGTGTGGTGAGCGCCATGTAGTTAAAGTGCATGGCATCACAAAAAGGACAGGTCTCGCTTACGGTTTGCCTCGGGTATTGTTGAGATTTTTGTGCTGATGGAGCAATATGGGTATTGTGCTGGTGAGCGTAAACAATAACCTGGCCGGTTGCAAAGAATGTGAGCAACAGCCAGGATAGCACAATTCGTAGTCTACTTCTTCTTTTAACCACGCAATGGGGATTGTAATTAATGCCAAATCTAATTAAAAACTCACAAAATCAACAGGGTTTGCCACAAAATTGCTTTTGTTTTATTATAATTCATTCGGATTAGAGGGTTCATAGCATAGGCTGTTGCAATTTCATCTTCCCGATGATCCCGGTTTATTCCCGCCCCCCGTTTATCATGTCTGAAACAATCCCTTGTTTATCCCTTCGTTCCGCCAAAAACACACCGCCGAGGTGCAGCACTATAAAGCCGATAATGAGGTACATGTTGAAGGAATGTATTTCGCGGATGGCATGAATTGCCTTTAATGCCGGCACATCATCCTCAAATGCCAGGCATAAGCCGGTAATGGCCTGGATAATGATCATCAGGTAAAACATGGAATACAAAGTTTTCACCCAGAAATCGTGCCTCACCTGCGCGCGGTTTTGTTTGGTGTTTTTGTATTGCTGATAAAGGCGTTTCAGGCCTCTCAGGAACTTCTGATCTGCCACCTGGAAAAACTCCAGCAAAAGCCGGAAAACCACCAGCCCCACTAGTACATAGCCAATCCAGGTATGCACGGTCCAGTCCCGGTCGGCAAGTTCATGTGCGGCGTGGCGCGCCTGGTCATCGGTAACATTGGCGCCGGCTTCTTTTAGTTGGGCCTGGATGATCTGCCCATTTTGCCAGGGGGCAAGCAAGGTTGAATGAAGCAAAACAGTAAGCAGCGAACCGGTAATGACTATGGCATTTAGCCAATGCCACAGACGAATGGATGCGGAATTCTTTTTTACCTGCTGTTTTTGTTCGATGTTTTGAGCGATCGGCCCGGTTGCTGCCATAATATTTGTTGTTTGGTTTAAAATCTGCGGCCTAAAATTACTTTAAATATTCCCCTGTCGGTACTGTTTGTAAAACCCCATCCGTAGCCGGCGTTAAACTCCCAGTTAGGGTTAAAATTTAAATCGGTAGCGATAAAAAGCTGGTGCTGTTGCTGCTGGATGGGATCATAGTTAAAAAAAGGTCCCACGCTGCCGTAGTATTCTGGGCCGAGGGCGACAACTTTGCTGATATCGTAACTTACCTTTACGTTTGGTGAAAAGATAAGCTCCCGGTTTTGATCATATCCCTTAAAAGTCTGATCCAGCGTAGGGTTTAGCGAAATATACCAGCCGCCCCACTTTTTGTCGACGATCGGCCGTATTTCCAGGGTTTCCGTATCCGACGAATATTGTGCCTTTTGAAACCCGTACTCCAGCGATATGCTGACCCCTACCGGCCATTTCCAGCTTTCAGGTGCCGCAAACCTGGGCCGTATATGTGAGCCAACATAAGCCGTACGGCCGTCGTTACCAATCGTATTAAAAAAATAAAAACCCGTTTCAAACCAGGGCGTCCAGCCGTGGGTGATCTCGATAGTTTCGTGGAAAACGTGTTCCGTTGGCAACACGCCGTCAACAATGCTGGTGCTGCCATCAAAGGTATAATTGCTGTGCAATTCAACCATGGTGTGGCCCGCTTCCTCGGTTTCAGAGCCGTAAACCTGGATCTCGTAATTGTCCTGTGCTTTAAGGCCGGCCCAGTAAAAAACGAATAATAAAGTCGTTAAATAGATTTTCCGCATAAACAGGGGCTTTTGATAAAGATGCTCTGGGGGAAATTATTTGAATTTGCTCTAAAATTATCTTTAAATTTTGTAGCAAAACTGAAGATTAAGAAAAATTTTGTAAGAAATCTGATACGAGCGCCGATGCCGGGTTTCCGGAATCTACAGTTTTGCTTCAAAATCTCGTTGTAGATTTAATAAAAAATTAAAATTGAAGCTCCTTTTAATTGAAGACGAGCAAAGCCTGCGCGAAACCATCGAAAAATATTTCAGTGAGGAAGGCAGCATTTGCGAGACTTGTGCCGATCAGCAAACCGCAATTCAAAAAATCGCCGTTTACAATTACGATTGTATCCTGCTGGATATCGGCCTGCCCGATGGTGATGGCTTTGCTGTCCTTGACTACGTAAAATCGGCAGGCAAAAATGAATGTGTGCTGATCATCTCTGCGCGGAATTCGCTTGACGATAAAATAAAGGGGCTTAACCTCGGCGCCGATGACTATATTACAAAACCCTTTCACCTTGCCGAGTTAAAGGCCCGCCTGATGGCTATTTTCAGGCGAAAAGCTTTTGACAGTAACAGCTCCCTCAATTATAACGGCGTCAGCGTGGACCTTTTGGGGCGGACGGTAACGGTTAACGACAAAGCAATGGTGCTTACCCGGAAGGAATATGATATGCTGTTGTATTTTATTGCCAATAAGGGAAAAGTGATCTCTAAAAACGCGATAGCCGAACATTTGTGGGGAGACGAGATGGACATGCTGGATAGTTTCGATTTTATTTATACGCACATTAAAAACCTGCGGAAAAAATTGATGGAACTTAGCGGGAAAGATTTTTTTGCCACCATTTACGGCGTGGGGTATAAATTTGCCTGATA
>Ga0302277_1003800_pt1 | contig 10201 bp, 8 predicted proteins | sample III_Bog_N3_1_FD_198759 | JGI IMG/M metagenome (GOLD analysis project Ga0302277, IMG submission 198759) | Peat permafrost microbial communities from Stordalen Mire near Abisko, Sweden - III_Bog_N3_1 | ecosystem: Environmental > Terrestrial > Soil > Wetlands > Peat | place: Sweden: Abisko... | reverse complement strand
CCCTCGACCAAATCCCTCCGCCCTATGCAAAGACACAAAACAATCGAAGGATTTGTAAAGAGCCAAAAGAGAGGAGCGACGCATGGTCTTCTCTATAATGTGAATGCGAGGATCTCGACGAGCCTTGCGACGGATTTTCCACCAGTCGAAACACCAAGTTTTGGGATGATTCACTTTGAGAACAAGCCCGACCTGATCCGGTCCCTCTTCTGGAAAAGCTTTTTGGAAAGCCTTGATGAGGCCCTCCGGGTTTTTGCGTGACGTTCTCGAATGGATGTCAAAGGAGAATCCAAACAGGTAAGCCTGCTCCGGAAGGTCGAAATCCTGACGGGTCTCCTTTCCGATACCATCGACAGCCACTGGAAGGGTCATAGGCTGGACAGATCCTGGGAAAGAACTGTAGGCATTAGCCGCGTAAGAACTGATGCCCCAGATTTCATCGACGAAGGCATAGGAGTTTTCACAATCTTTCGGCCACTTGGGAAGCTCCCATGGCCAGAGACCGATCGTGTAACGGTCACGGAAAACTGCTTCGCCCTGTTTGGAAACAAAGCGAGCCATCTCCATCCCTGTCTGGCAAAAGAGGTTGATCCCGTACCGAGGCTTATCAACCACCCATTTTTCCATAGAGTCGTCTTGCTGGGAAATGTGCTTTCCCAGTTTTATGTCGACGATACAAAAAGGAATGTCATTCGCCTCCAATGCCATGGCGACCATCCTAAGATCCTCACCAATTCCCAATTCACCACGAGAATATCCAAACAGATTCACTCCAAAAGAGCCCTGAATAGTCTTGCAGGGAGGTCTTTTAGATTTCGTAATGCTGGTCATAAAAAAACAAAACGCATTGAACTCAGGCAGAATAAGACACTATTTGCCTTGAAAAATCCTAATGCTGATGTTCTTTCACCCCCGCAATAAAGAGACTCCAAACCCCGTAAAAAAGGGAGCTTACCGCCAGAACTGTGATAATATCATACCAGCGCCATGGATAGGAAGGTTCGTCAGGAAGCACTGGTGGATCAAAGGCTTCAAGATAACGGCTCTGCTGGTTGGCAGTAATGCGGGCACTCTCCAGAGCAGTCAAAGCGGCCAGATAATCCTGCGATGCAAACTGCGTCTCAAGCTGTCTCTTCCCAAACTCCGTGATGACCTCTGAGGCAGATTGACCATCAGAAGTGATTGTAGCCTTATTTTTCTCAGAGATTAATTGTTCCTGTAAAACACCAATTTGTGTCCGCATTTGCTGAATTCCTGGTGCCTGATCAGGAAGTTGCCTTCGAAGTGAATTCATCTGGGTCTGAAGCGCGGTAAGATTGCTCTGCAGAGTCCCTTGTATTGTCGTCTGCGCCTGGACAAAACCCTGAGGGTCAACCTCCTTGGCACGAGCCTCAAATTGCTGAAGTTCATCAAATGCCTTCATGGCCCGCTCATGGGCAAGATCAACTTCTTTCTTTGCAAAGACCACTGCGTCCTCGACTGCCCGTTGAGATGCCTGATTCACGAGACTTTCGCTTAAAGAGAGGACGATGTCGGCAATCCTTTTGGAATCCTCCGGTGAAAAGGCTCTCACTTTGAGCGTCGTTGTATTATCAGCGGTTGTTCCCTGAACAACAGTCACCTTGTTTGTCCAATATTGAAGCAGATCCTCATCGGAAATCGCATTGGTCGTGGTGCGGCGCGTTTTATGTCCCGAAATTCTTTTGAACAAGTTGTGCGATGGCTTAAGTCTTGAAAACCAATCAATATCTTTTGACGAGTAGACCTTTCGGATGTCGATATCTTTCGATATATCTTTTAAGATTTGGGCACTGCCTACATAGGCCATCACCATGGCTGAATCACCCGAATCCTGACTGCCCCCGCTTCCAGAGGCCATATTGATCATGCTCATGATCCCGTTACCTCCTTGCGACGAACTTGTGGTCTGGGTCTTGATCACAAAATCTGCCTTCGTTTCATATTGATCGCTTGCGATAAATCCAAAATAGATAATAGCAACGAAGGTTGGAAAACCAACAATCAACAGAAACGGCCAGGGAAATTTCTTTCCGGGAATATTTTCATTCGTGGAGCCACCTTCAGGAAGTTGAGTAATTGGCTGAACGATTTGCCGGGTTGAATGAACGGACAGCAAAAGCTCCTTGATTGAATCAGGAAGACTTTTCACCGGATGACCCTCCGTTTTGAAAATCTTGTTTCTTAAATTTTGTATATAATTCCAGACCGGATTAATCACGATTTGGATAAGGATGAAAATTGTCTTTCCCTTTTCTAATTCAAAGGAACTGATGTCATCTGATGGCTGTGAAAGCTCTTTTGAAGAATCAATTAATGTTTTTTCAGGCAGAGTTACCCGAACTGATTCAGTCTCAGACTTCGTGGATTGATCGACTTTCTCAGTTCCGACGATTGCAGATGATGGAATCGGTGCGACAGAAGATGTGACCGGCGCTTGAATAGGCCGTTTGACTTTAGGTGTCGGCGTGGTTTCATCACTCATCACAACATCAGAAGGATTTTTCACAGTTCCTAACAGAGACTGGAAGTGATTATCTGGTGCTGATTGTTTTTCTGAAGGTTCCAAAACCGCTTTATTAATTGTAACACAATTATATTCAACAGGATGCTCATTTAATAATTCAGGAGACGGTGTCGTCCTTTTTACCGTTACAGGTGTGGGAATATTTGATGAAACCGTAGGGTTAGCAACAACCTGGGTAGTTGGGGCGGGAATATCGGCTGAACTTATTGGCGAAACATCAGTTTCCGGTGATGCCATACAGTGCAAAATTTAAAGAGCCAGGGCCGCGCTGGCAGCTCCGGCAGTAGCCCCCCCAGCCTGGGATACGGGGGCAAAGATGCTGCCGATCAGACTGAGAAATTTCCGAAGGCCGACACTTCCCGCTGAGGTTGTGTAGATGATGTCATGATCGCGCATTGAAAAATTCCTCGCTACAAAGAAGCCATCAGCCTGAGTCAAATCGAGCCGATAGATCACAGGGCATGTGGTAGCACTTGAATCGACGGGCTTGTAACCCATCTCGATGACTTTCTGAACAGGCTCCAGTCGATAAACTAATATCGCGGAAGGATTGGCCTGATTATCGTTCGCACCGCCAACTTTTGCAAGTGCCTTGGCAAGTGTTAGATGGTCGTCATCGAAGGGAACTTCGGCCAGATTACCGTTAGCCCCAAAACTGAGGAAGTTTTCCGCACGTACCCGGACAATGATGGTATCTCCAAAATGGAGGAAAATATTTTTGGAGGGTTTCTCAAAAATTTCTGACAGCAGAGCAGCACGAATTACCCCCCCTCGGTTGACGCTGACAATCGTCTCATATTCATGCCCGGTACTTCCTCCAGCAGCAGCCAGTGCATCCAGCAGCCGGGTTCCAGCTAGTGAAACCGGCACTTGAGCGGGGGTCTTGACATCACCAAGAATCGAAACAGTATTTCCTCCGATTCGATTTGATATCGTCACAACAACCTGGGGGTCAACCGTTTTACCCTTAAGCTTATCTTGAATATCTTCCTGAATCTCTGCCAGCGATCTCCCTCGAACCAGAATGCGACCAGCGTAAGGCACCATGATTTCCCCCGAGCCATCAACCAACTGAGGTGGCAGATCGTGCTCAATCGCCCCTGTTTGACTAAGACCATTCGCCAAAATCGGAGTAGCAAAGAGGCTTCCACCGGAGTCATAGATGGACACATTAACCACATCGCCCTGAACCACGGATTCAGTCGGCTTTCCACCAAGAAGCGAGGGGGCCCCCTGTCTGAAAAGATTTTGCATCACTTCACTCTTGGGGGTTAAATCTCCGGTTCCCTGAAATGACTCAGCGCCTCCCCGATTCAGAACCTCGATGGCATTCCGCCTCAGGGGGATTAGGACATAACTGCCGTCATCTTTGACTGCGTGCGCAGAGGACTTCACCCGGGAAAGAGAAGGACCACTACTCGGAAGAAATGTGCAGCCCCCGATTGCAACCACAACAACTAAAACAAGTAATGAATTCAGTGCATGGCATTTGATATGCAGTCGATTGAACCAATTTTGCATTCCGTTGTGTTTCATAGAATATTCAAAGAAGGATGCAGCTTATTTCATTGAGAGGCCAAGGGGCAAGCTTCACTCGATCAAATAGCAATTTTTTGAAGCTGCCGCCCTTCGCCATTGAAGAGCAGAAGAGCAATTAAGGGCGCCTGAAATCTGATGCAATGGATGCAATCATCCAAGAGAATCGCATTCCAACTTTTCAAAAAAATCAGCCTGTCTACAATAAAACCTATCGGCAGCCACTCAAGGGGTCAAGGTCTGGTAACTGGTTGCTCCTTCAATCAATTGCACCGACGGCCTCGGAGATTTCTCCCAAGATATAATCTCGGTTCAGTCTTGCAATCACGCTGGCATTGACACCCGCCGGGCAGACTGCCTCGCAGGCATAGTAATTGGAACAATTTCCAAAACCCTCATCATCCATCGCACGCACCATGGCCCTGGCCCTCTTCTTCGCCTCGGGCTTGCCCTGGGGCAGGAGATTGAGATGGGTGACCTTGGCTCCGACAAAGAGCATGGCGGAACTGTTGGGACAGGCGGCGGCACAGGCACCGCAGCCGATGCAGGCGGCGGCATCCATTGCCTTGTCGGCAACAGCCTTGGGAATGAGAATGGCGGAGGCATCCGGAGCTCCGCCGGTGTGCTCCGTGATGAAGCCCCCGGCACGCATGATGCGTTCGTAGGCACTTCGATTCACGACGAGATCCTTAAGGATCGGGAAGGCACCGGCACGGAAGGGTTCGACGGTGATGGTGTCGCCATCCTTGAATTTCCGCATGTAGACCTGGCAGGCCGCACCGCGACCGGGGCCCTGGGGAACACCATTGATCACGAGACTACAGGTGCCGCAGATTCCCTCCCGGCAGTCACTCTCAAAGGCCACCGGCTCCTTGCCCGAGGCAACGAGGCGGTTGTTGACAATGTCGAGCATCTCAAGAAAGGAACACTCGGCCGGAATGTTTCCTGCCTCGATATTCTCAAATTTTCCTGAGTTTGATCCGGATTCCTGGCGCCAGAGTCGAAGGTGAAAATTCATATCGGGTTACTTGTAGCTTCGTGTTGCGAGATGAACCGCCTCGTATTCAAGGGGCTCTTTGACAAGTTCGGGGGCCCCGCCCTCCCCCTGGAACATCCAGGCAAAGACAGAGGCGAAAGTGTCGTCGTGGCGAAGCGCCTCGCCATCAGGGGTCTGATGTTCCACACGAAAGTGTCCGCCGCAGGACTCCTCACGGGTCAGGGCATCGAGGCAAAGGAGTTCGCCAAATTCCAGGAAGTCGGCCACCCGGCCCGCACGTTCCAACGACTGGTTCAGATCCGCACCCTTGCCGGGAACGGAGACTTCCTTCCAAAAGCGTTCGCGCAAGGCCTTGATCTCGACAATGGCCTGTTTGAGTCCCTCCTCACTCCGCGCCATCCCGCATTTGTTCCAGAGGATGAGTCCGAGTTCACGATGGAACTCATCGACGGGAACATTCCCCTTGACGGAGAGGAGGCGGTTCACACGTTCACGGACTTCCTGCTCGGTCTTCTTGAACTCGGGAAGATCGGTAGTGATCTTCGGGCCGCCGAACTGGGAGGAGAGGTATTCCCCCAGGGTGTACGGAATGACAAAGTAGCCGTCGGCCAAGCCCTGCATCAGGGCACTCGCTCCGAGCCGGTTCGCACCGTGATCGGAGAAATTGGCTTCGCCGAGGACATGAAGCCCCGGAATGTTGCTCATCAGGTTATAATCCACCCAGAGACCGCCCATGGTGTAATGGATGGCGGGATAGATGCGCATCGGACGCTCATAGGCACTCTCGCCCGTAATGTTCTCATACATCTCAAAGAGGTTGCCGTAGCGTTCCTCGATGGTTTTCGCCCCAAGACGTTTGATGGCATCGGAAAAATCGAGGTAAACACCCAACCCTCCCGGGCCGACTCCGCGCCCATCGTCGCATGCTTCCTTGGCACTGCGGGAGGAGATGTCCCGGGGAGCAAGATTGCCATAGCTTGGATATTTCCGCTCGAGATAATAATCCCGATCCTCCTCGGGTATATCTTGTGGCTCGCGGTTGTCCCCTTTCTTCTTGGGAACCCAGACCCGACCGTCATTGCGGAGGGACTCCGACATGAGCGTGAGCTTCGACTGATAATCCCCGGCCACAGGGATGCAGGTCGGATGGATCTGCGTGTAACAGGGATTGGCAAAGAGCGCTCCCCTCTTGTAGGCACGCCAGGTCGCGGTGACATTGCAGCCCCGTGCATTGGTGGAGAGGTAGAAGACGTTGCCGTAACCTCCGGTGCAGAGCAGGACGGTGTCGGCGGCGTGGCTCTGAATTTCACCACTGATCAGATTGCGGGTGACGATCCCCTTGGCATGGCCATTGACCAGGACGAGATCAAGCATCTCTGTATGCTCGTGCATGGTGACACGCCCCAAGCCAATCTGGTTGCTCAGGGCGGAGTAGGCACCAAGAAGAAGCTGCTGCCCGGTTTGTCCCCTCGCGTAGAAAGTTCGCGAAACCTGCGCACCGCCAAAGGAGCGGTTGGCAAGTTCTCCTCCATATTCCCGAGCAAAGGGAACTCCCTGCGAAACACACTCATCAATGATATTCCTGCTGACCTCGGCCAGTCGGTAGACATTGGCCTCACGGGCTCGGAAATCCCCCCCTTTGATGGTGTCATAGAAAAGCCTCCAGACACTGTCGCCGTCATTCTGGTAGTTCTTGGCAGCATTGATGCCTCCCTGCGCCGCGATACTGTGGGCGCGGCGGGCACTATCCTGGAAGCAGAAACAATCGACCTGATATCCAAGTTCGGCAAGCGTGGCTGCCGCCGAGGAACCGGCCAGACCGGAACCGACGACGATGATTTTGAATTTCCGCTTGTTCGCGGGATTGATCAGCTTGGCGGTGTTCTTGAAATTGGTCCATTTCTGCTCGATCGGACCTGCGGGAATTTTGGCGTCGAGTTTCATAGGATCAGTGGGAAATCGCTCCGGTAGCCGGATAAGGATACCGGAGGACTCCGAGGAGAACTGCCAGAGGGATGGAAATATAGCCTGCAAACAGAGCCCAAGCCAGGATGGCCCCGAATTTTTCAAAGATCGTGCGCATTTTGGCCGTCGTCAGTCCGAGGGTCTGGAAGAGACTGGCAATGCCGTGATTCAGATGCATGGCCAGCAAGCCAATGGCGATGATGTAAAATCCGCTGATCCAGTAGTTGGAGAATCCGGCAACCACCATCCTGTAGACATCATGGCGACCCAGTTCGTCGTGGAATTCCTTGAACTCGGGATTGAACGACTGAAGGGTGAACTCGGCCAGATGGAAAATGATGAATGCCAGCACGACAAGTCCGCTCAGGCGCATATGGCGAGCATAGACCGTCGTCTTGAGATCATTGCTCACGGCATATTTCTGCGGGGTAGCCCGCCGATTCTCATGCCAGAGGAGAATGGTGCAGGTAATGTGCAGCACCACGCAGGTCAGCAAACAAAGCCGTATTGCCCAGAGGATCTCACCCAGCCCCTGAAGGAACTTTGCATAGGCATTGATGGCATCCGGGCCGAGAAAGATGGAAAGATTCCCAAGGAGATGCCCGCAGACAAATAGAATCAGAATGACCCCGGTGATCGCCACGATCCACTTGCGGCCAATCGAGGAAAAGAGGATGGGGCAACAACGATCCGGGGAAGCGTCACCTGTGAAATTGGTTGATGGGGAAGCTTTCGAAGGAGTTGCCGTGCTACTCATTATGATTGAACGATCATAACGGCCTCCTGCTGGCACTACAAGAAAGAGGTCTGCCGCAGGGGAAAATTTTCCCAAGGAAAGGAATTTCCGAGCGTAGCATCTCCTGATATCAATGAAGGATTGTCCATGACCTTAGATCCGGATGCCCCCTTGAATAACGACCCTGAGTTGGTCGCCAGAGCCCAGGGGGGTGATCCGTCCGCCTTCGATGAACTGGTCGTGCGTTACACCCCCCGTCTTTATGGGCTGATCTACAACATGACCTCCAATCACGAGGACACCAACGATCTGCTCCAGGATGTCTTTGCCAAGGCCTACCGCTCCATTTGCAGCTTCCGTGGCAAATCAAGTTTCTCCACCTGGATGCATTCCATCTCGGTAAACATGGCAATCAACTTTCTCAAGAAACGGAAACGCCGTCAGCATCCGAGCCTGAATGATCCCGACAGCAGCATTGAAAACGATCCCGATTTCATTGCGGCAACAAGCCACGGAGACCCGCGTAATGAAATTTCCGTGCATGAACTTCAAAAAAAATTGAACGCCGCGATGCTGAAACTGTCTACTCAGCATAGAGCCGTGGTCACCATGTTCGACATTCAAGGAATTCCCCATGCAGAAATCGCCAATATTCTCAAGATCTCCGAAGGAACGGTGAGGTCGCGACTTTTTTATGCCCACCGACAGTTGCAAAACTACCTTCAAGAGTTTAGGAGTACCCAGTGAGATGATTGATCAGGAACTTCAAAATCCCATGAAAGACCGCAACCCCGCGAATCCGTGAATACTGAAGAATCCATGCACCGTCTCATCCGCCTGAAACGTTTCGAGCAACCACCCAAGGGGTATTACGAGAATTTTCTCGCCGAATTTCACCGCCACCAGCGAGCGGAGCTTCTCAAGCCCTCACTGAAAACACTGCTGATGGAAAAACTGTCGGATTTCGTGTCCGAATTCCGTGTTCCTACGATGGCCTATGTGGGAGCCACTGCTGTGGCCGTGGTTGCAGCGGTGGGTATTCTCACTTTCACTCCCCCATCGCCATCTTCTGCCTTACAGTCATCCTACGCAGTTTCCTACAATCCAAGCTTCACCTCCCAGCCACCTGTGACGATTCAGAAAATGCAGCCTGTGTCACTCCGTGTCGATCTTCCCACCTCCGGGATAACTGATTCCACCCAACCATTTCCACCCTCCTATATGCTGCAAGCCCACACGGCGAGCCATGAATCGCCGTTCAGCTTTTAAGCATTTCTTGCCCGCCGGTTCATTGCTGAACGAACCGTTTTCCCTAGTTTCAGTCTTATGCGAAGGGTGATACCTTCCCGTTTCTGCGGTTTGGCTCTCGGTGCAGTCTCATACTGCCTCGTTTCGTTTGGCCACTCGCTCCTGGCTGCTTCAAGCCAACAACAGCAGCCGGAGTCGGTGACTTCTTTAGCCACGAAAGTTTCAGAGGCGATCAGCACCGTCTCCAGCAAGCAATCCTCCTCCGTAGTCCGCGTCCGCTGCTTTGACGGGCACGGGGAGGTTATAGGTACCGGCTTTTATATCGATCCCACCGGCACCGTATGCACGCTGGCTGAAATTGTTTCTGGCTCGCACGACATCACCATTGAGCAAAATGGAAAAACAAATACAGCGACCCTGCTCTCCATGGATCCACGAAGCGGGATCGCCTTTCTCAAGTCTTCAGACACGACGGCGGCTGGCGATGCAGGGACTTTTCTCGCGCCACGCACTGTCACAAATTCACCCTCCTTCACTCCGGTCATCGGCATCGGATATCCCCGTGAACAACAGGTATCGTCCGTTCTCGGCATGATTACCGGAACCAAAAATCACGAGGGTGATCGCTACTTCTGCGTGACCCATCTCTCGGCCAGCATCCCGCTCAGCGAGGGTGAAGGGGGTTCTCCCATCGTCGATCTCTCGGGAAATCTCATCGGCATCGTGATCACGGGGAACACACAGCTCGGTAACTGCACCATTCTTCCTGCTGCGGCCATTGATCAGTTGCATCAGAATCTGCTGCGTTACGGATCCGTGAATCCGGGATGGGTCGGCGCCATGGTCGAAACAGCCGCAGTGCCCGAGCATAACTCCAGAACCCGCATTGTCGCCGTGGAACCTGGAAGCCCGGCGGAAGCGGCGGGAATCCGTGAAGGAGACACGCTGCTCACCCTCGGGGATCACACGATTTCCAACCCCGAGGATATCCTGGACGCCTCCTTTTATCTCAAGGTCAGGGAATTGGTTCCGGTTACCATCGTCCGTGACGGGGAAACCCGAAAACTCACCCTTCGATGCGGCGAACGTCCTTCAGAGGAAGATGCTGCTTTGATTCCTGCACTGCTTGAGCCAACCGCCTCGCTCGACCTGCCGGTACACTAGAGGCTGTCCG